>ERZ1370068.6088-contig-509_pt1 | contig 41623 bp, 43 predicted proteins | sample MGYA00561227_ERZ1370068 | MGnify/ENA primary metagenome ERZ1370068 (study PRJEB38410, sample SAMEA6850437) | metagenome | study: Metagenomic assessment of the ecological functions of the soil: analysis of the soil microbiota associated with the... | reverse complement strand
CAGTTGCCGCACATGATCGGCGTGATCACGATGTCTGATCGGACTGATCGCGATGACTGAAATGCGCATCGAGCCGTTCGGCGACCAGGTGCTGGCCTGGCATGCGCAGGGCGTCGAAGGCCAGGCGATCTGGCAGCTCCTCGTGGAGCAGCACGGGTTCGGTGGCAGCTATTCATCGCTCAAGCGGTTCCTGCGCCGCGTGGCGCCGCCGACGCCGCGCGCGACGCTGCGCCTCGAGGTCGATCCCGGGGAGGAGGCCCAGGTGGACTTTGGCTTCGGCGGCCTGTTTCGGGATCCCGAGCGGGATCGGCGGCGGCGCGCCTGGGCGTTTGTCATGACGCTGTCCTGTAGCCGGCACCAGTATGCGGAGCTCGTCTTCGACCAGAGCGTGGCCACCTGGTTGCGCCTGCATCGCGCCGCGTTCGAGTTCTTCGGCGGCGTGCCCCGCCGCGTTGTGCTGGATAATCTCCGCGCGGCGATCGTCCACGCGGCGCTCTACGACCCCGAGGTGCAACGCAGCTACCGGGAGTTCGCGGAGGCCTACGGCTTTCTCATCGCGCCGTGTCGCCCGCGGACGCCCCAGCACAAAGGCAAGGTCGAACAGGGCGGTGTCCACTATGTCAAACGCAATGCCCTGGCCGGCCGCGACTTTCGCGATCTCCCCGACGGCAACCGCCATCTGCTCCGCTGGGTGGTCGAGACCGCTGGCCGCCGCGTGCACGGCACGATCAAGCAGATCCCCCTGGAGGTCTTCGATCACGTGGAGCGCGCGGCGCTGCAGCCACTGCCGGTGACGCCATGGGAGCTGACCGAGTGGAAGCGCGCCAAGCTCCACCCCGACTGTCATGTCGTCTTCGCCGGCGCTTACTACTCCGGGCCCCACCGCCTGATCGGCCAGCGGCTCTGGGTCCGGGCCACCGACCTCAAGGTCGAGCTGTATCAGGACTACATCCTCGTCGCCACGCATCGCCGCGCGCGCCCGGCCAGCGGCGCACCTCACCGCCCACTTGCCGCCAGACAAGGTCCACTTCCTCATGCAAACGCCGACGTGGTGTCGCACGCGCGCGGCGGAGATCGGCCCCGCCTGTGGCGACTTCATCGAGCATTTGCTCGGCGATCGCCCTCTGGATCGGCTCCGCAGCGCCCAAGGCATCCTGCGCCTGGGCCACCGCTACACCCCCACTCGGTTGGACGCCGCCTGTGCCCGGGCCCTCGCCGTCGGCGAGTATCGCTACCACACCGTGAAGACGATCCTCGCGCGGGCCCTTGATGGCCAGCCCGGGCCCGATGTCGCGCCCGTCACCGCCGCCGTGCCGGCGGCACTCGCCACGTCATGCTCGCCCCTGGACCACCTTTTTCCCCGACCCCGGTGCGGAAGAGGAGCGGTCCCCATGGAACTGACCCATCAGCTCACCCCAATGCTGCGCACCCTGCGCCTGTCCGGCCTACTCGAGACCCTCGAGGTCCGCAATCGCCAGGCCGTCGAGCAGCCGACCTCCTTCGTGGAGTTCCTCACCGTCCTGCTGCAGGATGAAGTCGAGCGCCGCGCCCAGAGCAAGCTCCGCCTGCGGCTGCGCCGGGCCGCCTTCGATCCCACCAAGACGCTCGAGGGCTTCGACTTCAGCTTCAATCCCAAGCTCAACAAGGCGCAGGTCTTTGACCTCGCCACCTGCCAGTTCATCGAGCGCCACGAGAACGCCTTGATCTACGGCCCCACTGGGGTCGGTAAGAGCCATCTCGGCCAAGCGCTCGCCCACGAGGCCTGCCGCCGTGGCTTCGACGTCCTGTTCATCGACACCGCCAAGATGCTGACCCACCTCGCCGGCGGCCGGGCCGACGGCACCCATGAGCAGCGCCTGGCCCGCTACACGCGCCCCGATCTCCTTGTCCTCGACGACTTCGGCCTCGAGCCGCTGCGCGGGCCGGGCGCCGAGGACCTCTATGACGTCATCAATGAGCGCTACGAGAAAGCCTCGATCGTCCTGACCAGCAACCGCGATCGAGGGAATGGCCGGACCTCTTCGGCGAGGCCTTGCTCGCCTCGGCCGCCCTCGACCGCTTGACCCACGGCGCCCACTTCGTCGAGATCACGGGCGCCAGCTTCCGCGCCGAGCACACGAAGAAGCAGACCGCGACCCGGCGGAGCCGGGCCACTAACTGACCGCAGCAGTAAACCCTAACCCACACCGAGGAGGAGACCGGTCACCTCACCGCACTGGCTCACCATGGGTGACCCTGCGGCTCTGCTTGGGCGACCAGCCGACAGCTCGCCTGGCGCAGCACGGTCAGCGCATCCTCGGCTGTGCGGACCAGGCCGGCCTCGATCGCGCCGACCAGCGCGTAGTAGAGGAGCCGCTCGGCCTGGGCGCTGACCGGCTCCGGGTCGGGGCCCGCGGCCTCGAGCTGCGGGACGAGCGCCCGGCAGTCGTGCAGGAGCGCGAAGAGCCGCTCCACGAGGGCAACGGCGCGCGCGGCGGGCTCGTCACTCATGGCGCCGCCCACGGTAGCCGGGAACGCCATCCGTGTGCAATGCTCGGCCCATGCCGCGCGCTCCGCGTCACCGTCCGCCGGCGCCTGACGAACGCCAAGCCGCGCTCCCGCTCCCCGCGGCCCGCCGCAAGCCGCCAACGCCGGAGCAGATCGCCAGCGTACGGCAAGCTCAAGAGTCCGGTGGGCATGCCCGACAAGGCCGAGGTGTTGCTAAAGCGTCGTCCGGCCGCGGGCCGTGGCTCGAGCGGCTGATGGTGCGGGCGCATTCAGAGAGGCGCATCCGAGCCTCGCGGCGCTGGTGGAGGCGGTGCTGGAGCGCGAGGGGAAGCGTAGGGCGCGGCCGTGATGGTGGAGGTCCTGGGGGCGGGTAGACGCGGATGGCAGGCGAGGGGGCGGCGGACCCCCGCCCCTCAACCGTCTGAGTCGTCTCGCGTGTGCATCAGCGCGGCGCAGCGCCGTGAAGCGCCTCTGCCACGCCAGCCCTACCGCAGCGTCCAGGTCCCGACTCTCTTTGAACAGGTTCCCGCCATTAAACGTAATGGCGCTCGAGTCATTGCACTTCGCCGCCGCCGCGCTCGGCGCCGTGCTGGTCGGGATTCTGTCCGTGACATTGGAACTCTCGCCGCCCCCGGCTGGACAGACCGTGCCGTCCGAGTCTAGGTAACGAGCCTGACCTGAGTCCGATGTGAGGGTGGCATTTGATGTTCGATGGCCGACCCGTAGCGTCGTAGTACAGCCGCAAGCCCGCGAGCGCCGGTATGACTCGATCGCCCGGGGGCGCATTTGGTGTCATCCGGATTCGTGCCGATCCGCGTCGAAACCTTCAGCGCGAGCGCATCAGCCGGACCGAGCGAGGGACAGGATTGAAATCGTCCCATGCGACGACGAACGCCCTGCGCCGACGTTGGGTTCCGCGTCAAGCCCGCGACGCAACGGCGCAGGCCGGAGGCCATAGGGCCGCCATTCTTGAGCAACTCCACCTTCACGTCGAACAGCGGCGCCTTGGTCGTCACTGCTCTTCAACCCGAGCCAGAGCCGCGCATCGCTGACGCTTAGCCAAAGTCGATATCGGCGCGTTACCGACGTAACGCCATCGAGCTGGGTCGAGCAGGGTGACCACATGGCCACGCGCCGCGAGGTCGGTGCTGGTCCCGCCGCAAGTCGCGCTGCCCGGCCTGGCCCCGGGAACGTCTGCCTCCACCCGGGCGGCAAGCTCGCAGACCGTGTAGGTGCCCGGTGGCAAGAAACTGGAACTCGTATTCGGCCGAGGCGTTGGCCGGAGGTCGATGCGGCCACAAGACCTTGTTCGCGGTCGACACGAAGCCGATCTCGGCATCGACGATGAGAATTCCGGGATTTCTGACGCTGGCGCCAGCGGTTTGCGGGATTCGGGTCGGTCTACGCAGTGTCGCTCGCGGCACCTCCTTGATGACCGGAAGGAATGCGACCGGATCGACGAGGCACCCGATCTTGGCAAAGTGGCTAGCCAAGACGATCGGGCGGCGGCATCCAGTAATCCGCGAGTGGAATGTAAAGCCCGCGAACCAAGCACCCCAAATATCTCTTCTCGCTTCGGGATGCCATGTATGCACCCCAATTGAAATGAAACGGAATGTCCACATCGAACACGGCTTCCGCGCGGAGGGGTCCCTGCATCAACACAATCGAAACGCGTCCCCCGGTCGTCGTCGAGCAGCCCTCGAACCCGGGGTCGCAGGTATCCGCTTGCTCTCCCGCCCGGCTGGACGACGAGTGTGGCGGTCCACCCTGATGGTGGCGCGTACCTGACGGGCCCGATTGAGGCTTCGTCGCGATTCCGTCTACGACTGCAGATGAACGTCCCAGCCTGGAATACCCGGCTCGCCCGGATCCCGGACGCCGTTACCGTTCAAATCGTCGAACTTGATTCCTCGAAGAGTGCTGCCGACTTGTGGTCGGCTCACCTTGCAAAGTTGCCGAAGTCGAGGTCGCTGTACTGGACAGTTCGTAAGCTGCCGACGGTGAATGTATGCCTCGTGCCGCTAGCGCTGAGCGAGCCGCCGTGCATGTTGCAAGGACGCCGTGCAGATCAGCCAGCGTCACCCCGAATGGTGGATCGAAACGCGGCGCGGTCTGCGTCCACCCTGCCTGCAGCGCCTCGCACACCGTGTAGTTCCCCGGCGTCTATCGGAGAATCCGTTAGTAGAACCCAGTCCGTAGCGCCCGAGCTGACGTGACCGTCGATCTGAGCAGCGCCATGGTCTCCGTGTCGAACAGGTGAATCGTCCAGCCGATCGAGCCCCGGCTCACCCGGGTCCTGACTCCGATGTCTGGTTCACCGGTCGCTGAGACTTCACGCCCGAGGATCCTGGCCCGCCGCCAGCCGCCATGATGAGTGGCGCACAGGCGATAAGTAGCAGGAACAGCCCGAGGCGTCGCGCGGTCGGCATCGCCAGTGCTCTCACGAGGAGTACCTCCCAGTCTGGTTCTAGGGCGTGTCGCTATCGGTGGAAGAGGTTGGGCGATCATAGAGGGGGAGCCGGGGCGCGTCAAGCTGCATCAAGGTCGTGGCGCTGTCCTTACTGTGTCGCGCCGGGCCCCTGTGGGCGCTTCGACGGCGACCGCGGGCGTTGCCGCCGCGTGTTCGGCATGCGTTTTAGCGGCGACGCGATCCGTGGGCTGCTCGCCACCGCAGCGCTGGCCCCTGCTGAGTCGTCGGAGCGACTAGTTAGAGCTTCGGTCGGCGTCCGCGCACGGAGTAAGGGCACCACGGGCTTGCGCCAGCCCTTTGACTTTGACGAAAATCTACTTGACGCGCCTTCCTAAGAGTGGCGTATTGCCCTCGCTAACCTAGCGTCCTCTGCTGTTGCTTTAGTTAGTCCCCCTGATCCTCCCCCGAACCCTCGGCCTTTCGTGCCCTCCGTTTTTCACGATGATTTCCCGCCTCGGTCACGTTCGCTTCCACCCCGTCGTCTAGCCTTGACCGTAGGTAAATCTGGGTGCGCATATGCCTTCCGAGGCAGAAAGGAGGACGGACCCTATCAATGTTGTTGATCGATGGGACAACCCGCCTTCGGGGTAAGGAAGGATACCCAACGCCCCGGTCGGTCCTCTTGGCAGACCCCGCCCACGGCTTCCTGCTGAGCGATTCGCAGGGCTATCCCGGCTAGTCTCAATGTCTGGCCCAAGGGGAGGCAAAGCGATGCCCAGCGGTCTCGGGGTCTTCTGGGAAAGCGGAGGCGCAGGTGTTCGTGAGGATCGTGGCCGGTGCGATTGGCTGGCAGATTCCGTGATTCGGAATTATCTCAGCTAAGCTGGGAGGTAGATATGGGCCTGACAGTGATACCTAGTGGTTCACCCGTTGGGCCCAGTGCACATGTACGAAGGCTTTAACGGTTCTGCTCGTAGTTGGATCGCTTCTCTGCCTTCTACTTAATCTCGGGGTGGCTCAGGATGCGTTTGCCAATCCCGGCGATCTGGATCAAGCGTTTGGCATAGCTGGGATAGTGATGGCTGACCCAATCAAGCTGGCGGCGGATTCCTCGTCCTCGGTCGCAGGTCCAGCCAGACGGCAAGATCGTGGTGGGAGGGGGATGCTTCACTGGACGCTGCTACCAGCACCGACTTTTGTCTAGCCGCTGCCACCAGAATGGCGGCAGTCTCGATATGGCGTTTCGGGTTTGGAGGGCGCGTTTCTACGGCCTTTATAGGAGCGAGTGTTGCGCTTTTCGCAGTTAATGCCCTCGCACTTCAGAAAGATGAAAAGATCATAGCGGTCGGGCAGTCGGGATGTCCTTTGCCTTAGCGCGATACCCATGCTCGATGGCACGCTTGGTCCTGTCGCCTTCGGTACCGGAGGCCGGGTCATCACTAGTTTCGGTAGTTTCTTTGACATCCCTAGAGGTGTTGCCGTTCAGCCCGACGGGTAAAATCGCGGTGGTAGGGTCACTCCAGCAGCGGGCTCTTCTTGCCCGCGAAGTTTTGCCGTTCGTCACGCACGGTACACCGCCGAAGAGGTGGCCCTCGACGCGACCTTCGGGAATGGGGGCAAGGTCACGACGCGAACTTCGGCATTGACACTTCGGACGGAGCCACGTCCGTTGCGCTTCGAAGTCAGACGGGAAAATCGTGGCGGCTGGTAAACTCACCAATGGCGGCGTCTCTTCTCCGATTACGAACCCCGGTGTCGCGCGCCACACGGCCGACGGCAGTTTGGACGTCAGCCACGGCGGCATCCAGGATGTGGTAACGACGGATTTCGGGGGTCGCGACGAAGCCGTGGCGGTTGTCGTCCAGCCCAATGGCAACATCGTGGTCGGTGGCATCGTCCAGCGGTGACACGGGGTCCGGGAGCGATGCTGCTCTCGCTCAGGTATGCCCTCGCACGGTCGCATTTCGGACCCGACGTTCGGAATTGGGGTGTCGGACTATTCCTGATTTTAGTAAATGATATGTTCGTCAGCTTCGCTCAGCGCCGCAATCTCAACGGTAAGGTGCGGCCGTGGCCGGGCGCCATGGGAACAGGGTCTCCGGCCCACTACCGTTTCCGCGACTTCACTTTCTGATCGCATCGTTACAGTTCCACCGGCAACTCCCCGGATACCAGCTTTGGGATCGACGGCCGAGGCCATCGCCGGCTTTGGCGTCGTCGGACATTGCCGGAGGCTGTGGCGATCCAATCTGACGGAAAGATCGATGGCGGTTGGAGGAAGCAGCACTTCCTGTGGGCTTTTCTGCGTAAGCGCAACCTCTTCATAATGGCACGCTACCGCGGGAGGCGAAGCCCCCGTGAAAAGATACGCCACTTCCTCGGGCGCCGCACATCTGGTCGGGCTGAAAAACAGCGACGACGTAGGTCTTGGGTTGGACGTCTTAGTCCAGGTCATCGCTTGGTACGGATCAGCGTGGGCAGGGGTCAACTCGCTCGACAACTTGATGATTGAAAGCAGCAGCGGCTTCAACAAACGCGGTGCTCCCACACGATACCGCTAGGCCTCGATTGAAGGGCCCGTGCTCCCACCTATCGGCTCCCCAGGCTCCGGTTCACCGCGCCCGCCCGCCGCACCTGCTCCGGGCCAGGCCATGCCCAGCGGAACAGCCAGGCTCTGTGGCACGGCGGCGAGGCCACCAGATCTGGGAGCTACCCAGGTGACGCCGGCACGAGGTTCAGCGCTTGCGACGATCGACAGCCGAGGATGTCACCTTCTTCCTCCCGTGGTGGTCAGTCCCCGAGCGCAGAGCAGCAGGTCACCACGGGTGCCCGGTGATGAGCTGGTCAATAGCAAGCGAGCCGTGCCGGATCGGACGTTCACGCCAGTACCGGGGACCTGGACGCTGACGGTTCAGTAACGCCGGGATCGTGCATTCGGTGACGAGTCGTCGTTCACCAAGAGTCAGCGCTTTTGGGCGTGCCTCGATCACTCTGTCGGCCTTGGCATTGTCCGGCTTGCACCGGAACCGGGGCTCCCGGACGAACTCGCACTGGCCGTTCAGGGGATACCGACATAGCGAACCCCCTCGTCCGTGTCGATCCTGGAGCCTCTACGGCCCTCCGGTCGCGGCTAAAGCGCCGACTGGATCATCCTCGCTCCATGCGGCCCTCCCGTTGAGCATCCCGCGCGCGCTTGCGCCGGCGATCCGATACCCCAGCCGCTCGATGAGCTTCACCGGGCGTTGTAGCGGGCAACGAATTCGGCGATGACCCGCCGCGCCTCCTCGGGGCTGCGGAACTGATGCAGGCAGATGCATCCGCTCCTTGAGCGCGCGCATGACGCGGGGCTCCGCCACGCACGCCAGCCGACTGGCCCGGGCTTCGCCGACGTACGACGGCGAGATCGTGCACACCGAGCCACGCTTCACCTCGTTGAAATCCACGCATCGGTGATGTACTGTGGGCCCCAATCGCACCGCAGCCGCAGACCCCGCGCCACGTCCTTGCCGAACCGCCCGAAGGCGTGGCGCACACCTCGGCGAATCGGCTCGAGCGGGCCGCCCACCGATCCCCGATCTCGGCCGTGTGCCAGCCCCACGACTTCAATCGAGATAGGACGATCGACCGCCCCGGAAGAACCAACACCGGCCGTCCGAATCCGTCAGCTGGCTTGACCTCATCATCCAGGACACGGAGCCGCATTCGTGGGTTGATTAGCGCCGCGGGATCACCGCCACCAAGAAGCTTGACGGCTGCTCTCCCCTCTCCGAACTCACATCAGCGCCGCTTACCGGACGCAGAGAACAAGAACGATGCGACAAGTCGGGCGCTAATCATCATCAGCTCCGCGCTGTTTTTGAGATGCTGGATTCTTGATGTTCCTAGCTGGTCAGGAGAAGCGATCTTCTGCTTCTGAGTGCCGCCGGATGTCGGTTATGTTGCCTGTGTTACGACGGGGTAGTGGACCTTGGTCCACTACCCCGGTTAGCGCGCGGTCCGGTACGATCGCCGCGCCTGCACCCCGGCCTTGAGTGGATCATGCCCCTGGCATCGAGACCGCCGGTGAAATGTGGCATGCCGCACCGGTCGTGACCTCCAGGATAACGGCAGCGTGGTGATCCCGGGCACTGTCTTGCGACCGTCCAGCCAAAAGCTTCCGCTGTCCGCGCCGCCGCGCCACACGCCCGGGGTGCGGAACGGGATACTGAAGCAGGCGTCCGACTTCAGGACATCTCACCCCCATTTGAGGAGACACGCATGAAACGCTACGGAGTTCACCCCACTCCAGCCCGCCGTCCCCCCTACAGGTCACGAACTTCGAGTCGGCGCCGCTGGGCGACAGCCGGGTAGCCGTGGCGATCAAGGCGGTGTCGCTCAACTTCCGCGACCTGCTGGTCAGTCAGAACACCCTACTTCTGCCCGATCCCCGAGGGCCTCGTGCCCTGCTCGGACGGCGCTGGCGAGGTCGTCGCGGTCGGCAAGGACGTGCGCAGCTCTGAAGGTCGGCGACCGCGTCGCCACGCTGTTCTTCCCCAACTGGCAGGGCGGGCGCCCTGAGCCTTCCTCTTTGTCCGACGCGCCGGGCGGGAAAGCGGCGGGGCGCTGACCGAGCGCTTCGTCAGCGACGAGACCGGCGTCATCAAGCTGCCCGACAGCCTGAGCTACGCCGAGGCCGCGACGCTGCCCTGCGCCGCCGTCACGCGCGTGGAACAGTCTGTTCGAAGTGGGTGATCTCAAGCCCGGCCAGACCGTGCTGCTGCTGGGTACCGGCGGCGTCTCGATCTTTGCGCTGCAGTTCGCCAAGGCCGCCGGCGCGCAGGTCATCATCACCTCCAGCGACGACGCCAAGCTTCGCGCGCGCCAAACAGGTCGGCGCCGACCACGGCATCAACTACACAAGACCCATCCCGACTGGGAGCGCGAGGTGCTGCGGCTGACCGCCGGGCGCGGCGTCGATGTGGTGATCGAGGTCGGCGGCCCGGGCACCCTGGAGCGCTCGCTGGCCAGCGTCCGCATCGGCGGACGCATCGCTTCATCGGCGTGCTGACCGGGCTCGGCGCCCAGGCCAACCCGGTGGGGGTGATCCCCAAGGCCGCCAGCATCCACGGCATCTTCGTGGGCAGCCGTGCGATGTTCGCCGACATGCTCGATGCGATGGCCAGCCATGGCATCAAGCCACTGATCTGACCGCGAGTTCGCCTTCGCCGAGGCGCCCGCCGCCCTGGCCCATATCGAAGAGCGGTGCCCACTTCGGCAAGATCGTGATCCGGGTCGGCAGCTGAGTCGGCGGCCGAGGCGTCGGCGCGGGGCGCGTAATCGCTGTGCCTGCGGCTCCAGCGGGTGCGGCGTGTGCGGGGCTGGGGGCGTGATGGCCACTGGGAACGGGGCGCGGGGAAGGGGCGCGAGGGCGCGGAGGGCGTTGCTGTCGACTCACGCGCGACCGACCTCGCTGAACGTCCGCCTTCGCTGGACGCATCGATGGATGAAGCGGCTGGGCGCCTCGCTTGACGTGGTGGCATAAGCAGCCGACTGAGATTTTCGCGATACAGCGCCTCATCCTGCTACTGTCCGGACGGCGACGCCGTAGCCCCGCGGATCACCTGCTCGCGTCTCTGAACAGGATCTGAATGCGGTTGCTCGCCGGATCAAAGGCGACCGGGGCGCCTTAGGCCATTAGCGAACACCCCGAAGGCCGGTGTACCTGCTCGCCCCGAGTCGTCACGCCGCTCGTCGGCGCTGCCCGACACATCCCCGCGAAGGGGACCGTCTCACAGATGGATGAGGACAACGGGGAGCGTGACGCCTCCGGTGCTGGTATAGCAGCGGTGATCGTCCCTCGTTATCTCACGTTCACGGTGGCGACCAAACACCCGGCACCTGCTTTGTCCCGCGATGTTGACGACCCCGTCATTGTTGATCGTAGCCGCGAGCGCGACGATGTCGAATAAGGGCCGCGGCTGAGAAGAACAGCCTGTTAAGTCCGGCGGGGATGGAGCGCGGCACGCTATTCGCGCAATCGAACCGAAGCCGCAGCCGCTGGCGGCCACTGGCGCACTGGGAGTCAATGCAAACATCGGCAAAGGTCTGCGGCACCGGCCGGAATATCGACTCCGCACGTTCTGCGGTAAATTGACAAGCGGCTGGTGTCGGGTCCGTGGTCTGGAAGATGAAGGGCCCTGGAGAATGGCAACGAAATGCCGCAGGCCGACACGTCGCCTGGTCCTTGGTTGATGATCGTCAACGCCGCCGCGAGTCCCCCACCTGTACGTGGAGTGCTCGACGGTAGAAATGGAGGCGAGCACCTGGCCGCCCAGCTGGGATAGCATGGGCGCCCTCGATATCATCTGGCGGAGCCGGTCGATGTCGCTAACCAACGTCCCCTATCAGCGCAGGAACATCGTCCTCGTGGCCGAGGCCGATCACATGCCCGAACTCGTGGAGGGCGACTCGAAAGATGTCGTAGCGACCCGCTCTGCGTGGTCCCCGATAAGAAATCCCACACGATGAATGCATTAAACTGGACGTCCACTTCGGTACGAACCCCGCTTCTTCGCATCCACCTTAGCGAAACCCCACGCCTAAGGCCTCCCCCAAGCCATCCGGCACATACCGGGAAAACGCTAATGTTGGACCCATTCTGGATACGCAGTTCGACCCGGAAGCCACTCCGACGCCGAAGAACCCGTGATCCTGGCGCTGCGGCCGACGCCCACCCGGTTCCACTCACGGCGAGAGGCGTTCGCGGCGAGCTCGCTAGTCGTCGCCGGAATTCCCTCCACGGTCACGAAGGGCGTCGAGCTGAGGTTCAGCGTCATCGTCATCCCACGCTTTGGGAAGGTGGCGGGGGTGTCAGGACGAAGAGCACTGGCCTTCACCTCCCAGGTAGCAGGAACGGCATCACGGCCAGCCTGAGGCAAAGCGGAAGGACGCCTCTCGCGCGCTTCATGGAGCAAGCCTGCGCTGGATCTCTGCGCGGATGGTCGTCTACCCCAACTGCCGCATCGAGGTCCCCCCACTCGGTCACGGTAAACCGACACCTTCGTCAGAGAGCGGCAATCACGGGGCGCCCGCGCCAATCGTAAGCACTCGATCGACTCGAGACGTAGGGTCCATCTGAAGCTGAAAAGACGCCGAGATGAACTCCGACAAACGGGGAAGGCCTCGGTCATGTTCCCGCGGATGAAGAGGGGAGGGACCCGCTGGGCCGGGAGTCCAGCTGTGGCGCGCTCACCCGATCGCCAGCCGCTCGGTGTTGCCGATCTTGCCCCCGAGCACGCGCAGGGTCAGCACAGAACCGGTGGCGCTCCATACAGCACGCCTATGCTCCCGCGCGATATCCAGCGAGAGATCACGCGTGACGATCGCGCGCCTTCAGGCAACTCCTGAACTTTTCGAGTGCTCCGAATGCTCACCCACGACAATCCGGGCTCGCACGGCGGTGACTGACCAAGCTCGCCGAACGTCCTTACTGACACCGCCGTCACGGCTAGCGAAGTGAAGTGGCAGGCCCGTGCAGCAGCGCGATCACGGCTGTCATCACCACGCTGAAACGAGGCGAAGGGCTCCCTGTCCCCGATCGCGAGAACATCGGCACCCAAGAACTGCGCGCGGACGATCGCCGAGAAGCAGAACCGGCGAGCCATCAAGATGTCACCGAGAAAAGGCACACTCCGGTGCGGTTGCATCATGGGTAAGATGCTACCCGAAAGCGCGATGCAGATTCAAGAAGGGCATGCGACTTGAGGATGGCATAGATGACGCGCCCAGCGGGGCTGACGCCCGCGCCCTTCTTCTGCCTCGCGCGCGCCGCGTGGATGCCCCACGCGCGTCACGTGTGGGACGTGAGACGGGCGCATTGTGCGGCGTCGAGGGGCCGCGCGGGTTCGCCAGCTACCGCGTGAGGCCCGCCCAATGAGCTTTCGCGCGGTGTCGCTGCCGCTGCTGTCGCCGATCGACGGCTCCGCGCGCCCGGCCCGTTCTGCGCGTGGTGTGACGCCGGCGTGTGCCCCGCGGCCGCGTCCACGGCGCAGTCAGGCCCGGCGCTCGATCCTCGAATGATGCGGGCCGTGCCGAGCCCGGCCCCGTAGAGAAGACAGAAGCGCCCGCGTGTCGTGCGGCACAGGACACGACGCGCGGCGCTCCAGTGGCTCACTCCCGACTCCCGGAAGGAGCGCCGACAATGAGCACCCTGACAAGGTATCACCGCATCGGCCTGCCGCGGCGCTGACGGCCATTGTGTGGGAGCCGGCGCGGTGACGCGCGACGCGGCAACGGGGCTGCAGAGCGCGCAGGTGCCAGAGTGCCGCCGCGGGCGGCGATGGTGAACGAGGCGCGTACGGGCCGCCCTCCCCACAAAATCCGCCCCACAGCTCACTGAAAACCATGCGACAGACCACGGCCGACGCGCGCCGACTCACCCAGGAGATAAGAGAAAGCATTCGAAGACCGCGGGGCGAGCAGCCTCGACCGCCCAGCCAAGCAACAACCCTCTTCAAACCTGCCAGCCGCCCGCCGCCGTTGGGATCGAGGGGACTCGCCGCGGTCCGGGAGCAACGTGGAACTTCGGTGACCGCGGCTGGCCCAGCTGAACCGGCATATCCACGAGGAGCCCGCGTGGAAGGTTGCTGCGCTGTTTGCGTGGCCTGCCGAAGCTGGCGAACCGCGGCGGAGTGGGACAAGGACCTGCGCTCCCACCTCACCACCGCCTCCTCAGCGTTCGGACCCATGCGCTCGAACGGCGACGCCTGCATGATCCCGGCCTCGTGGCCGAGGCGACTCATCCTCATGCGGCGTTCAGTACGGCGTTCGGTAACGCAGGTGCCCGTGTCGCGGGCGGCTGCTTTCTTTTCTCACCGCAGCGGGCCTCGGGACGAGCTTACAATCCATTTCCGCCATCTGAGGCCCCGCAGCTGCCTGGCCTCATGGGTCTCCTGTCGCCGCGGCTGTCAGGCCTCCGTCTGTACTCCCTCGCGGACTGCAGGTGCAGGCCGTGGCCTCAGCCGCCGGGCGACAGCCGCCTGCGAAAGGACCCCGCGCTATTTGCGCGGGTGCGGGGTGAAGTGATCGCGCTGATTCGGTCACACGACCCCATTCCCTGCCTGGCGCAACCCGCGGAACCAGTGGCCCCTCTGCGTCGATAGCGGCCCGCCGACACGCGACCCGCCCGGCCCAGCACGGAGACGCCGTGGGACGCACCAGTACAGGCCGTGCGACGCGCCTGGGTGACGCCGAGCGACCCGGCGAGCCGCGGCGCACGCCCCGAAGAGCGACCACGGGCGTAGCTGTCCGCCATAGCAGCGTTCGCGCGCCGCGCGCCGGTCGGCGCGAACAGGGTTCCTGCTTTCCGTTGTCCGCAATTCGCTCTGCAGGCACAATCCCACGTGAAGCAATCCGCAGAGATCATATGCTGAAGCCGTCGCCCGGCGGGGACGAGGGCGCCTGCATCACCACGCTGGTTCGCATTGCCACGTTGCCGGGACAGATCCCCGCCGGCCGAGTCCTCGACGCACTGGCGCTGGACCTCGCCACCTTCGATCAGGCGGTGAAGCGAGCCTACCGGAGCGCTGGGCACGGCACGGGAAGCGCCAGCGACTCCCGGTGCTCGTCGCCATTGCGCCCGCGAAGCGCGCTTTGCCCGAGCTTCATGCTCCATGCCGCCCGGCTGGCGCGCCAGGACTACGCGGGCCTGCCGGGGCGTACTGGACTTGCGCGGTTGCGCGTGGAGCAGCGCGAGTGACTCCGCGCAAGGCAGAAAGCCGCCGCCTCATGCGCTGGCGGGCATCCTCTGACAGTGGGCACGATAGAGGAAGGCGCGCAATGAGCCTCCGCGACTACCTCGTCTACGCCGAGGAGCCCGGCATCACGCTCTACCGCGGGTCGTGCAACGCACAACCCGAGGCTACAAACAGACGCCGGAACAGTCACGCGCCGTCGCGGCGCGCTGGAAGCAGCGCATGTAGCACAGCTCTCCGAATTCCTGTTCTACAAAGAGCCCGGATACAGCTATTTTTGCGGTGATATCAAAGCCGCGACGTGTTGCCGCCGCCGGCGCCCGAGAGCTGCCGAGCGTGGATCGCGGCGGATCCGCCCCACAACGTCGGCAAGTCCCACGGCCAGCACAACGCACGGATCCGACGCGTACGCGACCTGGGCTCGCCGCGGTGCTTGCCGTCGGCGGCCTGGCCGTCACCGCCGACGTCCCGGTCGGTCTATTCTTCCCCGGCGCCCCCAACGTCTGGCGCGTGCCCGCGGTCCCGTCCGCACACCCCGCGCCCGTGCGGATGCTCGGCTGGCACCGCAAGGAATTTGCGGGCGACCACGCGGACCGGGGGCCTGGCTCCGAACCTGGGAGAGCTTCATCGTCTCGCCGAGCGCGGCGCCGTCGACCCTCGCCCGCACCTCGACCGCATTCTGCGGCACCTACGGCCGCGGACTTCCTGGTCATGCCAAGCGCGACCCACGGGGGATCCCTCAGACAGCCCGCATCCATCGTGCCCGAAGCCCGACAAAGGTGATCGGGTGCGCCGCTGGGCGACGTGTTCGCCCAAAGGCCGGACGGCCGGTCGTGAATCCCCTGCGTACGGCACCGGCACCACGCTCCGACCTGGCGAAGCGACGTTCGGCTATGCGGCAAATCGGGACGATGCTGCACGCGCTACCGCGAGCAGATCGCGGTCAGTCGCGCCTGGCGCCGGAGGATCCTCGCGCCATGAGCGGCTGTGGTCCGCGCCCAGACCCGACCTCGCGCGTCGCACACGGCGGATCCCGCCGCAAGGGGATCGTCAGCCAGCCAGCCCGCCCCGCGTGGCCATTGCGCTGCCTGCTGCGCTGGTGAGCCCCCGGCGATGCTGCGCCGGACGCGCGGGTCGGCGGCGACCCGACAGCGCGGCGTTCCGGCATGACACCGACCGGCCTCATGTCGCCTGCGAGCCCGGCGGCACGCCGGCGTCAGACGCCACCGGTCGTGCCGGTCCCCCTACCTCGAGTTCACATGCTGAGTAAGCAAGATATTCGTGGCCCGCGACGCGCCCAGATCGAGGGCGGAGCTGGCGCGGCGCGCCGCATCCTCGAGCGGACGACGTCGTCACCGAGCCCGCCCGGCCCCTCGTGCGAAGACATCCCCTGCGCGCGGCTACGGGCGTCGAGCCCCTGCCGCCCGAGCTGCAAGATGAACGAACCCTTCGGAAGCTGCGCTTCGTGCCCGAGCTTGTGGGCGCCACGCGAAGATGTGAGGCGTGGGCTGCCTCAGAGGGCGGTGAAGTGATGCGCACACCCTCGAGGCGCGCCTCGAGGGGTGGACCGCGAAGGCCGCGGCCACACCTGGCACGACGCTCACGCGGAAGCGATCTCGGCCCGGTCGAAGCAGGCCGGAAGCGTCGCGCCGCCGAGGAAACAGACGACGCCATGACGCGCGGCGCGCCACGGGAGGACGCGATGAGAGTGCCCCGGCGGCCCGATTGTGTGGGCCGCCGATCCCCGCCTGTCTACGGGCCCGGAAGACGCATCGCGGACGACCTGGCCCCGGGCGCATTTCGTTGTGCCCGGGAAGTTCCTCACGGCCCGTCCGGGCCACGCGATCGAGGTGGGCACCGCGACGTGTCGGATCTACCGCTCCCCACCGCGGTGCCGCCTGCGGTGAGCGGCCAGCAAAGCAGAGGCGGCCTTATGACGCCCGGCGGCTGCACGGAGGCCCAGGGAGCGGGATCAGGCGCGGTGGATCGCTACACGCGCCACTCTGCCTCGCTTCAGTGGGCTGCAGAAGCGTGATCGCGGATCCGGCGCGCCCGGGGTCGCTGAGAGCCTCGCGGGACTGCGCCCGCTACGGCCACGGCGGTCCATCACACGACTCTACACCCACACGTGGTTCCCGCGAGCCCCTGTTCGAGCGCAGTGTGCCATCTTCATGCCGCCCCCGCCACGACCGATTGACGGCCCTCGATCGGCAGAGCGCCGGGAGCCGTGGGACGTTGGGTGGCGCGGGCGCCAGCCATGAGGCGCTGATGAGAGACGCCACCGGGCCGAGCTGACTGAGCGCGGCGTGGCAGTACAACGCCACCAAGATCCACCTATCCCGCGGGCCACCGCCTCTCGCTCCGGGGCATCTCTGCGGTCGCGCCTGTGCCCCTCGAGTCCTCTGGGGGCACCATCCGCGACGAAGAAGGCCGCGTCACAGCCTGCTCGACCCAGCGCGCCGCAACGTGGAGCCCGCGATGGCCTCATCATTCACGAGCCCCGGCGGGGGCGCCACACGACCAGTGGGTCGCCGACCGGCTGCGCAAGGGGCAGCATCCTGAGCGGCCGCGTGGATCGTCACGGAGTCGTCTCAGAAATGACGATGCTCGAGATCCCCTCGGCGCAGCTTCAGGCCGGCGATGCCGCAGAGCGCGCCACGGAGCGGGCGCCGCCGCTGCACGCGGACGCATGCGCCTCGCTGATCGATCACGGGAAAAAACGGTCGAACAGGGCCGCCGCTGCACGCGTCACGCGGGCTGCTCCCAGGAGGCGGCCGTACACCGCCGCGGGGCTCACGATGACGGGAGCGCCTCAACGCCCCTGACATCGAAAGCGCGCGCGTGGACGCCCCGCCTCGCCGGCCCAGCGGGACCCGGGCTCACGCTCGAGGCCTTTGCCCGCGCCAAGAAGGCGCTTCACTGGTGGGACTTCCTCCAGGCGCACGGCGTCGTGCAGAGCGGCACCGGCTTGGACATCACGTATCGATTGCGGGAGTGGGTCGCTCGCGGCCCGACAACGGGCCTGCGACCTGCGCTGCCGCCGCGCAGGTTGGCTCGCACTGGATACGGCCCCAAAGGAGCCCGGCCGGCGCCCTACGGGCTTGAGCGACCTCGACGCCGCGAGGACAAGCGCTGAGCCGTGGCTAGCGGAAGGGGAGACCGATCGCGCAGACGGCGCTGCTGGCGCAGGCTGCTCCTGCCTTGCCAGCGGGCGTCCGCTGGCGGGCGCTGCTCACGGCCGAGCATCTCAAGCCGGCATCGAGCGGCTCTTCATCGCGTGCAGGCGCCTGGCGGGATGGCGGCACGGCGTTCATCCTGCCGGCGTCGCCGCCCGCCAGGCTCGGTGCTGCAGTGGACCGGGGATGCGCGCGTCGTACGCCTGCCGGCGATGGCGACCTCAATGGATTGCATTCCAAAGTTCCCATGGCGCCGCCCTTGCCCCCGGCGCGGCGCGCCCTGGCTGCATCCGGCCCCGCTGCTGGCGCCCGACCGGCCGGAGTGAGGAGGCGTCCGGGCCGAAGGTTAGCTCATCGGCGGCGCCATCAGCACGGCCGTCCTCACCGGGGACCCGGTGGCTGGTCGAGGGGCCTTCTCCGAGCCCGACCACGCATCTCATCGCGTCGGCGGCTCAGGCGGCGCCAAAGACGCGGCTGCTGCCGACCTGTGCCTCGCCGTGAGCCACTCGAGCATCCTGACCTATCTCGGGCAGCCCGTGCGCCAGGCCATGGCCGCTGTGTGCCTTCTTGGGCGCTGGGAGCAAGGGCGGCCTGAGGACCTGCGCCGCCTGCACAAGCTCGCCCGTGGGCACGCCCTGCCCATCGCCTCCAGCGTTCGATTCGCTCATCCTGCTCTCCAGATAACGCCCGGCACCCTCAGTGACGAGTCCCCATCAACGAAGCGCCTGCGCTTGGCTGATCGAAGTGCGGCGTCATCCTCTGCGCTGTCGACTCAGCTCGGGCGAAGCCGCCGGCATCGAGGTGAACGACAACACTCGCCTTAAGCACCGAGTGGCGCCGCGCCCGCATCCAGCGCCCATCCCTGCGCGGCGGGCATCACCGTGGCGATGACGCACCCTCACCGGCCCACGTCAAGCCCGGCGTGGGCGCGCACCCGCGAAGCCGCCGTCCGCAACGCCGCCCAGATCCGCGCCCTCTCGAGCAACATCGTCGAAGGGCGCCGAGCTCGTCGTGTCGGCGTCGGAAACCGAAGCTTCCAGCTCCACCCACAATGCAGCACCGCAACAGCTCCCGGCCTGCCGCTGGGCCTCCTCGAAGTCGTCGGGACCATGGCCGACCCGTTCGTCGAACTCCGCCTCTACCGCCGATGCCCCGGCCGTCCCTCCCGCCACCAAGCGAAGCCCCTCGCCCGGCGCCCGCTCCTGGCCCTCGGAGCCAAAACAGCCCCACGCGCGGCTGACCCGCAAAGCCACTCGAATCCGCCCCTGAACAACCCCGACGCCACCCAGCGCATCGGCCCCAAGTGAACGGGCCCCGAAGCGGGCCTGGGACCCGCCCTCGACGCCTCGTCACGGAGGGCGGCTTCGCGCTCGGCAAGCTCCGCCAAGCCGCACGCCGCCTGGCGCCTCGAAACCGCGGAACCCATGTTCGGAAGCAATGTTCCAGAGTTCTCGTGAGGCCCGATTCCGACGAGGACGAGGACGAGCCGTGAACTCTCGAACAGCGGGGCGCCGCGAATGTTCGAGTTCTGTTCGAGTTCTCTCCAACCGCCCGCCACTGTTACAGACGAAGAACTCGCACACGCGATTTGAGTTCCCCCGTCCGACTTCCTTATAGAGATAATACCTCCCATCCCCCTACCCCAAGCGTAGGATAGGGAGGGGTGTGGGTGAGAACTCGAACATCGAACACTCCCCTATAAGTGTATATGTTCGAGTTCTCTTTCCTCGAGGCCTCCGGCGCCACGTCTCGCGCTCCGTCAAAGCCGTCACCGATGCGTCACTCGCGAGGCGCCGATGAGCGACGAGCGCGTGTGCTCGAAGTGCAAGAATGAGCCGGCCCGCGTCGGCCAGCGCTGGTGCGCCGCCGCCACAACGCCTACCGGCGCGCTCCGGCAGGCCCGCCACGTAAACGGGGCCGTAAACGCCGCGCGAGCGTCCGGCGCGGGGCACGATTGGGAGAGGGCAGCAGGGTAGACGTTCCGGCCCGGCCGAGCCTCTCCAGGCAAAAAGGGAAGCCGCTTACGGCGACGGTGCCCGAGTGGGCGCTCAGAGAGCCCACGCCATTTCTGCCGTACCGGGGCCGGAGTGCCCGCCCAACCCTGGTATTGCGCGTATCTCGCCCACTTCGCGACCCACGGGGCAAAGCGTTGCGTCTGCTTCGGCGGCCGGCGTGACGATCTCAGGAGGCGAGGAAGCACCTTGACCGCGATGTGCACTCCGCCAGATAGGTGGCCGCTGGCGCTAGCTGACTACCGCTTCATGCGACCTTCTCGAGTGGGAGAGCCTGAGCCTTGGCGCCGCAAGTCCAACGCGTAAACGGGCTGGCGTACTGACCGCATGAAGGCCGGCGACGCCGCACCGACACCCTGACCGGGCCATCACCGGCGCTCGTGACCGGCGTCAATGTCGGGCCGCCGTCGCTCGACCCCGGCGCCGCCGCGGCCGCGCTGCGCAGAGATGCTCGTCGCACCATCCACCGACAGCACGCGGCGCATTTTCGATGTGCCCTGCCGCTCGGGCCCTGGTCATCGTGATCTGGTGCCCGCGCGGCCTCGAGGCCGACTCTCGCCGCAATGAGCGGAGCGTGCGTCGCCCGCGTCCGCGGGGTGCTGGCCGAGCGCGTCATCGTCTCGACGCAGCTCGACCCCTTCCTCGCCCTGACGGCGCTCGCCGCCTACTCGGGCCTCAGCGTGCGCAAGCTGCGCGACTATCTCGAGGACGCCGCCCACCCGCTGCCCTGCTATCGCGTCGGCGGCAAGATCCTGGTCCGGCGCTCGGAGTTCGACGCGTGGATCGCGCGCCACCGGCAGGTGGGCCGCGCCGACGTCGACCAGATCGTCGCCGACGTCCTCCGCACCCTGTAGCCCGAAGATTCCGCTTCCCATCGGGAGACGGTATTGTATACTATCCGTCTACAGCTATGACACGGACTACCTCGAAGAGCCTCGGCGAGCAGATCAAGCACTTGCGGCAGCAGCGCGGGCTGAGTCAGCAGGCCCTCGCGGACGGCAGGCCGGCGTGAGCCGCGACTACATCGCGCAAGCTCGAGGCCGGGGAGCGCGTCTCGCCCTCCATGCCGGTGCTCGAGCGCATCGCCAAGGCGCTGGGCGTCACGGTCCGGGTCACGCTGTCGAAGTAGTGAACCGACCGACCAGGGGAGGACCGCATGGGCGTGAAGGTGCGAGAACGAAACGGCGGCTGGTGGGTCTTCATCGACCACAAGGGCCGGCGCCGCAGGCCAAGCGGTGCGCGAGCAAGAAGGCCGCCCAGATCGCGGCGGACAAGATCGACGCCGCGCTCCGGCTCGGCCAGGTGGGCGTGCTTGGATGCCGACAAGCCGGCGCGGGTCGTGACGTTCAAGGAGTACGCGGAGCACTGGATGGAGACGGTCGGCTCCGTTCGGCTCCGCCCCGCGACGGTCGAGCAGTACCAGGTGCGGCTGCGGCTGCGCCTGCTCCCGACGCTGGGGCCCTTGCCGATGACCAGCATCACGCGGGAGACGGTGCGCACGCTGCTGGGCGAGATGGTCAAGGCCGGCAACCAGCGCAGCAAGGGCCGGCCGGCGGCGCGCGGAACCATCCAGCGGCGCGCTCGGCACCCTGAGCGCCATCTTCACCACCGCCGAGGAGGACGGCTCGATCGCTCGTGAATCCCGACCCGGCGCCTGGGCGAGCAGGTCGCGCCGCACCGCGGCGGACATCGCTGCCGAGATCGAGGTGTTCGACCGCGGCGAGCTCGCCCGCCTGCTGAGCCTGGCGGAGCAGGACTACCCGAGTACCACGTGCTTCCTGCTCTGCCTGGCCCGCACCGGGATGCGCCTCGGGGAGGCCATCGGCGCTCGAGTGGCGCGATGTCGACTGGACGGCGCGCGTGATCCTCGTCCGTCGTTCCCGGCGCCGGAATCGGGTCAGCCAGCCGAAGAACGGCAAGGCGCGGCGGGTGGACATGAGTCGCCAGCTTGCCGAGGCGCTGCAGGGCCTCAGGACGCTGCAGGAGGCCGAGGCGGTCGTGGCCGGGCAGGCCCCGCCCGAGCGGGTGTTCTCAGACCGGACGGGCGGCCCGATCCAGGAGGATGGGTTTCGGCATAACCGCCTGGGCGCCCTTGCTTCGCCGCGCCCAGCTCCGCTACCGGAAGCCCCACACGCTGCGCCACACGTACGCCTCGATGCTGATCGAGGCGGGCGAACCCCTCATCTACGTCCAGCAGCAGCTCGGGCATCACTCCGCCGCCTTCACCCTGAAGGTCTACGGGCACCTGCTCCCACGCGGCGATCGCGCGCGCCGTGGATGCGCTCGACGACGCGACCATCCGCAACCCAGCCGCAACCGAGGCCTCGCGCTCCTGCGATAGCGTCGTCGTTCCGCCGACTTCCGTCCCTCCTCGTCAATGTCCACTCTTGGAGACTGTCCACTCCCGGAGACACCCCTGCGGTCACTTGCCGCGCTGCGCCCGCCGCCGCTGGGCCTTGGCGAAAGCGATGGCCTGGTCGAGGTTCCCGGATCCTTCCAAACGGAATCGTCGTGATCGCCTTGCACCTCCGGCACTGCAACTGGAGTCCCATCTCATCGAAATCCGCGATATGCCGTCCGCACGCGCAACACTCGAGCTTCCACGCCGCTGCATCGCGATCTCCCCGACGGAGAACACAACGAGCTTCCAGAGCCACGGCATGTGCCGTGGATTCTGGGCTCGGGGTGCTCGAGCTCGGGATGACCGCGCTCGGGATCTCGCCGATCCGACCTCTGGCCGCTACATCACATGAGTCTCCCACCGGATGGTTACATCTCTGGGCCCGGCTGCCCTCCTGCTAGTGGTTGACGATCTCGCCGCGAGGACTCGGCCTCGCATCGTAGCAAAGAAACGCGGGCATGGCGGCGCTGCGGACGCTTGGCGACCGCGTCGAAGAAGTGCTGGTCCGTCGACGCGTGAAGCTCGACGCCGCGTGGTGAGGGCTCAGCTGCCCGGCTCGGCTGTTTTCACGCGCCAATCGGTTCCGTAACGGACAATTGATCTTGCCCGGTCGCGCGGGCCGCGACACCCTGTAGGAGTTGCTTATGACGCAATCCTCGACGAGGGCCGGCAACGCACGCCGATGGGATCCTCCACGCTCGCATGAGAATGCTCAACCTCCGCCACGGCCTGGCTCCTGCCTGGCCTCCGTTTCTCGCGAATCACCCGGGCGCGATTCGATACATCGGGTCGATGAACGCGCCAGCGTGACCGGCGTGACGATCCTCCAGGGCGATGGCGCCCTCGCCGTCGAGATCAAGCATGCCCGCGACAGCCACACCGGTGTGCTCCGGTGGGACCAGCCCCCTCGCTTCGCCGGGTGGCCGGAGTGTTGCTCGCGCATCTCGGCCGATCCATCACGAGCATCGCCGACCTCGACATCCCCGGCTTCTACGGCAGCGAGCTTCGCCAGCGCGCCCGTCGGCTCCTTGACGGAGGCGACGCTCGCGACGAGTGGCTCGCGCTTGTCCGGAGCAAGCCGGGCGTCGGTCCTCTCGTACCGACCACGGTCATCGCCCCCGAGCCCGACGCCCTCTGCAGCCTCTGCGACGACTACGGACCCCGAGTGGCCTACCACCAGCCCGGTGGGCAAGTCCTTCGACTGCACGCGGCATGTCAAGCGATCTGCCTCGAGGAGCGGGATCGCCCCCGCTGATCCCAGGCATCGCTCACGGCCGGCCGGCCCCTGCGCCACCCTCGTGACGCGTAGCCGTCCGGTGAACCCCACTTCCTGGCTGATGCGTCCTCTCGCTCACAAGTGGGGATGTCGCCCTCAGGGCCGAGTTCCTCCCGCCCGAGTCTCCGCGGCGTCGCGCCCTGAACTCACCCTCGAGGGGCGCGACCCAGCGGCGCTGGCGTGCCGCCGCCGGGCGTCATTCCCGCTGATGCGGTGCCGGGCTGGTTGTGCGCGTTGCAAATGCATCGATGCCACGGAGCGGCTGAAGCGCCACCGCCCCCGTCCAACGGGTACGGCGGACGCCCCACGGCCCGGTGGGACCGTTCAGTATTCATTCGTCAGCGCATGAGCCAGCCGTGCTGTGTCGGTGAAAGCACGAAGCCGTTGAAGGTGACCCTCTCTGACTGTCCAGACATGGACGAAGGGCACGTCGACGGGTACGCCGGATTTTCGAGTCGTTCCTTTGATGCGGCCGATCGCGACGACCTGGTCACCGGCGGCGATGAATTCTTCGGGGACAAAGCGAACGTCAAGAGCTCCATAGAAATTGGCGAGAAAGCGTTCGCTGATATCCTGGAAGCCTTCGAAATGACCGGCGCCGACGGGCATCCCGTCCGGTAAATCGTACACGACGCTGGGCGCCTGGAGACTTCGAAGGCGCTCGCGATGTCCTGGGGCCGTCGCGTCGTAGAAAGCGCGGACGCGCTTCTCGTTTTCCCCCTCAACGGTCATTGTCTTCTCCTCGACGCCGGCGGGTCGGACCGCAGTCCCGCGTCTGGGCACCCGCCCGTTCCTCATTGAGGGCACTGGACAAGATGTGGGGCCCTGGGGATCTGCTGATCCGAACGATCCGCCCAAGGAGCTTTCGCTGTCAAGCCGACCACGCCCTGAGGAGTGGACGCCCCGGCTCGCCGCCGGGCTCCTGGCCAAGCCGGCGCCGTCGATTGCGGGCATCGCCCGCGAAAGCGAGTCGGCGACCGGCAGCCCAGCGCCGTGGCGGAGGCATCGTCGACGGCGGCGGGAAGCCACGCGGTTCGAGCATCGTGTAGACCGGCCTTTGACGAGCCGGGGGTGACCTCGCGCCAGGCGATCCAACTCATCTCCGGCCAGCCGGGGATCAGTACGACCGCCTCGCCAGAGCCGGCGGTCACCTAGCTAGCTAGTAGATGCGATCCCGTCCACCCGGACCACGTGGTGGGCGACGTCGCCGACCGGCGCGTGCGCGGTCTGCAGCAAGGCCGGGCCTCCCGATGCAGCGGGCGGCCATCAGAACCAGCGAGACGCATGCGCGCATCGGTTACTCTCCCTCGCCCCGGGGCCGAAGGTGAACACGTATACTCGCAGCCCGGGATCGCCTCGCGACGAGGGTCAGAACGTGCGTGTCGCACGAGGCGCGCGGGCGACCAGGCGAATCATTCCCGATCGATCGAAGCGCGCCACTCCGTCAGGGCCGACGTCGGCGCCGCGTGCCTCGCCGACCGGTTTGCCGTCGAGCAGCACCGCGATCGCCGCTTTCCCCGACGCTCCCGGTTGCATCACCACGTTGACCTCACCGGCCGTGAAGGGAAGGATGATCTTGCCCGTGCCACGTTCTGGAGCTCGAGGTACTGTCCGTGAGCTCTGCCAGCGACCCTCCAGGCGTAACCGCGCCCGGCTCGCGCCGCTCGGCACCGAGGTAGGTCTCGCCCGTGATGCCCGCGTACGACGGCTCGCCCGTCTTCGCAAACGCCATCGCCTCGGGACTGATCGGCGGCAGGGTGGTTCCCGGGCTGGCCGCGACCAACAGGCGCCGGATCTCCGCCTCGATGTCACGGTAGCTGCCCTCACCCACCCACCGCTTCACCAGTCTTCCGCGGGCGTCGAAGAGGTACTTCGCCGGCCAGGCGTCATTGCCGAAGGCGCGCCAGGTCGCGAACGCGTTGTCGAGTGCGATCGGATGGGTGAGCCCGTGGTCGCGAATCCCCGATCGATGTTCTCGGCGCGCTTCCCGAACTCGAACTCGGGCGCGTGCACGCCGATCACGACCAGGCCGCGGTCAGCGTAGTCGCGGTGCCACGCCTTGACGTAGGGCGCGGTGCGGATCCAGCCGCGCAGGTCGGGCACGACGACGGTGAGACGCTGCGCGAGCAGTGCCATGATCGGGCGCCACATGTGGCCGGTCTCGGCATAACCGTGCAGCAAGACCACCGGGCTGCCTTGCCCGCCGATGAGAAAGTGGAGCCGCACCCCGTTGACCTTGGCGAAGCGCTCAGTGAAGCCGGGGAGCCCGCGCGCCAAGCTAGCGCTTCGGCTCTGCGACGAAGAGCGGAATCTTCCGGGTGGTCTCGCCTGGTATTCCGCGTACGGCGGAAACGCCGCGACGGCAAGAGCCCAGAGCCGCGCCCGTTCGGCTTCGTCCTTCACCTCGCGCACCCGCATGGGCTGCACCACCGTGAGGTCGCGAATCTCGACGGCCGGCTGCGCCCGCAGGTTGTGCACCCAGACCGGATCCTTCGGCGCCCCGCCCTGCGAGCCAACAAGGACGTAGTTGGCGCCGTCCTTGACGCGCATGAGCGGAGTCTTGCGGATCCCGCCGGTCTTGTTGCCGGTGTTGGTCACGATGATGACCGGCAATCCGGTCTCGCGAAGCGTGGTGCCCTTGGTCCCGCCGCTGCTCTCGTAAAGCTCGACCTGCTCACGCACCCAATCCCGCGGGCTGGGAATATACTCGGCCATGGAGTCCTCCTTTGGCGTCATTCTGGTGCAGACGGCGCCGCGGCACAAGCCGGAAGCGGCGCCGGGCGGTCGCGCCGGCTACACCGTCAACCGGCTCTCGACGCCGCTCTCTCCGCCATAGCGTGCGGCCCACGCTTTCTGCATTGTTCGGATGATGGCCGGATAGACGACCAGACGGCGGAAGGGCGCGATCGCGCCCATGTAGAGCCGTGTGAACTGATGCACGGGTTGGACGAAGACACCTAGGTAGGCCAGGTACCCGCCCGGCGCCGGCCGGATCGAGAGCGAGGCGAAGGCATGCACCGTCGCGTTGCGCAGCTCGCTCAACTGCTCGTCCTCGAAGCGATAGAGGAGGATGAATGGGCCGTCCGGTGTCCCCGGAGCGACCAGCGACCGCGCGCGATCCTCCGGGCTGAGACGATCCGCAAATGATCGCGGCGCTCCAGGCAGGTCGCTGGCGGTCCCACCCGAAGAGAGCCCCGACGCGCTCCCGCAGCCGGAAGAGCCCTCGGACCAGCGCGGGCGCCCTGGCGCCCCGCGGTCATCACGGCCCGCACGTCCGTGATCGTGCGGTCAGGGCCGCCACCAAAGAGCGGCACCGCCCAGGCGTCCTCCAGCGGCACGTCGTGCAGCAGCGCGTGCACGCGAAGGGGGCGCGCGCGAAATTCACCTGGGCCGATACGCATCGTCAAGCCCGCGACGCCGCGATGCTCGCGACATAGCAGGCCAATGAAATGCCGATGCCAGCGAACGGAACGCTGAAGAAATAAACCTTGCCGAGCGCAAGAGAGCCACCAAGAACTACCAGCCCGACGATGAGCAGGAACGGCGATTGGAACAGTAACGGGCCATGGGCTATGGCCAGAAAGCCGTAGATCACGCCGAACAGAATCAAGCCCATGCTGTGGCTGGCATTCAAGCCGATCCAGATCCGCCACATGGTTGTCTCTCTTGTGATGACCGGTGAGACCTGGCTCATGCTCACCTGCAGCGCGGGGTCACGCGGCGTGAGCTTTGGCCCCCAAAACGTATAGACGAGATGCAGGACACCGAGGGCAAGGATGATGCTCGCGCTGAGAACCATCAGAGTTCTTGCCATCACGATGACCTCCTTCGCATCCCGCTCCATCGCAGAGGATACACCGCTCGGCCACCTAACCCGCTCGAGGAAGACCGGCCGGACTTTGGCCGGAATCGCCCCGGGCGAGCGGGATGCAGACCGTCCAGGGCAACTTCGCCGAAACGGCCTGAAACGCGCTCGGGTCTCTGGAGACCAATTCATAGCGGGTGCTGCACCGGCCCGTGCCAAGCGTCGATGGTGATGATGCCTCGCCTTCTGTTCATTGGCTGGCCCTTGACGGAAGCCAGACGCTTAAGACCTTCGGTGTGCTCTTTAAAGAGGCGCGACTACAACCACGGCCGAGTCCTTCTGGTCGCCTAAACACATCCAGCACAGCGCGCACATCGCAACCGGCCATGCGGCCTCGGCGTGGTGCGGGGTCACGCCTCGGTGATCATGTCGAGGAAGGCGTAGCCTCAGGCCGGTGAAACCTGCCGAGTCGGCTTGAGTCCGAGCTTGGCCAATCGCGACAGGAGCGTGGTCGGCTTGATCCCAAGCAGCTTCGCGGCGCCGTCCTCGCCGTAAATCTTGCCGCGCGTTCTGGCGAAGTGCGGCCGCAGTGTTCTCGCGCTCCTTATGCTTAAGATCGACCTCGGACAGAATCTCGCCCGGGGAGCACTCTCGAGAGGTTGTCCCGGGACGCGTAGGCTTGCCGTCCGGGAAGCATCGTCATTCGCCGCTCAGCTGGAGGAGCTTTGGCCACCAGGCCCAGTGCTCGACCGGCCACCCTGCCGACGGGCGTCAAGGCGACGCCGTGCGGGTGAGCTGGCCCTGAGGGGCAAGGCCGCGAGTGTGGCCGCCTATGGCCTGACGAACGGCGGCTAGCCGGCGTACGCCCGCTCGCAGCTTGCCGATGTCGATCTTCTTCATCTGAAGCATCGCGGTCATGGCCCGCTGGGACTTTCCCGGATCGGGATCGGTGATCATCTCCACGAGCACCGCGAGCACGATCTGCCACGACACGCCGTACCGGTCCTTGAGCCAGCCGCACTGCTGGGCCTTCTCGTCGCCGCCCTGGGACAGACTCTCCCAGAAGTGGTCCACTTCCTCCTGGGTCTGGCAGTTGACCTGGAGCGAGATGGCCTCGTTGAACTTGAACGATCGGGCCGCCGTTGAGGCGCGTAGTCAACATCAACGCCCTCCGCGCCCTCGCGCCCCTTCCCCGCGCCCCCGTTCCCAGGCCATCACGCCCCCAGCCCCGCACACCGCAGCCCCGCTGGAGCCGCAGGCACAGCGACCGGATCGACATCACCTGGAACACCGACCTCGTGGTCTCCGAGGAGCAAGTCCAGGCCCGTCACTGCGCCGCGGGTGCCGATCGGCTGATAGTCGCGCTGCTCGCCACCCTGACGACACCATGCGATGCTATACCTGTCGCGAGGCGGTGCCGCTTCACGTGCTCCCACAACCGCTTCGTGATGCCGGACGACGGCATCGGGCGGCTGCCGAACAGCGAGTCGAGCGTGTCCCTTGCATCCCTTCAATTGGTACAGCATCGGCTGATTCCCATGGGCACACCGCCATACATGCCACGAATCAATCCGCGGTAGGACCGGGCGATATGCAACAAGAAGCTCACCGCACGTCGATATGTGGCGCGCGGCTTCTGGAAGTGGCGCAGACCTCCCGCACATGCTGCCGGTCACGATCTCCGATCGTGACCGCGATGTCTGATCTGGTAATCACGATCACCGGAATCGCACCTGACAACAGTCAACACGAAGGAGGTCCTGCTCATGACGTATACGCGGGAGTTTCTCAAGACCACCTTGGTCGGCGGCCTGCTCGTCTTCGTGCCGATTTACCTGGCCGTGTTACTGCTACTCAAGGCCATGGGTTCCGTAGTGGGCCTGGTGCGGCCGTTTTCGAGGTTACTCCCAGACTGGGTGCCCGCTGACAATCTCCTCTCTCTGCTCCTCGTGCTGAGTGTCTGCTTCCTCATCGGTCTTGGCATCCGCACCCCGGTTGGGCGAGTGATGCGGAGCGGATCGAGACATCTCTCTTCGAACGAATCCCCGGCTACGCACTCTTCGCAGCCTGACCCAACGACTTGCCGGAGAGAGTCGCGAGAATGTGTGGAAGCCGGCGCTCGCCGAAATCGAGGACGCACTCGTGCCCGCATTCATCATCGAGGAGTTGGAGGACGGGCGGTTCACCGTCTTCGTCCCCTCGATTCCCACGCCCCTGGCTGGCGCCGTGTATGTCCTCAGCCGGGAACGCGTGCATCCCTTGGACGTCCCCTTCACGCAGGCTATCCAGACCGTCTCTCGGTGGGGGTCCGGGGCAAAGGACCTGGTTGCCGCGATGCGAGCAAAGTGACTATCGCAGCATCAGTAGACCGGTCACATCGAAGCGGCCCATGAGCGTAGACAACATCAACGCCCTCCGCGTCCTCACGCCCCTTCCCCGCGCCCCGTTCCCAGGTCATCACGCCCCCAGCCCCGCACACCGCCCCCCGCTGGAGCCGCAGCGGCACAGCGAGCGCGACGTTGGCGTCGCTCTCGAACAGGCCCGGGTAGGCGGAAGGTGACCGCCTCGGCCTGCACGCGCATGGCCTCCAGCACGCGCCGGTTGCCGTGGCCGAGGTTGCTGACGACGGGGCCGGAGGAGGCATCGAGGTAGCGGCGCCCGTCTCTGTCCCAGAGATAGATGCCCTCGCCCCGCGCGATGACCGGCCGCCGCGGCGCGCCCTTGAGCGCGTAGAAGGCGTGCACGGGCCCGCCCTGCGGCGTGTCGCCGATGCGCCGGGGCTGGGTCACGGCGCCACGAACGGCGTGGGGTCGATGAACCGGCGCAGGACGTTCAGCGTCAGCCGCGGAGATGTTGTTGGCGTAGCCCTGGTGCGCGAGGCTGCCCACGTAGGAGATGGAGCCGGTGGAGAAGACCGCCCCGCCGCCCGGGTGCTCGTAGAAGACCATGTCGGCGCGGACCGCCGGCGAGAAACGCCCGTCGGCGCCCGCGAACGACACGTTCATCTCCTCGTTGACGAGCTGGAAGGCGTTGGAGTGCTCCTCCGACGAGGCCACCACGAGCGCCCACGCCGGCGAGCCGAGGCCGGGATTGAAGGCGTCGAGCTCGAGACCGGCGGCGCCACCGCCCGAGAGGCCGAAGTCGCCCAGGATCTCGTCGTCCACACCGTCGAAGATGAAGCGCGCGCGTGGATCCCGGCTGGCGGCGGTGCGCCGGTAGTAGGACGAGCGATCGAAGCCCTGGGCCACGAAGCCCACGCCGGCCAGCGCGTTGGGCGCGCGCCCCTGACGTCGCCACAACCCGCCGTACTCGCCGGTCGAGCTGTGATAGTACTCGCCGGTCGCTTCCACCCAGGCGCGCGTGCCGTCCTCGGCGCGACGCATCTCGATCATCCCGGGGTGGGAGGCGGGATACGACACCCGCCAGTAGAAGCCGTTGCCGCCCATGTACATGAGCCGCCCACCGCGCCCGAGGTAGGCCGACAGCGCGTCCAGCATCTGCCGCGAGTGGTACTCGGGGATGGCAGCCGGTGAGGACGACCCGATAGTCCGCGAGCAGCGGCAGGCCTTCGGCGTGCAGATCGTCGTCGGTGATGACGTCGTACGACTGCCCCTGGGCTTCCAGCCAGTCGAGCAGACAGAAATCGAGGAACAGGTTCCACAGCCAGCCGGTGGGCCGGGTGTTGACGATCGGCCGCCGGCGCGAGACGTGGCACACGCCGGAGCCGTCGGAGTGCGAGTCGTAGGTGGAGCCGCCCAGCTCGGGGTGATACATCAGCAGCAGATCGGTCGGATCCACGATGGGCAGCGCGCCGATGAACAGCTCGGCCGGGCCCGGGCGCATGCGCCCGCGATAGTTCGAGTAGGCGAGGTAGGTGGCGGTGGAGGCCAGGAACGCCACCGGCGCGCGTGGCCCGCGCCGCGGCGGACGCACGTAGAACACGACCCAGAAGTCGGGGCCGCCCTCGGCCTGCAGCTTCAGCGCGTAGACGCCGCTGCGGGCGCTGGTCGGGATGATCGTGGTGAGGCTCGGCCGCCAGCCGGCGTCGTAGAGATCGTCGTCGTGGAAGTGGATCGCACCCCACTGCGCGGGCGCCCGGCGCCAGTCCATCTCGGTGCCGTCCCAGCTGTGGCCGGTGACCGCGCGCTTGGGCGCATTCACGGTGCGGCCGTGCAGGTGGTTGGGCGAGCGGTCGGTCACACAATCGCTGCCGATGTCGGCGGCGAAATCCCAGAGACCGAGCGCGTCCAGCCGTCGGCACTGCGTGCTCGGCGCCGTCGCGGCGGCCTGCAGCTCGGCCGGCGTGAGCGCGCGGCGGGCCAGGCTCGGCCCGTCGATCTTGCCGTTGAAGTGCCACGTGGTTCGCCGCCGGCCGTCCTCGACCGCCTCGTGGGCGGCGCCGATGAAGAGCGCGCCGGGTGGCGCCGGCCTGAGCCGCGAGCGGCGCGGTGACGGCGGCGGGCGGCTCGAGGCTCGGCGAGTGGTCGGCGAGCGGTGTCTGACGCAGCGTGACCGTGTTCGCCACCAGGTCGACCGCCGCGCCCACGTGATACCAGCGCCGGGCGGCCAGCGGCACGCGCGTCGAGACGACCGTGCCGCCGTGCAGGAACGCCAGCGCGCCGGTCTCGTCGAGCATCAGCGCGAAGCCGGCGCGCCGATCCTCCGCCCACGTGCCCATGATGACCTGCCGCGCCGGCGCGGGCCGGATCGGCACGCGGGTGGGCTGGATGAACGCCTGCACGGTGAAGCGCGCCAGGCCGCCGAACGCCTCGGGGTGGTCCACGATCACGTACGAGCCGGCGTCGATGGGCTGGGGCGCGCCGGCGTGGTCGCCGTCGATCGACGTCGGCAGGTGGACCGTCTTGAGGCCGGGGCCCTCCGGTCCGCTGTCGCCACTCACCACCCGGACGATCTCCGCGCGATAGCGCCGGGGCCCGTCGAGGGTGCCGACCATGAAGCGGATCTCCTCGCCGGGCGCGACGCTGAGCGGCTCGGCGTAGCCGAGCACGCGCGGCATGGGGACGCTCACGGTCACTGCAGTTCCTCACTCGCGATCGACGGGCGGCATCGCCTGGCCGGTGACCGCTTCCCACCGCATCCGGAACGCGTGCCACTCGGCGGCCTCCAGGCTGGTGAACACCGCGCCCGGAATGAGCCGCGGCGGCTGACCGTGCGGCTGCTTCTCGGCGAGCTGCCACTCGGCGTGGGGCTTGGTGCAGATGAGCAGCAGGTCCTGGCAGTGGCGCGCGCCGCGCAGCACGTTCAAGACGGCCTGCAGCTCCGGGCTGTGCGGGCCGAACGGCGCGCGCTTGAACTCGCGCGCGAGGTCGATGCGCGTGGGGTCGATGGTAAACACACGCCGGCCGATCTATCGGCGATTCATGAATTCGAGGATCTGCTCGACGGTCAGTGGATCCTTCCTTTGCCAGGGCTTGCGACCGAGGCCGGAGAGCATAGACAACATCAACGCCCTCGCGCCCCTGCTCCCCACGCCTACGCCCCGTCCCCAGGCCATCACGCCCCAGCCCCGCACGCCGCCCCCCGCTGGAGCCGCAGGCACAGCGCCCAAGCCACCACTGTCAGCAACCAACCGCGGCGCATGCGCGATACTATCAGCAAGCGCCGTGCCCCGGCGAAGGCTAATGGTTTCGCCGCCGTCAGCAGCAGGCATTGGCACACAGCGGCACACGCCTGGTGACACTGCGCTAGCCGCGGCCTAACGCTGTTCCGCGCTCGTTGCGACGCAGAAGGCTGCGTCTCTTTGTTCTGGTGAGGCGCCCTGACTTTGACTTCTCGATCTCGGCCCAGCGGCGCGGCACCTGGGACGCGAAATTGTTTGTTGTCCACGCGCTGAACTGGGGTCGGCTGCGGCGTTGTTAGTTAGTTGTGGGACCCAGTCGTGCGGGTAGCGATAGGCCCTGTACACCATGTTGAGTTGAGGTGGCCCTTTCCCCAGTACGGAGCTGATGTACTCCCACACGAGCTTGTGATCGCGCGTGACCTCGAAGATGCGGCCGTCCGAGCCTTCCGTGATCAACGTATTGCCGTTCGGTAAGCGCTGCGCACTGCTGATGAACGGGCTGTAAAAGCGCGCTGCATCCAACGGCACGACGAAGCCCGCTTCTTGCGGCGTGTACTGCCACACGATCTCGAGCGTCACCGGGTTCAGCTCGATGCACGCGCGAGTAGTCGCGCCGTGCGTTTTGACGACCCGTCGGCGAGCTCGGGCTGGGCAGACCGTAACCCGCTCAGCCTCCGTTATCGAACAGTAAGATGTTGCCCTCGCCCGGCAGCCCGCGCGGGATCAAGTGCACATGGTGTTGGCCGATGATCCAGCCGAGTTTGTCGAGCGCGGGCTCGCCACGGAACGTGGGTCCGAGCCGCCAAACGATCTTACCGCTGCGCTTGTCGACGATCGCCATGATGTTGGCTTCGCGCGAGCCCCACAGCAGGTTGTCCGGATGAAAGCGCGCCTCGCCCGCATCGTAGTGCCTGTTGGGACCTAACACCGACCCGGTCCCAGATCTGCTGGCCATGACCGTCGAGGTCGAACGCGTACGCCACGAGGTCGTAGCGGTGATCGCCCGCGCACGCACCCTCCCAGTCGATGATCCCGGTGAGCGTGCCGTCATCGAGGGCGAGTACGTTGTCGGTGTGCAGGTCGAAGTGGACGAGCCCGCTCGTCGGGAACCATGACGGCTCGGCGTCGGCGCCGACCGACTCGACGACGTCCAAGATGCGACGGGCGCGATCGGAGTGCGCTCGAGCGAGTCGTGCTGCGCCCAGTCCTCGCCGACCGTGAGGGTGTGGATCACGAACTCGCCCCACCCCTGCCGCGCTGGTACCGGTTGCGGACCGCCGACGATGCCGGCGGCGGCGCCGACGCACTCGATCATCCGGTCGACCAGCCGGGGCGGCGCGATCGGGAACGATCGCCCGGGCAGCACCTGCTGCGCGGAGAGCGTCCACCCGTCGACGGCGCGCACGAACGGGTACTCGGGCACAGGCACGCCACGCGAACGCAGCACGTCGATCGCGGGGAGGAGCACCGCGTAGCGGTCGGCCACGCCCTCGTCGGCGAACCACTTCAGGACGACGCGCGCGCCATCGGCAGCGATCGCGAACCATGCGCCGCCTGACTCGCCCCCTGGCGCACGGCCCTCCAGCTGGAAGCCGAGGTCGCGCAGCTGCTCCGGGTTCACGTCTTGGGCGGCTCTTCGAACACGACCTTCACGCGTGCTCGAACCCGAGCGCGCCGAGCAGCGCCTTCAGCATGCGCTCGGTGTTCTTCTGACCCCGGTCCACGAGCGCACTGTCATCGGCCGCGGCCCGCAGCCAAGATATCGTCGGCGTCGCCTGCTTCAGCGCCATGATCGTCCTGTTGCCGAACGCCGCGATGACGTCCACCTTCAGACCGACGAGCTCGGCCGCCAGCTCAGGCAGTCGCTCGAAGCCCGATTCCGCCGACCGCGACTCGATGACGAGGTTCTTCCCTCGACGTAGCCGAGATCCCGGAGGCGATGCCGAAACGCTTCCAGGTCTTTCGCGGCGGTGGGGTACGCGTATCCGAGATGGCCGACGCGCCAGAGCTTCGTCGCCTGCTGCGCATCGCCGGCGAGCGGCACCGTGAAGATGCCGAGGGCGAGGGCAGCGGCGAGCGCGACCGTCGTGCGCATCACCGCCGCGCCGCCGAGAAGATATCCCAGGCGGCCGACCAGCAGCACGAACGCGTTGTCTTCGCGGGCGCTTCCCGAGCCGGGCGCTGTCGTAGCCGTCGCTAGATCACTCCGTCGGCCTTCAGCGTCGCCAGCTCGTCCGCGCCGAGCCCGCACACCTTGCCGAGGACCTCGGCGTTGTGCTCGCCCAGCAGCGGCGCGCGCGTGACTTCCGTCGACGACGCCGACATGCGGATGGGGCTCGCCGGCATGGCCATGCGGCCACGCTTCGGATGCTCGACGTCGACGATCATGCCGCGCCCACGCAGATGCTCGTTCGCCATTACCTCGGCGGAGTCCAGGACGGCGCCGCAGGGGACGCCGGCGGGGCCGAGCAGCGCCATCACCTCGTGCTTGGTGCGCGTGCCCGTCCAGCGTTCGATGATGGCTTCGATCTCGTCGCGCCGCGCCAGCCGCTCGGCGCGGTCGGCCAGGCGCGGGTCGGCGAGCTCCGGCTGTCCGAGGACGTTGACGAACGCCTTCCACATCTCCGGATTGGCCACGTGGATGTAGACGTAGTCGTTCGGGCCGAACGGCGGGCAGCGGTAGGTGTTCGACGGCACGGCGGTGGGCGAGCGATTGCCGCGGCGGGGAACGGGCGTGACGCCGAGATAGTGCTCGCGGAAGTGGATGCGCGTGAGGTTCACCACGACGTCTTGCTGTGCGACTTCGATCCGCTGGCCGACGCCGGTCACGCCGCGCTGGATGATGGCGCCCAGGATGCCGATCGCCGCGTGAAGGCCGGTGGCGGTGTCACCGATCCCGGATTCGACCTTCGTCGGTGGCCCGTCGGCCGTTCCGGTGACGCTCATGACGCCGCCCATGGCCTGCGCGATCATCTCGAAGCTCTTGTAGCTGGCGTAGGGCCCGTCGCTGCCGAAGCCCTTCACCGAGGCCGTGATGATGCGCGGGTTGAGCTTCGCGAGCGCCTCGTGGCCGAGGCCGAGGCGCTCCATCGCGCCCGGGCCCAGGTTCTCGATGACGACGTCGGCCGTCTTTGCCAGCGCCTGGAACATCTCGCGGCCGCGCTCCGACTTGAGGTTGAGGGTGACGCTCTTCTTGTTCATGTTCAGCATGCAGAAGAACGTCGAGTCCACGCCGGGCTGCTCGCTGAACCCGTATCGTGCCTGCTCGCCCGTCGGGGGCTCGATCTTGATGACCTCGGCCCCCAGCCACGCCAGCGTTTCCGCGCAGCTAGGCCCTGCCTCGAACTGCGAACAGTCCAGGACCCGGATTCCTTCGAGCGCCGTACCCATCATCGGCCTCCTGTGCGGTCAGTGTGCTGCGCCACCACGAGTCGATGCAAGAGTACTTAAATCGGCATCCTTGGAGACGATGACGAACCCGTGCTCTGCAGCGTAGGCCCAGACCGTGTCATCGTCAGCGGCCTGCAGGCCAACGTCCCGCACATGGGTTGTATCAGGGTAGGTGGCCGCGAGGGTGTGAGCCAACCGGGGCGACAGGTTCTGATCCAGGAGCAGTTTCACTCAGGAGGAGTCGAGACGAACTTCCGCTCCCGGTCGGCCGCGAACGCGAGACAAGCCGGATGTCCTCCCGGGTGAGGTCTGGGAAATCCCGGATGATTTCTTCCTCCGACATGCCCGACGCCAGGTACTCGAGTACGTCGTACACGGTGATCCGCAGCCCGCGGATACACGGCTTGCCGCCCCGCTTGCCCGGCTCGATCGTGATCAGCGTGCGGTAATCCACGGGGTCAGGGTACGTCCCCCCTCACCCGAGGTCAACTTTTTGCCGGACGCCTCGGATGCGCTCGCGAGGTTGCTGCGAGACTCTCTGAATCGAACGGCCAGCTCAACGGGACGAAACTCATCCGCACGCCGACTCCGGTCGACGTCGAGTTCGGACCGCTCGCCTGAGATTCCGCTCCTCACCCGTCCCGGGGGCCGCGTGACGCACACGGGGCCCCCGGAGCGGGCGACCAGATCCTGAAAGCGGCGAAGCCGGCGGACCTCCCTGTGGAGCAGGGGATGAAGTTCGATCCGCTCGTCAACCGTCAGACGCGGCTGTTGAGCACGTAGAAGGGCTGGGTCTCGCCGCCCAACCAGTCCTGGTACCAGCGCTGGTAGTAGGGCTTCAGGCGCTGCAACATATCGGCTCGCCGGCGCTGCTCATCGCCGATGGCCTTGACGGCGGTGCGGATCTCCTGATACAGGGCAGGGACGTCTACCGTCACGAACCTGCGGTCCTCCATGACCACTCGGCCGCCGATGACCGCGGTGGCAACGTCGGCGCCCATGGCGCGATGCATGAACGCCTCCACGATGTCGAGGTCGCCGGTGAGCCACGGATCGTCCAGCACGCGGTCGAGATCGACCAGGATCGCATCGGCCTTGAAGCCCGGCGTCAGCGCGCCGATGCGGCCGGCAAAGCCGAGGGCGCGCGCGCCGTTCAGCGTGCCCATGGCGAGCACCTCGCGCGCGGTCAGGGGCGGCGTCGTGAGGTCGTAGCTGGGCACGCGGTGCAGCTTGTGGAGCATGCGCAGCTCCATCACAGCGTCCTCGTCATCGTTGATGGTCTTGTCGTCCAGGCCCATGGCCACGTTGACGCCGCGCCGGGTCATCTCGTACACGGGGGCGAGGCCGTTGCGCATGCCCAGGTTGCAGCTCGGGTGGCTGGTGATCGAGGCGCGCCGCGCGGCGAGGATGTCGATGTCCAGGTCGGTGACCCAGATGGCGTGACCGAGCGCTACGTGCTCGTCGATCAGGCCGCGTTCATCGAGCCAGGCCACCGCCGTCTGGCCGTAGCGGCGGAGCGAGAAGGCCTTTTGGATGGGCGTCTGCAGGCAGTGCATGTGAATGGGAACCTTGCCGAGGCGGTCGGCCGTCTCCTTGGTGCGGGCCAGGAACGACTCCGTGACCGCCTGGGCCCAACTCGGGCTGAGCAGGATGCGGGTGTTCTCGGAGTTGAACTTCCCGTAGAGATGATCGAAGAGGTCGAAGTAGTCGCGCTCCATGCCCGCGCTGTCCAGGTTCACGAGCGGCTCCGCGAAGGCGCGCAGATCGGCAGGCAGGGTGGTCAGGAACGCCTGGGAGTCGAGCACCAGCTTGTCGACATTGCGCACGCCCGGTGAGAAGGCCAGCCGGATGCCGCCGTCGAGATAGGTGCGGATGGCGCGCTCGCAGAGGTCGAGCGCCCCCGGTCCCTCGGTGTCGAAGCCCATATGGTGGATGGTCGTGCACCCGCTTCGCACGTGGCGCACCACGCCGAGGGCCGCCGTCAGCTCGGGGTCAAAGGGCGGCATGATCGCCCAGTCGAGCAGGTTGTTCTCGAGGTAATCGTTGAGCACGCCCTTCTGGACCGGCGAGATCGCCCGGCCGTGGCTGTGGGCGTCGATGAGGCCGGGCAAGAGCAGTTGTTTGCCGTTGCCGACCACGCGGGCATCGGGATGTGCCTGCCTCAGAGCGGACCAGTCGCCGACCTCGGCCACGGTGTCACCCGAGACCCGCACCGCCGCATCCGTGAGCACGCGCGTCTCCGCCGCACTCGCGAGTACGTACTTGCCGCGCAACAATAGCTCCATGGGTAGGACCTCCGGGCGCCTGTGCCGATGGCGGCGCGTGGTGGCAATCTACCGTGATCGCCCCGCTTGTCAATGGCGCCGTCCAGCCGTCGTGAATGCGCGACCCTTGTTGCATAATCCGGTACGGAGCGCGGCAACGCTCAGCGACGCGAAGGGCCAACGACATGAGCGAAAGAACCTATGGGGTCGTCGTAGTCGGCGGTGGGGTGGTCGGCCTGGCCGCCGCATGGCATCTCCTGCGCCTGGGCTGCCGGCCCCTCGCCGTCGTGGAGCGCTTCCGCATCGGCCACGCCAGCGGCAGTTCCCACGGAAGCGTCAGGATCACCCGCAGTACGTACGCAACGTCGGCGTATGCGACGTTGATGCGTCACGTGCACGCCGAGGAGTGGCCGCGGCTGGAGCGGGACGCCGGCGCGACGCTGGTCCACCGAGCAGATGTCCTCTTCTTCGGTCCCGATCACGCCGCGCTCGGCGGCTACGCGGCGGCTGTTCGGGCCGCCGGTGCCGACGTGGAGCGCCTTGCTCCGTCGGTGGCCCGGTATCGGTTCCCCGCTCTCCGCTTCACGAACGATGCGGAGATCCTGCACGACCGGACCGGCGGAGTCATCGCCGCCAGCGAGACTGTTCAGGCCCTGCACCGGCTGGTGGCACGCGGTGGAGCTGACGTGCTGGAGGACACCCGGGTGCTGGAGATCGACCGCGGCGGTGAGGCAATCCGGATCGTGTCGGAGCGCGGCGTCCTGCACGCGGACCGCGTGGTGATCGCGAGCGGCGCGTGGCTCCGGGAGCTGGTGCCCGTTGTTCGGCCGGATGTCAGGGTGGTGCCCCAGACCGTCGCGTACTTCCGCCTCGGGGTGCCCGCGCGCTCGCTTCCCCCGTGGGTGCACTTCGGCGGCGCCGAGAGCGGCATCACCTACGGCCTGGCCGAATTGGGCCGCGATGCGCTGAAGGCTGCTCACCACGTCACGCAAGGTCCGGATACGAATCCCGACGAGGTGGCCCCGCCCGCCTATGGCGAGACGGACGCGCTGCGAGCTCATCCTGGAGCGGATCCTTGCGGTGCCGGTCCTCGAGTCTCTGGGCGCTGAACGGTGCCTCTACACGATGACACCGACGGAGGACTTCGTCATCGACCACTGGCCTGGCGATCCGCGTGTCGCCTTCGCCTCGGCCTGCTCGGGACACGGGTTCAAGTTCGCGCCCTTGACCGGCCGGATTCTCGCCGAGCTGGTGGTCAACGGCCGGGCCCACCTTCCCGGAGGCCCGGACACGGCCTCGATCTTCGCTCTCCGCCGCACCGCGGTGCCGGGAGCCGACGCACCGGCGTAGAGCAGCCAGAGGCGAGACCTCACGCGGTCGATTCTGCGGGAGACGGGGCCGCCGTCGATCGGACGAGGGCGACGAGAGCACGAGGTAGAACGGCGGCGCAGGGAAGATGGCCGTCGCGGCGAAGTGGATCGCCGCGGTCCGCCCGTAGGTGTCCTGGAGCCAGCCGGCGACGGGCGGAAGCAGCGCCATGCCCGCGTAGTACCACGTGTAGAAGATCCCCATCCCGCGAGCGCGGGTCGCGTGTCTGAGAACGGCCGTGGGCGCGGCGACCAGCGCGCCCGCCGGCAGTCCCCCGAGCAGGCCGGCGATCACGAGCAATGCCAGGGGCGGCGCATAGGGCAGAGCGGCCAGGGCGCCGGCGAGAACGAGCGCGCCGACCGCGACGACGATCTCCGCTCGCGCGAGCCACTGGGCGGCGGCGCCCCTGCTTGCACCGAGACGATGAACAGCAGTGTGTTGACGCGAGCAGCGCTCCGGCGCGCTCCATCGAGAGGCCGGCGTTCACGAGCAGCACGGGCACGAAGCTCAGCATGACGGCGTAGCCGACGTTGTAGAGCATCCACGGCACGGCAGCCATGCTCACGAGACCGACCTCCGCGCGGGTCATGGCGACGTGCCCGGCGACGCCTCCGGACGCGGCCGCCGGCGGCAGCTGATACACCGCGGCCACCGCCACAGCAGGCGAGCGCCGCCGCGACGGCGGCGTAAAGACCGCCGCGAGCCCCACGTGTTCGCGATCGCGGGCAGGACGAACAACGCGAGGCCGATCCCCACCGGCCACGCGTTGATGGCGATGCTCATCGCCCACACGACTCACGCGCCGCGAACCAGTCGGCGACCATCTTCGCGATCAGCACGTTGAGCAACACCGCGCCCACGGCGGTGAGCAGGCGTCCTGCGACGGCCACCGGAAACACCGTCGACATCCGATGACCGCGCTGCCCAGGCTCATGAGGCCGAGGCCGACGAGGACGACGCGACGATCACCGAACCGTTCTCCAGAGCAGCCCGCCAGGCAGCGCGAGGACGACGCCGGGCAGCGAGAAGAGTCCCACGAGGAAGCCCAGCTCGCCGTACCCGATGTGCAGCCGCTCCGTCAGCAGCGGCGAGACAGCGCCGACGGACTGGAACTGAAACCCCATCGCGGTCCTCGCGAACGTCAGGACCGCGAGCATCGCCACCGGCTCGCCATCGCAGACACGCGGCGCCGCTGCACGGCGCCGCGACGCGACGGGTGCGCCTGGCGGTGCGCCGTACCCACGCGATGAGCCGCCGGTCGCGCCTGGCGACGCGTCGGGGTCATCCAGAAGGGCCCACGATCAGCGATGTCGATCGCGCCCGTGAACGGTCGCATGCCGGACGCTCGGCGACGATGCAGAGCCCGGCCACGCCGTGACGGCGGCAGGGCCGGCGGCGACGACCTCCGGCGCGTACCGGGTCCGCGCCCCGTGGTGCGAAGCACGGTGTTCGTGACGGTGAGGAGATCGAGCGCCCCGATGAGGTCGACCCCCGACGAGCAGGGCGTCGCCAGGAACACGACGCGGCGAGGCTCGCGCGCCTGAAGGACGGAGGCCGCTGGACTCGCGTCGCCGCATGACCTTCTTCTCGCATGCTCCGTTCGTGGCGGCAATGCCAAAGACCACAGAGATCGTGCCATCGCGATCGGGCCGCGCGCGCGCTGCTCGACCGCAGGGCCCGTGCCTGCCCGCGGACGCCGAGGCCGCGTCAGCGCCGAGG
>ERZ1370068.353-contig-10319_pt1 | contig 41627 bp, 66 predicted proteins | sample MGYA00561227_ERZ1370068 | MGnify/ENA primary metagenome ERZ1370068 (study PRJEB38410, sample SAMEA6850437) | metagenome | study: Metagenomic assessment of the ecological functions of the soil: analysis of the soil microbiota associated with the... | reverse complement strand
TTGTACTTCGTTCCGGTTACGTATTGCTCAACGACGCGGCGCTCGGCTCCTTCATCATGATGGAGATCACCGGCTTCTTCGCGTGGCTCGGCGCTGTGGCGCATGCGCCGCATCGGGACGGCCGACCAGCGGCCTCACCTACACGGTGCTGATTCTCACGGTCGCTGACCGTGGCCGCGGTCGCGCGCGCTGCCAACATGGGCGGCGACATCCGGCATCCGGAAATCGAGGGCGGGCAAGTACGCGGGCTTGTTCGGCGCGTCCGCCGCGTCAGCGCGGCGTTCATATCGGCGGCCGGCAATCAAGGATTTCGTGCTCCAGCATCCGTTCGTGTGGCCGACCGTGCGAGACGCTGCACTTCCTCGGCATGTCGCTGATGTTCGGCGTGCTGCTGATCGTCAACCTGCGGCTGCATCGGCTGGCTCCGCGGGATGTCGTTTGCCTCGGTGCACCGGCTGCTGCCGTTCGGTCTCATGCGGCTTCGGCATCAACTTCATCACCGGGATGTTCTTCTTCATCGCCGCGTCGGAGCAGTACGCAGAACGTGGCGTTCCACTACAAGATGCTGCTGCTGGATGCTCGCGGGCGTGAATTACCTGGTCGCTGACGGTGTGCGACGAGGCGTGGTCGCTGCCGGCATCGGCGGACGCGCCGCTCGTCCGGCAAAGCTCCTCGGCGCGTCGGCGCTCGGTCCTGTCGGTCGGCGTCATGTATTTCGGCCGCATGCTGCCGTTCATCGGCAATGCGTTCTCAGGTCTCAGAGGAACCCTGCATGCCGCTGACCGTCTCCGTCGGCCTTATTGTGCTCGTCGTGATCGTGCTCGTGGCGATTCGTCGGCTACTGGATAGACGAGGCCGAAGAGCCGCTCGAACGCGGCGAGCGCTCCCAGGACGATCGTCAGCGACATCAGCCGCGTCTAAGCTCCGCGCTCTCGTCAACATCGCATCGAACGTAGAGGGCGGGCCTTCAGGTCCGCCTTCCGTGATCCGGCGGCGCTTTGCCGCGTCGGTTCGATATGGATAGGATGCAGCCGATGGATCGGCCTGAGACGTCGCGTCCCGTCGTAACGAAACTTCGCGCGCTCTGCCTGGCATTCCCGGAGACCAGCGAGGTCTCATTCTGGGGACATCCGAATTTCCGCGCGGGCAGGCGCACGTTCCCCGTGGTTCGCGCGCACGCGCATCATCCCGTTGCCGCCTCGCTGAAATTCGTAATCGACCGTCTCGATTGACACCGCAGCACCTGAATCCCGAAGGCGCTCAGTCACCGGCGCGACGTGGAGTGATCGCACTCCGCCGAGCGCGCAATCAACGGGAGATATTCAGAACTTCATCGGCCACGCGGGTCATCTCGGAGACCGCCGAGACGTGGAAATCCTCGGACCCAGCATGTTCTGAGGTAGAGAAACAGCAGGTGAGAGCGATTGGCCACATGAAACGTGGCGTTGCCGAACGGCAGCGCGGGCAGTTCGGCGACGACGTAGCGGTGCTTGCCGCCTGCCGGCGTCGGGGAGTCGTTCAGGAACGTATCCATGCTCGACGTCCGGATCTCGCGCGAGCTCCTCGACCGAGCGAATGGAGGTCCGGACGAACTCATGCTGATTGCGGCGGGCCTGCTCAGGATGACCTCCGTGGTATCGCGGATCCGCTGGCGTATCTGATGGGTGGAGAAGCGATAGATCGGGTCGCACGAGATGACCGAGTGCCCGCGCGCGGCGCTGCCTCGGCGTTGAAAACTGGCGAGGCCCATCCGCGCATCCGAGGATCGGCGCCTCAGGTCGGCATCGGTGAGCGCGAACATCCTCCGATACTCGTCGAACGACCGCCCCCACGGAACGACGCGCTCGAGCGCTGAACACCCGACGATTCTACGTGTGTCACCTGACGCATGCGGGCCGGTTGACGTGTCAGTCACACCGGCCCGAAGCGTCACACGCAGGCCTTACTCCCTTACACCTTGAAGTTTGCGCTGTCTTCGAGCAATTTCCAGCACTTCGTCCCGAGCTTGTCCTTCCACGTCGAGTAGACGTTCGCGAGCTGTTTCTTGAACGGGCGCCGGGTCGGGCGTGTTGAATTCGAGCCCGCGCGCGGCGAGCTCGGTGCGCAGGCGCGTGTTCGCCGCGATCTGATCCTGTCGCTGCAGCTTGACGTGCTTGGTGACGTTGCGATCGATGACCGCCTGCAGATCGGCGGGGATGCGCTGCCACGTCGGCAGATGCGCGAGCAGGTTGAACCCCGACCACATGTGATCGGTCATCGCGACGTGCTTCACGACCTCGTACAGCTTGAACTGGTCGGCGAGCGTCAGCGGATTCTCCTGCGCGTCGGCGCGGCCGTCCTTCAGCGCCGCGTAGATGCTGTCGCTGTTGATGACGACCGGCTCGCAGCCGAACGCCTTGAACGTGTCGGCGACGAGCTGCCCCGCCGGCACGCGCATCTTCGAGGCCCGCGAGATCCGCCGGGGACACGATCCGCTTGTGTGCCGTGATCTCGCGCATCCCGTTGTCGAACGCGCCCGTGCGGAAGCCGTGGATGCCTTTGGCGGCCATCTCGTCGATCAGGTGCGCGCCGAGCGGACCGTCCATCGCGCGATGCGCGTGCGCCGCCGAGCGAAATGCAAATGGGACCTGCTGCACTTCGGCCGCGGGCACCAGCGTCCCGAGGATGCCGCCCATCAGGGTGAAGAACTGGATGTCGCCGGCGACGAGCGCCTTGAGCGCCGCCGGATCGCTCCCTGGATGTTGTTGTTCTGCGCGAAGACCTTGCCGACGACGCGGCCGCCGCTTTCCTTGTAGATGGCTTCCCACATCTGGACGAGCCGCGTGTGCAGCGAGCTTGCAGCCGTCTGGTTGTGATGCCTGCCGGAAGGCGAACTCCACGTCTCGCGACCTGCGCCCGCAGCGAACGCGAAGCTTACCGTCAGCGAACCGAGCGCGGCGCCGGAAGGTCCGGCAGCGTAAGTGGCGCAGGCACGCCCTATTACGAGCGGCTTGTCCAGTTGACGCCATCCTGTCCATGGCATTAGCTTCTGCGCCGCGCTTCCGTGACTACGACGCGGACTTCGCGAGCCCGCTGGTCCTGTTGACCGCATCAAGCCGCAGCCGCTACACTGCGGTTTCGGCGTCGAACCGTCTCGGGACATCGGCACGGCGGGAGTCTGGCACATGGAGGGTTCATGACGTGGTGAGACGGATGGGTTTCGGTGGCGCGCTGCTGATAGCGGTGCTGGCGTTGCCCGCGCTCGCGGTGGCACAGACCGAAGCAGTCATTACAGGGGTGGTGACGGACTCGTCCGGCGGCGTGCTGCCCGGGCGTCACGGTCGACGGCCGTGCACGTGGCGACCGGGAACACCTTCACGAGCGTCACCGACGAGCGCGGCGTGTTCCGCATGCAGGCGCGCGTCGGCGCGTATCAGGTGTTGATGGAGCTGCAGGGTTTCCAGTCCGTTCAGCGCGCAGATGACGCTGCTGGCGGGTCAGACCGCGAACATCCCGGTGCAGATGCAGCCGGCGACGCTGCAGGAAAACGTCACGGTGACGGCGGAGGCACCGCTCGTCAACGTGACGCAGACCAGCCCGAGCGGCAACATCGACCCGAAGCAGTTCTCCGAGCTGCCGGCCGAAGGGCGCAACTGGATGGCGCTGCTCCTCGTGGCGCCCGGCAGCCGCACGACCTCCGTCAACCAGAACGCGCCGATCCCGATGCGCGGCGGCGGCGGCGATCAGCAGTTCTTCCAGACCAACGTCGACGGCCAGCAGGTGAGCAACGAGCTGGGCGGCGGCACGGCAGCCGCTCATGAGCCAGGAGATGATCTCGGAGCTGCAGTTCATCTCGAACCGGTTCGACGCCACGCAGGGCGCTCGCTCGGCGTGCAGGTGAACGTCATCACCAAGTCCGGTACGAACAAGTTCGCCGGCTCGGTCCGCGGCAACTTCCGCGACAGCAAGATCGGCTACGCGAAGGACCCGCTCGCCAGCAAGGTCGTCCCGTTCAAGGATCAGCAGTTCGCGACGCTCACTTGGCGGACCGATCATCAAGGACAGGCTGCACTTCTTCGTCTACCAGGCCTACGACCACAACCCGAGCACGGGCGTGTGGACGACCCCGTATCCAAAGTTCAACGTGTCGAAGGACGGGTCTGCTCACCACCAAGCAGGGCGGCATCCGGTTCGACTACCAGATCTTCGTCGCAGACGCGCTTCATGGCGAAGGGCGACCTCTGGAGAAACTGGGACGACGGTCTGACCGGCGGCAGCGCGTATCCGTCATCTGCGGCGACCACGCGCGAGACGGGCAACACGCTGAACTTCCAGCTCACGCGCGTCCTGAACAACCGGATCGGTGAACGAGTCGAAGGCGGGCTACAGCGGCTATCAGTACCGCAACACCTGCTGGACCAAGTGGAACAACTCCTGGTACAGGACCACGGCCCCTACGGACCGGTGCAGGAGTGCGGTCCGGTGATCACGTTCACCGGCTTCTCCTTCGGCGGCAACCAGGGCTATCCGCGGCACCGCGGCAGGATCGTTACTGGCTGCGTGACGACCTCGCTGTCATGCGACGCGCGCGGACAGCACGACCTGCGCACGGGCGGCGAGTTCATCTACCACACCGAGATGAGCGCGAACTGCACGCGCTGCCGCAGCACCATACACGGCGACCGGCCGACCGGCCGGGCTCCCGACGGCTCCGACGCCAGCGCAGTGTCAGGACTGGTTCCCGGATCCGTTCAGCGCGGACACGTGGAACTTCAACGCGATCAACCCGTGGGTGACCAACTTCAACATCGGCATCCACAAGGGACGCCGCACGCCCGACCGTCAGAACCTCGCCGGGTGGTGGGTGCAGGACGACTGGCGGCTGTCGGCGAAGTGGACGCTCAACCTCGGCCTGCGCTGGGACATTCAGACCAACGCGTTCGCCAACGACGGCGAGGTCGTGCCGTTCATGGTTCCGGGGCGGCCGAACCGGAGGAACAACTACGCACCGCGGATGGGTGTCGCGTACGCGTTGAGCGACAAGACGGCCATCCGTGCGGGCGGCGGTCGCTACTACGCCGAAAACATCACGTCGCAGGAACTCTACGCGCTCGAGTACCGCTCGATCGTGCAGGTGGACGTGCCCAACGACGGGCGCGCCGGACTTCGGCGTGAACCCGTTCAACGGTCCGATGCCGACCTACGAGCAGGCGCTCGCGCCGCTTCTGCGCCTACAACAACAACGCGGCCGGCTGCCTCCAGCGCGCGACGCAGGAGCTCGGTCCGCCGGCGCAGTATCAGTACACGAGTACCGACCAGTATTCGGTCGGCGTCGCGCACCAGCTCGGCAGCGACATGGCCTACCAGGTGGACTACCTCTACAACCGCGGCCGCCACGAGAAGAACAACCAGGCGAACATCAACCTGACGTTCGATCCGAACACCGGCCTGAACCTGCCCTCAGAGCGTGCGCGCCAACCGGCCGTTCCCCGGCGACGGCACCATCGGGCAGAACTACTACATGGGCAAGAGCGCGCTGCACTCGCTGAACATGAGCTTCACCAAGCGCCTGAGCCACAACTGGCGAGGGCGCGATCAACTACTCGCTCTCCGGCCTCTGGACGGCGTTCAGGGAATCCGCTGACGGCCGTCCCGGGCAGGAAGCGATCATCGTCCCGTTCAAGCTCGCCGACGATCTCTCCGGCCCGTGGACGTTCGACGCGCTAGGACCAGCGTCATCGTCTCGTCGTCAACGGCATCTGGGAAATCTGGAAGGGCTTCCGGGTGAGCGGCTACCACTACTTCGGCGCGGGCAACCGTTCGGCGACCAGCTACGGCGGCGACCTGCGCGGCTACGGGCCCGGCGGTGAAGGCCGGCTGCGTCCGGACGGCACCATCGTTCCGCGCAACAGCTTCATCCAGCCGGTGCAGAACCGGACCGAACATGCGGTTCCAGCAGCGGTTCGTTCTGCCGAGCCGGCGTGCAGGTCGACCTGATCGCCGAGGCGTTTCGACCTGTTCAACGTCGCGAATTACACGCTCGGCACGCAGGAGAGCACCGCTGCAGCATAAGAAGCCGACCGTGTCGCAGTTCCGGACGATGCAGTTCGGGTTCAGGATTGGGCTTCTAAGTCAGACCCTCCCGACTTCCTGGCTACCGACTGCCGTCCGGGCGGCCGGTAGTCGAAACGGAAAGTTCGAAGGTCGAAGGTCGAAGTTCGGAGCAAGTGCGAAGTGTGAAGTAAGTGCGAAGTGCGAAGTTCGAACGGCGAAGTTCGAACTTCGCCGTTCGCCGTTCGAAGTGCAACTAGCTGTCGGGGCGCTTCTTGAAGCGTTCGGTACTTCTGCCGCGCCGTCTTTATGGCGCTCCCAAGAATGGAGGCCTGATCTCGTGCGCTTCCTGGAGGAGGGCCGGATCGCGCGCGATCTTCGCGTCACGCATGAACTCGAGGGCAATCTTCGCATTCGTGCCGCCTCTTCGAACGCTATCTGCAACTTTTTGATTGAACTCGGCTCGCGATCGGCCCTTGGCGGGCTGCGCGGTGGTTGGACCGCGTCGAATTCCGCCGACTGGCGAAGGTGCTTGAGCAGTTTCCCTGCACTTCATCGGTTTTCGGCAGCGTGCGGCAGAACCTGAACACAGCTAGGCGCAAAGGCGCGGGTTCGAAGGGATCAGATCTCGTGGTGGCACGCATTCCACCATGCAGCCGGAATGCCGGCATGCGATCACGCCGAATACCGAGAGGTTTCAACGTTCATGAAGTGAAGCGTAGGCAGAACCTGCAAGACCGATGGAATCAGCTGGTTGCACTTCTTTACTTACTTCTCCCTTCAACCTTCGCACTTCGAACTGGCTATCGCCTCCGTCGAATTCTGCCGCATCCGTCGCCCGATAGGTCACCGTATAGACCGCGCCTGGCCTCGCCTGCACCGCGAACTGACGGTCGTCGGTTCCGAGCGCGGCGCCGGCGATATCGCGGCCGGCCCTCGCCATGTTGGAGACGATTGATACCAACGTGATACGCGGTGCCGGGTCCGTGTCGTCGCTCGCCACGATGGCGGCGGTTATCGTCACCAGCCTCCATTTCGGCGGCCACACCAGCGACGGCGTCAGCGTGGAACGAGATCGCCGGCGGCGTGGCATCGCGCGTCGTGATGGCGAACGGCTCGAGCGACGTCGTCCGCGCGCAGACCTGCCGGCGATCGAAGTTCGGCGCGGGCTGACCCGGCGGCAGCACCGTGCGATCGACGAAGTGGTCTCGCTCACCTGCAGGATACGCACGGTGCCGAACGTGGCGGCGTCCGTGATCCACGGGACGTTAAAGCGGATCGCGTGATGTCCCCCTCAATCGCCGCCGCCGCCGTCACCTGGCGCGAGCCCGTTCAGCGGTTGATAGCCGGCCGGCAGCGCACGGCGAAGCCGTGACGGATCCACGCCGAAGACGCTCGTCATGCCCGATGCGGTCACCCGTCGTGAACGTCAGCGACGACAGCTGCGCCGGTGCGACGGTGCGATGGTGCTGCTCTCGTCTGGGTGTTGAAGAGCGTGAACATGCCGCGGACGATTTCCGGATCGATCTCCGTGACCTTCGACGTCGGTGAGCGTCGGCGTCAACGAGCGACGGCCAGCCGCCCTGCGACAGCTGCTGTGACAAGTAGAACGCCATCGCCGATCGGATGGCTGCCTGCGCCCGCGCCGCCAACCGCCGCGAGGCCGAGCGCGCGCGTGATGTAGGCCAGGTGCGCTGGAGGGTTGCCTCCGCCCCACGAGCGCCCGCCGGATCCTGCTGCGAGAGCAGGAAGGCGCGGTATTCATTGATCTGCGGCTCGAACCCGGGCAGATCGTGGAACGCCCAGAGCAGGGAGCCTCGCCGATGAGCGTGTAATCGAACGCGCGCTGTTGTCGGCCGGGCCGCAGCCCTCGGGGTCGGCGCACTGATCGGAAACGGTGAAGCGGGTTCGTGTCCTTCCAGTCCGCCTCCCGCTGAACGATGCGGGTCGCCAGGCCGAGCGCGTAGGTCACGTCACCGGTCGCCTTCGCGGTGCGGATGAGCGACGCCAGGTCCCACGCGGCGAGCGAGCGCGCGCCGTGCGATATCACGTGGCGTCGCGGTCCGCGAGCCACTGGTCCACGTTCGCGGCGGCGTTTCCGTACTGTGTTCTGACGACCTGGAACCACGCGGTCGCCGTCGTGCTGTAGGTCGTGTTACCCGTGATCTGCGAGAGCTCCGAGAGGAACTCCACGTCCTGCGTATGCGGAAGGCCGGGCGTCGGCGTCGAGTTGAACTGGCTGACGATCGCATTGCCGGCCGACACCGCGGCGTTGAGATAGGCTGACGTTCGACGTGCGCTGGCATGCGCGGCGAGCAGCGCCAGCGCCGTCACGCCGATCGTGTTCGGACACGACACGCCCGGGCCGCGACCGCAGTTGGTGGCGGATGCGACGAGCTTACCAGCCGCCATCGGCGTTCTGCAGCAGGCGCAGCCGCCTCCGCGCCCGAGACGATCGCCTGGTTGACCGTCGTGTCGTTCACGACCGGGGCCTGACGGGTCGTCGTTGAGAATCGCCGCGATGCCCTGCGCATCCACGAGCGTTGCGTTGGAAGGATTCGACAGGTTGACAGCGAACGTCTCATTCGGCTCGAACCGTGAATCGCCGAAGACCGTGACCGGGACAGGCTTGGTCACCTCGCCCGGGGCAAACGTCAGCGTTCCCGAGGCGGCGAGGTAGTCGAAGGTCCGCGACCGTCGCGGAGCCGTCGCTGGTCGTGCTTGCACGGTGATGGTGACGTACCTGGTTGTGACAGCGATACCGTGAACGTCGCGACCGGCGTCCCGCTTCTGCCCTTCGGTCAGTGACACGTCGTTGATCGAAACGTTGATGACTTGCGTGCGACGACCTGGATGATCGTCCCGCTTCGCCGGCGCGAGCAGTCCCGCTCGTAGCTGGAGTAGGCCGCCGTGATCCGTGTGACTTCCCAGCGCCAGGCTCGACGTCGTAAACGACGCCTGCCCTCCGACGATTGGCAGTCGGCCCGGCGAGCACGGTCGCACCTTCCCTGAACGTCACGGTTCGTCGGTGGCAGACGTGCCGGGTGGCGCCGTCACCGTCGCCGTCAACGTCACGCTCTGGCCCGGCGTTGACGGGTTCTGTCAGACCTTGGCGGCCACGTTGGTCGGACTGGTCGCGGTCACGCTCTGCACGACGATGTTTGTCGATAAGGCACGCCGCACTGGTGTCAGGGCGTGGGACTGCGCACGTGTTGATGTTGTCCTGCGTAATCGAACAGCAGGCGCACCGTGCTGCCCGCCATGCCGGGCAGCTTCAGTCGCACGCGCGTGTAGCTGCCGACGTCCGCAGTGCCGGCGCGCGAGTCGCCGGCCCACGCGGAGATCCACAGCGAGCCTGTTGGTACCCGGGGCTGCCGTTGCGCGGAAAGTGCTTCCGGATAGAAATCCGCGGTGCCGGTCTTGAACCGCTCGGCGAACGCTTCCGCCAGCACCGGAGCCGGTTCGTCCGTCCTGGTGTTTCGTCGCTGAACCGGACCGCCGACACCGCGTACGGTCGTCGCGAAGCCGGGGTCGTCCTCCGTGTCGAATGCGATGTCGAAGTCGACGGTGGCGTATTGCGCGTTCGGGAACGACGAACTGCGGGCTTCGCCATCCGTTCCAGCCGTGATCGGGTCCGTCCCGAGACCGTTGTTGATATGGGTGGTCGCGCATTGCTGATGGCCCCGGGCCCCAGGCCGAGCGCCGACGTTTCTCGTGGTCCAGGCGACGGTGGTCGTGCCACTGGACGTGGGACGACACCCAGCCCGCCGGCAACGCCCTCCCGTGGCGACGCCGTTGAAATTCTGCACGAGCAGCGCCGGTCGACAGCGGCGTTCCGTCGTCCTGCATGAACAGCAGCGGCGTCTGGCCTACGCGCGCGCTCGACACCGTCAACGTGAAATCGATCCGGCGTCCCCGAGACCGAACGTGTTGCCGACAGCCAGCGTGAAAGCCGTCGGTGTTCGCGCGCCGTCGCGCCGGCGAGATGTTCGAGGGTACTGCCAGACCCGCTCTGCGTGACGACCACGCCTGGCGTCGAGGTCGAGAGCGTCGCGTTGACGCCAGTCAGCGCCGACGCGATGAGCGTATTCGTCACATAGTTCACGAGCGGCAGCGTGAAGGACACCTGCTCGCCCGGGTCGATGAAACCGTTTCCGCCGAGCGACCCACCGGTATCGACGAACGACACCTGGCCGAGCGATGCGCTGATGCGCGTCGAGCCGGCGGCAATCCGCTTGAAGTAAAATGTCCGGCACCGTCATCCGCGTCTGCGGCTGGCCGTCCGTGAAACCGACAAGCGGCGGCGTGCCCGGCCCATACCGCCAACAGCTCGTTGCCCTGCGCGACCGCCTGGTTGTAGTCACCGATATTCGGCTGCCCGGTGTCGTTGCCGTGCGCGGCGTGAAACGGCCGGTCGGTCAGCGGCATCGGCTTGCTGAACGTCGACGCCGCCGTCGTCGGAGAAGACGTACATCGTCTCCGTGAGGTCGCCGGTCGCGGCGCCGCCCTGGTCGTAATACGAAGACATACAGCACGGCCCGACGTCGAATCGACTGTCGCCCACGGAAACCACTGCGCGCGATCCGTGCCCGGCCGGCTGTCGAGACGGATCGGCGCGGCTGAAGCTGGTCCCCTGGTTGGTGCTGCGCTGGAACATCACATCCGCGCCGTCGAGATTGCTGTTGTTCGCGTATGTGATGTACAGCGTTGCCGTTGTTCGGTCCTCCGGACGTGTCCACCGCGAGCGAGGGGCGTTGTTCACGCGGTCGTTGCCGAGGACTCGATCCATGGCGACGAAATCGGTGGTCGAGCTGACCGGCGCGGACCACGTCGCGCCCGTTATTCGGTCGATCGGACAAAGCTGACGTTGCGCGCGCGCGGCCGGCGCGCTGCATCCAGCGCGGCATAGACGTTGGTCGATCCCCCCGCGAACCTCGGCACCGAATTCTGGCCGTCGCTTGCCGTCGCCGCGCACGATCGCCCGCGGAGACTCACGCCGTCGGCGTGGCCGCCGTCACGTTGTCGCTAGAAGGTCGAAGAGATCTCGACGCCGCCCGGTGCGAACCACGGCTGACGTGAAATTGCTCCACGTCAGCATGAGCGCGCCCCGTTCTCTGGATCGACGTCCGCGAACTCCTTGTCGGTCAGCGCGTCAGCGCGTTGCCCGCCGCTGACCTGGCCATGCTGGGTTGCTCGCCGGGGTGATGACGAACGGACCCTGCCAGCGTATGGCCGAAGTCGGTGGAGCGGTGAAGCCCCATCGTCTGAACGGTGCCGGTCGGCATGCCTGTGGCGGGAAGCGCGTGACGACGATGGAAAGTAGATGAAGGTCGATCCGCCGAGATACTTCACTTCCGGATCACCGAACACCTGCGGGTAGACGGTGGTGCCGATGGTCGTGGTGCCCGTGGTCACCGGCAGCTGCCCACCATCCGTAAACGTCAGCCCGCCGTCATCGGATACGCGAAACCGGAGACCGAAAGAGGACTGAGCCCGAAGCCGCGCGTGTCGTTCATGCCGACAACGACGTGCTGACCGGTGCTGTCAACCGCGAGGGATGTTTCCGCCTGGCCGCCGGTGGGACCTTCCCCTCCCGCTTCGTCTCCTTCGAGCGGGCCCGGAACGTTGCGCTCCGGCGGTTCGTGTTCCCGCGCGCGCCGCTCGCGCTCGATCATCTTGTCGAGTCTGCCCTGCGCGGCCATCTTCGCCAGGCGGCCGAAGCCGGACATGCGGCGGTCGATGCCGTTGTCGTCGCTTGCTGTCGCGTTCACCGATCGTCGCGCGACGAGCGCTGCCCTGGGCCGACACGGGGACACGATGGTCCGCGATGGTCGCGGACACGAGTAACGTCAGGGCGGCCGTAGAGCGCCGCCCGGCAGGTCAGGCGTTTCATGTGAGGAGTCGTTATACCCGGCGATCCACCGGTTTGGAAGCCCAGAAACTCCTTTGTGAGAAGACCTGAAACCCCGGTTCGAGGAGCAGGAGCCGCGATAGGATGGATGGCACGGACGGGAGATATCGATGACACGAATGACGTTGGCGGGCGCGCTGGTTGTGGCGACGACCATGGTCCTGGCTGCGCAGGACGTACGCCGGATCGACGTCTCGTCTGGGACCCCGGGCGGGCACGGTCGTTCCCGCCTTCACCCTTCCCGATCAACACGGCAAGACCTCGGACGCTGCAATCCGTGATGGGGCCGAAGGGGGCGATGATCGTCTTCTTACCGGTCGGCGGACTGGTGTCCCTACTGCAAGACACAACTGCTGGACCTGCAGGCCCAGTACGACACGTTGCGGAAGGACGGTCTCGGACTCGCGGCGATCAGCTACGACTCGCAGGACATCCTGGGCGCGTTCAGCAAGCAGCACGGCATCACGTTCCCGCTGCTGTCGGACGTGGGCTCGGCGACGATCAAACGCTACGGCATTCTCAACACGGTCGCGGAGGAAGGGGCTCGGCCCCAATCGCAACGATCCGGCCGTGATCGCGCAGGTGAAGATGTGCGTCTCCGCCAACGGCGCGAGCGAGCGTTCGCTCGGCATCCCGTTTCCCGGCACCTTCATCGTCGATCAGGGCGGCCGGGTGAAGGCGCGCTTCTTCGAAGAACTCCTACACCGTTCGGAACACGGTCTCGAACATTCGCGTCAGACTGAACGATGCCGCTGTCCCCGTCGTCGCAACGAAGGTCCAGACACGGCAGCTCGATCGTGACGACGATAGCGACCGACAGCGCGGTCGCGCCGGGCAACCGGTTTTCGATCGTCGTCGCAGGTCACGCCACGCAGCGGCATCCACGTGTATGCGCCCTGGCGCAGTCGGGCTACCGAGGTGATCGAGTTGGAAGATCGTCGCCGCGCCAGTACAATCAGGACGCAGCGGCGTCTCGTATCCGCCGTCGGAAATCTACGTGTTCAAGCCCTGAACGAGCGGGTGCCGGCGTACCCGGCAGCCGTTTACGCTGGTGCAGGACATCGTGCTCGACGGGCAGGCATCGACGCGGACCGCGCTGCGCGACCAGACGTCGCTCACGATCGGCGGCGCGTTGACGTACCCAGGCGTGTGACGATCGCCCTGCTACGACCCCGTCACGGTTCCCCTCTCGTGGACCGTTGGCCTCAAGCCGATCATCACGGAGGCGACCGCCCGGCCGGCGACCAGGTAAGGGCTCAGCTACTTCGCCGCGCCGATCTGGCGCGCCATTTCGGCCGTGTCCTGGTCGCCCCTCGTGGCACGCCTCTTCCAGCAGTTCAATAGCTCTTCGCTTCCTCGCCGCGCACGGTGCGCCGGAAGTTCAAGGCGATCCTGAACGGCCTGGTGTAGACGTTCGGATCCTCGAGGGTGGCCTCGTAGTCGATCGCGTCGGCGTTGACGAGCGTATAGCGCTCGCTGATCTTCAGCGCGTCGCTGTGGAAGTCTCCAACGATGTCGAACCACGTCTTGTCGTTGTGGTTGGTGACGTCGACGACCAGCGTATTTCCCTCCCAATGGCCGCGTGAGTCACCCATCCACAGCTTGATGTCGTCGCCGACGTGCGGCCGTGCATCGAGCGGGATGATGCGCGAGCCATGATTGAACTCGCTAGAGGATCACCACGTAGCCAGCGGGCTGAAGAATTTGAAACGTCCCCTGGTAGGTTGACCCGCGGCACGCCGTCCAGAAAGCAGCGCGTGTGCGGATCGACATACTCCCACTTCGTCGATGTTCGTGTGGTGCTCGAAGGACCTCCGTCCTCTTCGCCCTCGCCCACGGCTGGTACGGAATCTTCCCGTCGGGCGGATCGACGACGAGGCTCTGGTCGTCTGTCTGGTTGCCGCTCAGGAACACGTGCACCGGCGATCCGCGGCTGCCTCGATGTCATAGGTCGCCAGCCGTCGTCCCTGGTTGTTCCAGAAGCCCTGGATGTCGGGCTGCCCGTCCGGCGTTCGCGGCGCGGTCCACGGTCGTTCGCCGCTGTCGTGCCCTCGATTGCCCCGCGATCGAAACGGGTGTGCACCAGACGACCGCCGCGACCGCGAGCCGTCAGCGGAGCGTAGTGATCGAGTGCTCATGTCACATGTCCTCGCGCGAATCGCGGATGCGGTTACCTGAGCCGGCCGATCCGCCCCGCGGAACTCGTCTTCGAACGCGTTGCACTCGTAGTCCAGGATCCGCGCGTTGCTCCTGGCGGCGATAGAGCGTCATGTTCATCTTCCAGGGCCGCGTAAACACCTTCGGGTCCTCGATCGTGACCTCGTAGGCGATGTGATCGCGCCCGGTGCGCGTGTACCGTTCGACCACATGCAGCGCGTCGCTGTGGAAATTGCCGGCGGCGTCGAACCACGTCTCGTCGTTGAAATGGATCGAGTCGACGACGAGCGTGTCGCCTTCCCAGCGGCCGCGCGACATGCCCAGCCAGCAAATCGATCTCACCGGGCAGCGGTGGACGCTCCCCGTGCAGATCGTCCGCACGGCGTGCACGTACTCGTAAGCAGGATCAGCGTACTGTTCGGCGGTCTGAAAGATCTGAAACGGGATACGGCATGCACGTGATGCGCGGCACGCCGGGCAGATAGCATTTCGTTTCCGGGTCGGCTGTCAGCCGCTTGTCGAAGTTCTCCTGTCTTCTCTCGCGGCCGCCCAGGCCTGATATAGGGATGTCATTGCCCTCCACGACCCACTGGCCGGCGGGAACGCCCATCCGCGCCGCATGATCCTGGATGTCCCACGGCGCGCGGTGTTGACGCACCTGCCAGACGCCTTGCAGATCAGGCTTGCCGTCCGGCAGCACCTGCGCGAGGCCGGTCGAGGGGTGACCGAGATGACGACGGCCGCGACGACCACGGTGAGAAACGTTGTCGCATCGGAGGCCTTCCGGAGAACGAGTGGACTCAGGGCACGCGGAGCGGCAGCGGCAATCTTACCTCGCTCCATTCCAGGCGAGCCGGCGTCCTTGCCTTCGACGATCCGGAAGCGTGAAGGTCAGCGCCTCCACGTGCGGCCCCGGTTCCGGACGCACGTCGAGGCGCAGCGCGTCCTGCGCTTCGCCCGGATAGCTTTCGTGAAACGCCTTCGGGACCTTGCTGAAGATGAACGTCCAGATGTCCGGGCGCGGAATCGTCCAGAGGCTGTACGACCCTTTCGCCAGCGGATGCTCGTCGATCCGACGTCCCCGTGAAGGTCACCGCCGTGGCCTGGTCAGCGCCGGGGTCCAGACCTTCCGTACGGCACGAGCGCGCCGAAGATCTGCCGTCCGCGTGCGACCGGACGGCTGTAGGTCACCGTGATCCCTCGGTCGTCGCCACGCGCTGCCCGACGACCGCCGCCTGGCTCTTGCTGACCTGATCGAGCGGGATCACTTCTTCGGAAATGTCGGTGACGTTGGCCGGAGCCGCGACCATCGGCGTGACTGTCTCAGCCGGTTGCTGTTGCGAACGGCAGGCCGCGACAAGACTGAGCAGCACGAGGGGCGCAACGCGTGCGGCGACCTGTCATCGACGTGCCGCATCTTACTTCGAACTTCAACCGTCGACCTTCGAACTTGCCTATAATCTCGCCTCATGCCCGCATACTGGATTGCTCACGCCAAGATCAACGACCCTGTCGAATACAGAAATACACGGACCCGCTTCCCCGACATCTTCAAGAGTACGGCGCGAAAACTTCGCGCGCGGCAGCCGCTACCGGATCATGGAAGGCCGGGTAGCTTTCACCGCCACGTCGTCATCGAGTTCCCGAGCTTCGAGCAGGCCGTCGAGCCTGCTTCGAGTCGAAGAACTGCCGCGACGCGGCCGAGCATCGCCGCCGCAACGGCGTCGGCGAGGTGCAGAACGTCGATCGTCGACGCGGGCGACGCGACGAAACAGGTTTGGGTTGGTAGCGGCCGCCTTCAGGCGGCAAGGAGAAATGCACTATGAAACTGCGATGGTTGGTTGGCGTCGTGGTGCTGCTCGCGCCGCGGGACGTCGAGGGCAGGAGCGGGTGGACGCGAGGGGCGGCGGTGGCCAGGGCGGCGGACGCGCGAGCGGAAGCGCCGGTGCCGCGTCTCAAGCTGACCAGCGGCGGGTTCACCGACGGCGGCAGCTACCCGCTGGACTTCACCTGCTACGCCAACGGCGGCAACGCGCAGAACCCGAGCGCGATCAACCCGCCGTTCTCGTGGACCGAACGTGCCCGGCGAGGCACGCAGAGCTTCGTGCTCGCCCTGAACGGGACGGACAATCACCCGAACAAGGGGATCGACATGGAGATGTTCTGGGTGGTCTACAACATTCCCGGCCACCGCGACGTCGGTTCGCGCAGGGACTGAAGCCGGGCGATCTGCCTGACGGCAGCCACCAGGCGACGGGCCAGGGCGCAACATCAGCCGGCTATCGGGCGCCGTGCGCGCCGGCAGGCGTCGGCCGCCTGCACTATCATGTTCACGCTCTATGCGCTCGATTCGCTGCTGAATCTTCCGGGCGGGGCGACCGAGGCGGACATCAAGAAGGCGATGGACGGCCACATCCTCGGGCGCGAGCATCAACGTGGCGGCGTTCAGAGCGGCAGCCTGGCAGGGAGCTGGGTTGGTAGTTGGTAGTTAGCTGCGGTCAGCGGTTTGTGCCCGCAACTACCAGCCGCCAGCGACCAACTACGAACAGGTTCATTTCTTCGCCGGCGCCGGCTTCCCTCTCGCTCGCTCCTGCTTGCTCCGCACGACCGGGTTGAGTTCGCCCAGCCCGCCGTCGTTGCACGCGAGGCCTGGCGCTGCGCCGTGGCAGGCCCTGACGCTCGATCCAGCCCGCAGCAGTAGCGCCCGCACGCCGCCGGCGGCGTGTAGAGGCTCTTCAGCTTGCGGCGATATTCCGGGTAGAGCGATTCGCCGGAGCCGAGCGCCGCTTCCTTCGGCAGGTTGTAGGTCCGCGTCATGAAATCCGCTTCCGGATTCTGACCCGGCAGGTAGTGCGGGACGATGCCGCGTGTCCTCGAGCCGTGGAATCTCGTTCGCGGTGTTGCAGATCGCCCGTCCGCCCTGATTGCCGCGCGGGATCGAACCGCCACACGCGGCTGACGACGTGCGGCTCGGTCAGAGTAGATCGGATCCTCCTGGATCACGAGCAGGGTCAGCAGATCGTCGTGCCGGGTGATGTGCACCGTGTAGGTCGACTGGTCGCTGCCCGGAATGCCGTTGCCGCGGCGGATCCATGCCGTCTTCACGTGCGTCGGTGCTCGACGGTGAGCGTGTCGCCTTCCCATTTGCCCGGTCGCTGAACCCGGCGGCGGTCGACAGCGCATTCGGCGACGGCTCGGACGCCCGTCCATCCAGATCGTGAGCGTTGTCGCGCAGGTAGTCGCCTTCGATCTTCCAGCGCGACGACCCTGTCGTCGTTGTCCACCTCGCTCCAGATGCGCATGCCCGAGCGGACGATAGAGCCCGCACCCATGGCGCTGCGCGAGACACTGGCGCTCGATCGTGGACGGCAGGTTCGAGCGGTATAGCAGCAGCGCCTTGCGCGCCCCTCGTCATTCAGCGCGCATGCCCGTGAAGTCGCCGAGGTCCGAGCCCGGGCCGCGCTCGATGTAGTCCTCGTAGGCAGCGGCACTGTTGGCACGAGCCGGTCGGCTCGATCTGCGCAGACGCCGGAACGCTCGATCGCGAGCAGGCCGCAGCGACGAGCGCTGAATACGACGCTGCATTTTCAAAACCTCGCGTCGCAGGGCGTCGGATCCGCACTTTGCTGCCGTCCTCTTCCTTCTTGAAGTGGAGCGACGTGATCCACGGCGTCTGCAGGTAGACGGGATCCTCCACCAGGTTCGGTGTCGACCGAGATGCTGGTCGCCGTTGTCTCGCTGTGCAGGTCCCAGTATCCGGTGAACGACAGCGTCGGTCGCTGTGGCGCGCCGTTCTTCCGCAGGTATCCCGGGCGCATCTGCGTCGTCACCGACTTGATCGATCCATGGCGCACGGCGCCGCGACCGCGGCCGCCGCCGGCCATCACCCACTGCGCGGTGGTGACGCCCTGCCACGTCTTGGTCCCTGATGCCCGAGCCGCCTCACCCGCACCAGCCGCCCGGTAAATCGGAGCAGCCGCGTCTGCGTGCCGTAGTCGGATTCGATCTTCAGCGTGTTGTCGTCCTGCCAGGTGATGTGCAGCCTCGTCGGCCCGCGCATCAGCCCGAGGCGCGCCATACGCGCGGCACTGCTTCGCCGGCCGCTTCGTCCTTCGCCGGGATCCACGCCTCGGCCACGCGAGCGGCCCTCGGCGCTGAGCGGGATCGCTGACGACAGTCGCCTTTGGCGGGCGTGACCATGCGCCAGCGCCAGTCTTCGGAGACGATGGCGACCCAGTAACCGGTCGGATCAAACGGCGCCGTTGCGCGCGCGGGGACGGCGCCGGCGCCCTCCAGCCGCGCGTCCCCCAGGCGGGGCTGCACCGCGCCCCTGCGACGCAACGGTCCACAGACACGCGCGACGAAGACACATCAACGCGATTGGGATTTGGGATTTGGGATTTGGGATTTGGGATTTCACTCTGTTCTTACCTGCCGGCTTCGCGCCTTTAGCCCGTTGTAAATCGCCTCGACGAACATATCGGTGGTCCGATGGACCGCTGTCGAAGCCATACCGGCTTGCGGTAGCCGGCGGTCGGGTTCGCCGCTCTTGACCTGCTCCAGCGACATCCCTTTCTTCACCATGTCCTCGATGATGTCCTTGATGGTCGTCACCATGTCGCTGATAGTCGCACGAGCTCGCCGTAGTCGGACACGCGGCCGTGTCCGGGACCAGCAGCGTGCGACCGGGCTTGAGGACGAGCGGCATGGGTGGCACGGTGAGATCGAGCAGCCGATTGAGCGCTTCGAGCTCGCCCTGGATGCTGCCGCCCTTCGCGGCGTCGATCCTGGGAAGCGACGGAGGTCGACGATGTCGCCGGTCGCGATGACGTCCGCGCGGCGGAAGTGGACGAGGACGTCACCGTCGGACACCGCGCCAATTTGACGGATGACCTGCACCGCGTCGTCGTTGACATAGAACGAGCGGAACCGGGAGGTGAACGTTTCGGTCGGCCACATCGCCGTCGGCGCCGGCTTTTCGCTGCGGTGTTCTTCGGCGCGCTCATCCGCTGGCGCGACGTTCTCGTGCGCGAGGACCGTCGCCGCGCTCCTCGTCGGTGAAGTTGTCGGGATTGATCGGGACGCCGGCGGCGCACACCTTGTCGTTGCCGCCGACATGCTCGGGATCCGCGCTCGTGTTGATGATCATGCGGATCGGCGCCTTCGTAATGGCCCTGCACGGCGTCGAGCGTCTTCGCGGGCCATCGCCTCGCGGAGCCGCTGTCGACCAGGATGACGCCATCCTCACCGACGTGGACGGTGACGTTCCCCCGGCGCCGAAGATCACCCAGACGTTCTCGCCTGATCTGAGATCGTGTCGAGTGCCTGCGGCGTACCAGCGGTCCGCCGCCGGCCACCAGCGCCAGCGCCAGCATCCATGGCAGCGTCGTTTTGACGCGGAATCCCGGTGCATTCATGGTCGGCGAAGCATAAACCATTTGATTTTCGCGTGGCAGGCGCATGGTATATTCGGCGCGTTTTTCCATTGTTTCGCGGAGGTTGCCTCAGCCCAGAAGTCCGCCTTCGCCGCGTGACACGCGCGGGCTACGGCGGACGAAGGCGGGCGGAGAATCATATGCGCCACCGGCTCGTCGGGATGTCAGCTCGCGGATTGCTGGCCGTTCTCCTGTCCTTCTCGACCTCGTGGGCACAGTCGGTGTCGACCGCGCAGAATCAACGGGACCGCCAGGGACCAGAGCGGCGGCAGGCCTGCCCGGCGTCACGATCACGGTGACCGCAGACGGACACGGGCCTCACGCGCACTGCCATCACCGACGAGGCCGGATCATACATCCTGCAGAACCTGCCGATCGGTCCCTACCGGTTCGAGGCGGAGCTCCAGGGATTCCGCAAGTTCGTGCAGACCGGCATCGTCCTGCAGGTCAACGCGAACCCGACGCTGATCGTGACGCTGCAGCTTGGACAGCTCGCGGAGACGGTCACCGTGCAGGGCACCGCGGCGCTCGTCGAGACGCGCAATCCCGGCATCGGCCAGGTGATCACCGAATCAGCAGGTCGTCGGAGCTGCCGCTCAACGGCCGCCAGCTCACCGAAGCTGGTGTTCCAGGCTGGCCTTGCCACCGGTGGCAAGGGAACGGCCGATGCGCCGGGCGGCAACGCCCTGAACACCGGCGTTCGCAGCTATCCGAACACGACGATCGTCGTCGCCGGCGGCCTGTCGAACGGGATGACGTACCTGCTGGACGGCGGCACGCACAACGACCCGTTCAACAACCTGAACCTGCCGCTGCCGTTCCCCGATGCGATGCAGGAATTCAAGGTGGAAACCAGCGCGCTGCTCCGGCGCAGTGCGGCCACCATTCGGCGGCCGCGGTCAACGCCGTCACCAAGTCGGGGACCAACGCCTTCCATGGCGATGCGCTTCGAGTTCATGCGCGATCACCGGCTGAACGCCGCGAACGCGTTTGCGGCCATCGGTCCTGACGGCAAGCGCCGTGACGACGGTCTGCACCGCGATCAGTTCGGCGGCACGCTCGGCGGCCCGATCGTGCAGGGGAAGCTGTTCTTCTTCGGCGGCTACCAGGGCACGCGCGATCAACGTGACGCCGACCAGCTTCTTCCAGTTCGTGCCGACGGCGGCGATGCTCGCCGGCGACTTCTCGACGATCACGTCGCCGGCGTGCAACTCGGGCCGCACGATCGCGCTGCGCGCCCGTTTGCCGGAACGACCAGTGTCGCCGGCGCTCAGTTCTCGCCGGCGGCGCTCGCGCTGGCCGCGAAGCTGCCGAAGCCGATCAACGACTGCGGCCAGTCGTTCTTCGATCGTCAGACCGAGAGCATCGAGCACATGGCGCTCGGCCGCGTCGACTACCAGTGGAACAACAACCACTCGATCTTCGGCCGCTATCAGCTCGCGCAGCTGACGTCGCAGCCGGACAACGATCCGAACAACGTGCTCGCCTACGCCAACGGACCGATCGACGACACCGGTCCATTCGTTCGTCGTCGGCGACACCTATCTGCTCGGCTCGAACACGGTGAACTCGTTCCGCGCTGACGTACAACAGCTCGCGAGATCAGCAAGGGCTACGTGCCGTTCTTCGATCGCGAAGAGCCTCGGCGTGCGCGAACATCGCGACGCCGCTGCCGGGCTTCACCGCCTTCACGGTGTCGGGCGGCTTCTCGCTCGGGCCGACTGGCGCGAAGCCGAGCGAGTTCAGCACCGACGGCCGTTCCAGCTCGTCGACGACGTCAGCCTGGTGCGCGGCGCGCATCAGGTCGGCTTCGGCGCCAACTTACATCCACTCGACGGCTGAGCTCGACCTCCTACGGATCAGCGGCCGGCAACTTCGCGTTCACCGGCGTGAACACCGGGCTCGGCCTCGCGGACTTCCTGCTCGGCCGGCCGGCGACGCTTCACCCAGGGCCAGGTCTATGGGCCAGGCGGCGACATGAACTACATCGGCTCGTGCGTGCAGGACGCGTGGAAGGTGTCGCCGAACGTCGACGCTCAACGTCGGCCTGCGGTGGGATCCGTTCCTGCCGTATGCGAGCGATCAGCGGCACTTCAATCATTTCAGCCTCGATGCAGTTCACGCCGGGCGTGCGCAGCACTGGTCTACAAGAACGCGCCGGCTGGCGTGATCTTCGAGGGCGACCCGGGTTATCCGGGTCACGCGGTCAGCAAGCAGGTACCTGCAACGACTTCGCGCCGCGCCTGTCGGCGCCTGGGATCCGAAGGGCGACGGCGGATGACGGTGCGCGCGGCGTGCGGCATCTTCTACGACCTGCCGCACATCTGGAACTTCCTCGGCTTCGATCGCGGCACGCCGTTCGGCACCGAGCTGGTCGTCAACAACGGCACGTTCGACGATCCGTGGGTGAACACGCCGGGCGGCAATCCGTTCCCGATCGTGGCGAATCCCGAACATGAACGTTCCCGCTCTACGGCGGGTTCGTGATCGTTCCCGCTCGACATGAAGCCGCCGTACGCTCGACCAGTGGAACGTCAGCATGCAGCGGCAGCTCGGCGCGGCATGGATGGTGTCGGCCAACTACCTGAACAGCCGCGGGCATCGGCTGCCGATTGGCGATCAGTTGAACCCGGCGGTCTTCAGTCCGGGCGCGACGACGGCCACGACCAACCAGCGCCGCGTGACGCTCGGTGCTCGAAAACCGCGCGCAGGGCGCAGTTCTACGGGTCGATCACCGGCGTCGAGCCGATCGGCACGTCAGATACAGCGGCCTGCTGCTCTCGGCACAGCACCGATCCGCGAACGGTCTGTTCCTGTCTCGGCAACTGGACGATCTCGCGGTGCGTCTCGGACATCGTCAACTACGAGCCGTCGGTGGCGGGGATCGAGCTCACCAAGCCTGGCGACCCGGCGTTCTGACCGCGGCAGCTGCGGCGTGACGGATCAGACGCACGTCGTGAACCTGTCGACCGGTCTACCAGGTGCCCGGCGTGCATCGGCAGGCGTCGTGCGAGACGCTCACGAGCGACTGGCAGGTCTCGACGATCGTCAGCGCGCAGGAGCGGGGCGCACTTCTCCGGCGACGACCGGCGTGGACAACGCGCTCAACGGACAGGCGAACCAGCGTCCCGAACAAGGTGTCGGACGATGTCTACGTGAAGCAGGGATAGCCGGTGGCTGAACGCCGGCGGCGTTCCAGGCGCGCCGGCCGCCGGCGAGGTTCGGCAATCTCGGTGAACAACAGCCTCGATCGGCCCGGGCCGCTTCAACGTCGATATGGGGCTGGTGCGCGTCGTTCCGCATCGGCGGCGAGCGCGCGGTGCAGTTCCGCGCGGAGGCGTTCAACGTGTTCAACCGCGTGCAGCTGAGCAACCCGGTGTCGGCGCTCAACAGCCCGAACTTCGGGTTGATCACGTCTGCGAGCGATCGCGCGCATCATTCAGCTGGCGGTGAAATACCGTTCTGATGCTGGCTGGTCTGATAGGTCCGTCTGCGTAGTTGGTCAGTCCGCTCGGCTAGGCCTCGACCGTAGAGGCCGACCTTCAGGCCGGCCCGGGGAGAATGGTTTGAAACGAATCGGTTTACTCGTCGCGCTTGTGGCCGCGTGGACGCTTCCGGCGCTGGCGCAGACGGACGTCGTCAGCGGCATGTGGCGTCCGCTCTCGCGCAATGAAGACGGCAGCGGAATGGACGGCGACTACGCCGGGCTTCCGCTGAGCGCGGCGGGCCGGCTTCGCGCGCAGAGCTGGGCGCCGGAAAATTTCGACGTGCCAGAGATGGTGTGCCGGCCCGCACTCGTGGGACTTCTCGATTGAAGCGGGCGCCGCGCAGATGCGCTTCGCCGCCGAGATCAACGACCCGACGCAGGCGCTCGTCGCCTATCACGGCCGCTTGTCGATGCGCGAACAGGAAACGACGATCTGGATGGACGACCGGCCGCGCCCGCCCGATTACGCGCTGCACACGTGGAGCGGCTTCTCGACCGGCGAATGGGACGGCGACGTCCTCGTCCAGACCGCGACCCACCTGAAGGAGAAACTACATGCGCCGCTGGGGCCCGATGCGCAGCGACGAAGCGACGGTGCGCATCCGCTACAAGCGTCTCGGGAACAACTACCTCCGCGCGACCGTGATCGTCTACGACCCGGTGTATTTCACCGAGCCCTACATTCGCACCTCGCTGATCTGGGCTGCTCGATCCGAACCTCGTGCTGCCGCCGTATCCGTGCGAGGAAGCGACCGACAGCGTCGTCGAGCACGGGACGGTGCCGCATTACCTGCCGGGCAAGAGCCTGCTGCCCGCGCAGGATCCGAACGAGAGCGATCAATTCGGCACGCCGTGCGAGGCGCGGCTCGGGGGACCGGAGACGATGTATCCCGAATACATCAAGAAGATGCAGCCCTTTCCCCGGCCGAACGTGAAGAATGCGCCGGCTGCGGAGCGTGGGCAATGAGCGCCTGGCGGGTATCAGGTATCAGGTATCAGGTGTCAGCCGTGGTGCTGGCGGTCGGCGCACTGCTGGCTGGTGCGCCGCCCGTGCAGACCCAGAGTGCCCGGCCCGCGCTGGGCGTGGAAGCCGGCGATCCCGGCCGCCAACGACGGCCAGGTGCACGTCCTTCCGGTGCGCGGCCGCATCGTCGATGCTCGTCGGCGCCGGCGGCAACATCACGGTATCGGCCGGCGACGACGGCGTGCTGCTGGTCGACACCGGCACCGCGGCGATGAGCGACAAGGTGCTGGCAGCGGTTCGCTCGATTGCCCCGCGCGGCACCATCCGGTACATCGTCAACACGGACGAACGCGAAGACTTCACAGGCGGCAACGAGAAGATCGCGCTGGCGGGGAACACCATCCGTTTCCGTATCTCGACCGATCCACGCGTCTCGGATGCGCTGGCGAAAGATCGCGCCTCGGTTATCGCGTTCAGTTCGGTGGTCGAGCGGATGTCCGCGCCGACAGGAAAGGTCGCGCCGCGAGCGAGGACGCGTGGCCGGACGATACCTACTCGAGCACGCAGAAGAAGCTGTAGCTCAACGACGAGCCCGTGCTCATCATGCACGTCCCGGCGGGCACCGACGGCAACAGCATCGTCCACTTCCGTGTCGACGACGTCATCAGCGTCGGCGATCTCATCGACATGACGAGCTACCCGTTCATCGACGTGAAGGCCGGCGGCAGCATCAAGCAGGTCGTCGAGGGGCTGAATCGCCTGCTGGAGCATCACCGTGCCCGACCAGAAGACGGAACTGGGCACGCTCGTGATTCCAGGACGCGGCCGACTGCTCGACCAGTCCGGACGTCGCGTATTACCGCGAGATGACGGCCATTATTCGCGACCGCATCCAGGACGGCATCAAGCGCGGACTGACGCTCGGCGCAGGTCAAGGCGGAGAAGCCGACACTCGACTACGATCCGCGATTCGGCCGCGCCACGGGTGCGTGGACGACGGACATGTTCGTCGAGGCGGCGTATAGAAGTCTCGGAGGCAAGTAACCATGACACGGAAGGCACTCATACTCATCGCGAGCCTGGTCGTCCTGGCAGGCGCGGGTCGCGCGTTCGCGCATCATTCGTTCACGGCGGCGTACGAGGCTGGCAAACGCGTCGAGATCGAGGGTGTCGTGAAGGAGTTCGTCTGGCGCAACCCGCACTCGTTCGTGCGCATCGAGGTGACGAACAAGGAAGGCGAAGACCGAGACGTGGAACCTCGAATGGGGCTCCAGCTCGCAGCTCTCGGCGGCGAAGTTTCCGGTGACGCGCACGTCGCTCAGTTCGGCGACCGCATCATCGCGTCCGGCGAGCCAGGGACGCGATCCGGAAGCGCACCGCGTCCGCATCTTCTCGATCAAGCGGCCGGTTGACGGCTGGGAATGGCAGGGAGTGGTCGAGTGAGACTCGGTTCCATTTCGGCGGGCGCTCGGCCGGAAGCCTCTGTTGCGGTGGTCCGGCTTAGCCGGACCTGTCTGGCTGCCGCCCTGCTCGTTCCCGGCGCCGCGATGGCGCGGCGCAGGCCGGGAGGCGCTGCCACAGCAGACCGGCCGTGCCGGCGCGATCAGGATCTGACCGGCTACTGGGTGTCGGTCGTCGCCGAGCACTGGCACCTCCGGATGCTCGGTTCCGCCGAAGGGCAACGTCGAGATGCTCCCGGTCAACGCCGAAGCGCGCCGCGTGACGAACACGTGGGACCCGGCCAAGGACGAAGCGAGCCGGCGAAGCGTGCCGGTCGTATGGCGCGCCGGCGATCATGCGCGTCCCGGGCGCGCCTGCACGTCACGTGGACGGACGACAACACGCTGAAAATCGATGCGGACGCCGGCTCGCAGAACGCGGCTGCTGCACTTTCAGGCGGGTGCGGGCGGGTAGGGCGAGTGGGGCGGGTGCGGCCGCTGGTCAGGCGCCGAGCTGGCAGGGATACTCTGCGGCCGCCTGGCGCCGGCCCGCGCGGATGGGTGCGGACAAGAACGCTGGTGACCTGCGCGTGGTCACCAACCGTCTCCGATCCGGCTACCTGCGCAAGAACGGGGTTCCGTACAGCGAGAACGCGACGGTCGAGGAATTCTACGACGCGCTTCACGGAGCCGAACGGCGACAGCTGGCTGGTGATCGACTCGATCGTCACGGACCCGACGTACCTCACGCAGCCGTACGTCAGCAGCGTCGCGTTCAAGAAGCAGCGGGATGCGTCGGGGTGGGATCCCGACGCCGTGCCGGACCGACCAGCCGCGATGACGTCGCAGATGACGTAGAGGCCGACCTTCAGGTCGGCCTGGGGGTGCCGGCGGACCTCAGGTCCGCCGCCGTTCGAAAACTCGGCGACCTGTCGTAGAGGCGGACCTTCAGGTCCGCCTACGGCGTAGCGAACCTCGTGAACCAGAACCTGAACCCACTGAACCCACTGAACCCCTTGAACCCATTGAACCCAAGTTCACGGCGTGAGCCGTGTCCCGTCCTTCAGCACCGCCGTTCTCAACAGCATCGATCGATCGCGTCCACGGCCCGGCCATCCGATGATGGTCAGGGTGTCGCCGATGGTGAACTTGTCGATGTCGAACCCGGCGCGCTTCATCGTATTGATCGCGCCCATCTCGACGAGCCACTCGACCGTCGTCCCGTCGCCGTTCTTCACGTCGAGGCGGAAGCGTGAGTGAGGGTTGATCCATTTGATCTCGGTGAGGGCGCCCGTGACGGTGATCTCTTTCGACTGATCGAAGTTGACCGGGACCGAGTGGTGCGCGACCGCGGGCGTCGCGATGGCGAGCAGGCTAGCGAGGGTCAACCACCGAGGCATCGGTCTGGGTTGCAACCATAGTCCATCAGCTCGAATTTGGTGCGTGGATAGGTAATCGTGACGACCGAGCGGCTCGCGATAGTTGGCGGGGTCGACATGCGCTGATCTGGATGGTGAGCAGATCTCCGACGCGCGTGAACCGTTCGATGGTCCGCATCATCCGGCTTTGCGGCAGTCCCGCCCACTCCTGCATCGTCGAGACATAGCCCGGCTCGATGTCGCTCGTTTCGATCACGAGCGCGTTCCCGTCAGTACACGCGGCGGAGTAGCCGAGGCCCGGCATGCCGGGAATGTTCGTGCGCTTCGGATGCGGCGCCGCCGGGTCGACGATCGGCACGCGCCGATCGATGTCCATCCATTCGCATGCTGAAGCCGGACGTCAGCGTCACCCTGCGTGATGCGCACGACGACGTTCGGGTTGAGCCAGACGCGCGTCCAGCTCGTGCCGATGCACTTCAGCGCCGGGTCGTCCTTCTTGAAGTCGTAGGCGCTTGAATCGCCGCTCACCCTCGCCGGTGAGATGCCATTCGCCGAAGATGGTCTTGCCGCCGTTGGCGATCCAGTTGCCGGAGAGATCGGGCCGCTGCGCGTGCGCGGCGGTCGCGACGCCAAGCAGGCACGCGGCCGCGAGGAGCGCCTGTTTCACTTCGGCTGGCCTTCCGACTTGCTGCGCACGACTGGATGCAGGTCGCCAAGGCCGCCGTCGTTGCACGCGAGCCCGGGCGCGCGCCGGGCAGCCCTGGCGCTCGATCCATCCGCAGCAATAGCGGCCGCACGAGGCCGGCGGCGTGTAGAGGCCTTTGATCCTCTTGCGGAACTCCGGATAGAGACTCTCCGCGTACCCCATTGCCGCTTCCTTCGGCAGGTTGTAGGTGCGCATCATGAAGTCCGCTTCCGGATTGGCGCCGGGGAGGTAATGCGGAACAACGCCCGTGTCCTCGAGCCGCGGAATCTCGTTCGCCGTGTTGCAGTTGGTCTCGACGTAGTTGCCCGGTGTCGCGCGCGGGTCGAGTTGCCAGACGCGGCTGACGACGTGCGGCTCGGTCAGGTAGATCGGATCGTCCTGGATGGTGACGAGCGTCAGCAGATTCTCGTGGCGCGTGAGGTGAACGGTGTACGTCGCTCTGGTCGCTGCCGGGGATGCCGTTGCCCCGGCGGATCCACGCGGTCTTGACGTGCGTGGTGCGCGCGGTCAGCGTATCGCCTTCCCATTTACCCGTCGTGAAACCTTCCGCAGACGAGAGCGCGTTGGGCGACGGCTCCGGACGGCCGTCCATCCAGATCGTGACGGTGCCTCTCAGGTAGTCCCCGCCCAGCTTCCACGCGATCACGTTGCCGTCGCGATCCTCTTCGCTCCAGATCGAGATGCCGCGCGGCCGATACTGCACGACCCACGGCGCCTGCGGGAGGCACTGCCGCTCAACCGTGGACGGCAGGTTCGACGTGTGAGAGCAGCGCCTTGCGCGCGCCTCGTCGCTCATCGGCACGCCGGTGAAGTCGCCGAGGTCGGAGCCGGGGCCGCGCTCGATGTAGTCCTCGTAGAGCCTGGGCGCCCACGAGCCGGTGAGGTCCACCTGCGCCGATGCGGGCAGTGCAGTGATGAGAAAGCCGAAGAGAAACAGCGGAATCTTTCGCATCGTGACGAGGTCGCGGAGCATATATCATTTCCCAAACGCTCCGGCAATGGCGCGAAGGCCGTATGCTATATTTCGCGGGCCCGAACGGCCGAGTGCCTAACGGCGGGGGTGCCAGTAGGGAGGATCGTGGCTATGAAGCGTTATCTCGTCGCGCCGCTGGCTTTCCGTGATCGCCGGCGCGGCCGCCCAGGCGTGGGCGCATCATTCGTTGCGGCGACCTACCTCGAGAACCAGACCGTGACGATCGAAGGCGAGCTCGTGCAGTTCGTCCTTCGCAACCCGCACTCATTTGTCGACGTGGACGTGGCGGAGAAGGACGGTTCGAAGACCCGCTACGTCGTGGAGTGGGCCGCCCCGGCGCAGCTCGCCGGGCAAGGTGGATCGAGGAAACGCTGAAGCCCGGCGACCACGTAGTGATCACCGGCAGCCCGGGACGCAACACCGAAGACCATCGCGTGCGCCTGCTCACGTTCCGTCGTCCCAGGACGCGAGCCACGCGGCCGACTGGACCTGGGGACTGCTGCCCGAGGAGTCGTTCAAGTAAATCCCAAATCCCAACTCCCAAATCCCAACTCCCAAGGAGCTTGAAGTCGCGACAGCGAGGCTTCTTGGGAGTTGGTAGTCTGGAGAGTTCTCCTGCGTTAGAAAACGTATTTCAGCGCTAGTTGCACGATCCGCGGGTCGGCGGCCGTCGTGATCTGTCCGAACGTGGGGCTGTTGAGCGCCGCGACGGCGCTCGGCGGCGTGAGGGGATCCAGCTTCTGAATGGTGTTGAAGAGGTTGAAGAACTCGGCGCGGAACTGGATCTCGCGATTGCCGCCCGTGTGAAACGATCGCGTGATGCCCATGTCCACGTTGAACGCGCCGGGCCCGACAAACGCGTTGATCGGCACGTTGCCATAGGTCCCCGGCGCCGGCGCCTGGAACGCCGCCGGGTTCAGCCACTGATTGCCCTGCTTCAGATACGGGTCCGCCAGGATCTGGTTCGGCCGCTGGTTGGTCTGGCCGTTGAGCGCGTTGTCCACGCCGGTGACCACGTTGAAATGATCCCCCGATTGCGCGCGCACGATGCCAGCCACCTGCCAGTCGTTCGTAATCGCGCCGACGACGCCCTTGGCAAACGCCGGCAGCTGATACACGGCCGTCCCGTTGACGACGTGCTTGCGGTCGCCGCCGCCGCAGCTGCCGCGGTCGTAGGCGACGTCGTCAGGCTTCGACAGCGCGAAGCCCGCCATCCCCGGTTCGTAGTTGATGAGATCCGTGATGCAGCGCGAGAGCGTCCAGTTGCCCGTCAGCGACAGTCCGCGTGACGCACGGCGATTGAGCGAGAGCAGCAGCGCGTCGTAGAGGGACGTGCCGATCGGCTTCATCGCGATGATGTTGCCGTAATGCCCTTGCTGCGGGTTCTCCAGGTTGAGCAGGCGCCGCTGGTTGACGTTGCCGGTGGTCGCACCAGGCTGGAAGACAGCGGGGTTGATGTTGTCGCCGATCGGCAGCCGGTGTCCCCGTGAGTTCACGTAGTTGACCGACGCCGCCCACGACGTGCCGAGCTGCCGCTGGACGCTGATGTTCCACTGGTCCGCGTGCCACTTCTTCATGTCGAGCGGGAACGTCACCCAGTTCGCAAACTGCGGGAACGTCATGTTCGGGCCGCGCACGAGCGGAAACGGATTGCCGCCGGCGACGGTGGCGAACGGATCGTCGAGCAACGGTCCGCTCACGACGAAGCGTGCTGCCAAGGGGCGGCGCCGTGGCGAATCCGAAGGCATCCACAGGTGCGGCAGGTCGTAGAAGCGGCCCCACGCGGAGCGCACGGTCATCTTGCCGTTGCCGTTCACGTCGAGCGCCGCGGAGATCCTCGGGCGAATTCCCACAGGTCCTACTCCGCCCCGCCGCCTTGCCGGGATAGCCCGGGTCACCCGAGAAGATGACGCCGGTCGGCGCGTTCAGGAATACGGTGCTGCGAACGCCGCTCCGCCACTGCTCCATGTCGAAGTGGCTGAACTGCCCGTGCTCTTCGACAAACGGCAGTGCGGCTCCCAGCGCAGCCCACCGTTGATCGTCAGCCTGGAGCCAAGCGTCCAGGCGTCCTGCGCGTGCAGGCCGACATACGTGCTGCGGTCGTGGATGAAGATGCCGGTTGCCCTGCGAGAACGTCTGCGCGCGCCCAATCATGAAGTCCGCAAGCGCGAGGCCCCGTCGTCGCGCCGCTGAAGGGTGAACGGCCCCGTGGTGTTGATGTAGGTGCTGCCGTCGACTTCCTGGCGGATGACGCTGCCGCCGAGCCCGAGCTGGTGAAAGCCGCGGATGAGGCTCAGGTCCTCCGAGAACTGCAGCCCGTTGGTCGGCGTGCTCGACGAGCTCGCGCCCGTGTTGCCGAGCGTGAACGCGCCGGTGACCGTCACACACGCAGGAAGCCGGGCATCATGTCGGCCATCCTGATGCCGACGTCAGGTCCGCCGAACTGCAGGAATCCACGGCTTCTGGATGTCGATGCTGTTGTAGCTCCGAACCTGAACGCGCTCACCGAATTCGAGCTGAGAGGTGAGGTATCGCCGATCACGATCGAGTGCACCGTGTCGTTGATCGGCGACGCGGAAGTAGGCGAGCACGTTGTTCGGATCGTTGTCCGGCTGCGCCTCATGGCGCGCCAGCTCGTAGCGCGTGAAGACCGTGTGCCTGCTGCTCATCGTGTAGTCCACGCGCCCGAGCGCGAGGTTTTCGAAGATTGTGCGTCTTGCGCGACGAAGTCCGCGCGGCCGCACCGGGATCGGTCGTTCTCGGCAGCCGCTGTGTGATGTTGACCGCAGCCGGGCGAGAAGAGCGCTGGAGCGATGCGGTTGTTCGCGTCAAACGGCGCGCGCAGCGGATGCTGCGGCCGCGTTGCACGCCGGCGACGTGATGGCCGAGAAATCGCCCGCGAGCATCTGCGCCGTCGGCACGAACTGGAAGAACGTGCTCGGCGTCACGTCGATGCGCGTCCCCTGGTAGCCGGCGAAGTAGAACAGCTTGTTGGCGACGATCGGCCCGCCGAGCGTGCCGCCGAACTGATCGCGGCGCAGCCAGTCGTCGCCGGCTTGCCGGTGGCGGGATGTGATCGCGGCGAAGGCGTTCTTCGCGTTCAGCCGGTGATCGCGCAGGAATTCGAAGGCATCGCCGTGCACGGCGTTGGTGCCCGACTTAGTGATGGCAGTTCACGGCGGCGGCCGAATGGAAGCCATGCGCGAGAGCGCGGTGGTTTCGACCTTGAACTCCTCGCATCGCGTCGGCGAGCGGCAGCGGCAGAGTTGACGCTGCCATGCGGGTCGTTGTGGTTGCCGCCATCCGGGATCGTGGTTCATCCGTTGGCAAGCCCGCCGGCGACCGAGATGAGCGCTGGATCGGGTAATTGCGCGGCGTCGACGGCGCGGTCAGGCCCAGGCCCCCGCCGGCGTTGCCATCCCGGCGGTGAGCTACTGAGCTAGTGTGAGCTGCCGTCCGTTCAACGGAGCTCGAGCACCTGCTCGTTGGTGACCACCTGGCCGATGCCTGGATTGCGCGTCTCCACGAGCGGCGCGGTCCCTTCGACGGTAATCGTCTCCGCGATCTCGCCGATCTGCAGGGTGCACGTTCAACGTCAGGTTCGCGTTCACCTGAAGCACGATGCCGGTCTGCGCAAAGGTGCGGAAACCCTGGAGCGACGCGCCTCGAGCTTGTAGGGACCGACCGGCAGGTTCGTGATGATGAGGCACCAGTCTCACCGGTCACGACACTCCGCGTCAGGCCGGTATCGGTTTGTGTGACCGTCCACGGTGACACCGGGAAGGGCGAGCCCTCGCCGTCCTTCCGGCGCCGTTAAGCTGCGCGGTCGATACGGCCTGCGCCGACGACCGAAGCCGGTGAGCAGCAGAAGCGGCAGCGAGCGAAGCATGGATCGCATAAGGTGCGCGCTGTCTATCATTTCGCTCCGAAAGATGTCAAGGTTTCGTTTGACTCTCCGCGCGCTGGACTGGGTAGAATCCGCGCCACCCGCCGTCGCTCATGCCCGACATCGGTGAGCGTCGGCGCGGTAAGCCTTCCTCAGGAGTCCAGATGCCACGCCGTGTGCTCTTTCTCGCCGTCATCATCGTCGTGCTGTGGTGCCACTCGGCGTTTGCGCAGTGGACATCGCCGGGCGTCTGGCGTCCGCTGCCGCGTAACCAGGATGGCAGCGGGATGACCGGCGACATCGCGGGCGTGCCCATGAGCGATGCCGCGCGATGGCGGCGTGCAGAGCTGGTCGCCCGAGGATTTCGGACGTGACCGAATGGGCATGCCGTCCCCACGCCTGGGACTATTGCATCGAAGGTCCGCTTTCCGCGCTCCGCATCTGGGCCGACATCGATCAGGCGACGCAGAAGGTGATCGCCTATCACGGCCACCTGAATCAGGCAGGAACAGGAAACGGACGATCTAGCATGGACGGCCGTCCGCGTCGTCCAGCCAACGCGCTTCACGTGGAGCGGATTTTCGACCGGTGAATGGGACGGAGACGCGTCGTCGTGACGACGACGCACTCTGAAGGAGGCGTACCTGCGCCGGTCGGGATTGATGCACAGCGACCAGGCGACGATTCGCACGCGCTACCGCCGGATGGGCGACTACCTGCAGGCGACCTCGATCATCTACGACCCGGTGATGATGACCGACGCCGTCATCCGCAGCACGATGATGTGGGTGCTCGATCCGGCGCATGCCACATATCGCCGTATCCGTGCGAGGAAGCGACCGAGACCGCGCTGCCGCGCGGGGTCGTCGCGCACTTCCTCGCCGGGCAGAGCCCGCTTCCGGCCTCGACAAAGACCTGATCGATCGGCTTCGGCACGCCGCACGAACCGGCAGCGGAGGAGCGGCAACGACGCTATCCGGATCATCGCGAAGATCAGGATGATGCCGAAGCCGCCGAAGGTGATGACCGGCGCCGGCGAGGTGGAAATTGATGTCAGGGGCCAGGGTGCAGAGGGCGAGGGGCAGGAGGGGGCAGATGCGAGCTGCCAGGTTCGTTGCTCGCCGCCGGGGTCGCCGCATTGTTGCTGAAACCGTCCCCAGCGCCCGCGTCTACACCCAGGGGCGCGGAGGCTCGGCGCCCGCGCGCGCGGCGCAGGCGCCGTGGCCGCCGAAGCTGGCCGCACCCGCGCCGGGCGAGAGTGGAAATCCTGCCGGTGCAGGGCAACGTCCATGCTCGCGGGCGCCGGCGGCAGTATCACGGTGCAGGGTCGGCGAGCAGGGCGTGCTGATGGTGGACACCGGCGTCGCCTCGATGAGCGACAAGGTGATCAAAGCGGTCGAATCGCTCGCGAGAGGGAAGCCGCTGCGCCACATCATCAACACCAGCCACCGGGACGAGCTACCATCGGCGGCAACGACGATCGCGCCGACCGGCGAGATCGCCGTTCCGCGGGCCCGATTATACCGCCGGCCCGCAGGGCGCCATCGCAGACACGCACCGCGCGTCGGTCGTCTCGACGTCGCCGTGCTGAACCGGATGTCGGCGCCGACCGGAGCGACCGCGCTCAGGGCTGAAGACGCTGGCCGGACAACACGTTCACCACGCCGTGGAAGCGCTGTACAATTTCAACGACAAGCCGATCATCATCACGAGAGGATTCCGGGGACGTCCGACGGCAACAACGTCGTGCGCTGTTCCGGAAATCGGATGATCGTCAGCTCAGGCGACCTGTTCGACCTGACCGGCTCACCCGATGATCGACGTCAAGGCGGGCGGTGCCAGCATCTCGGCCGAAAGTGGACGCGTTGAACAAGCTCATCAGGTTTGCCGTCCCAGCAACAACGCCGAGGGCGGAACGCGGTGATTCCGGCCCACGGCCGCGTCAGCGACCATGCCGACGTCGTGTGTTACCGCGACGTGATCACCATCGTCCGGGACCGGATTCAGGACATGATCAAGAACGGGATGACGCTGGCCCGGAGTGAAGGCGGCCAGGCCGACCCGCGACTACGACGCGCGTTGCGGGAAGACGACCGGGCCGTGGACCACCGACATGTTCGTCGAGGCGGCGTTTAACAGCTTAGAGTAGCAGGCAGCCGTGCGCCAGGCGGCCGGCGGTAACATCGATCGTTCATTGCGACAGCCGTAGAGGCGGACCCAGCAACCTGCAGAGGCCGACGCTGGATTCACGGGAATCAGGAGAAGGCTTCATGAAACGCACGGTCGTGATGCTCATTGCCGGCTTCGCGCTGCTGGTTGGCGGCCGGCTAGGTGTTCGCCGCATCCACTCGTTCTCGGCGGAATACGACTCCGGGCAAAGGTGTCGAGATCCAGGGGTCGTCACCCAGTTCGTGCTGGCGCAATCCGCATTCGTTCGCGATGATTGACGTCACCGACAGGACAGGAGCGACCAAAGCTGGACGCTCGGAGTGGGATTCGGTCAGCCAGCTGTCGCAGTATTCGATCACCCGCACCTCGCGCTCCGGCACTGGCGACAAGATCGTCGTCACCGGACCGGACCGCGCGCGACTACCGCGGCGCCGCGCGTGCTCATCGAAACCCTGAAGCGCCCGGCCGACGGCTGGGAGTGAAGGGCAGGGTCAGTAGGTGCAGCGCGGACTCAGGCCGGATCGGGGATCCGGGATCCGTTGCGGCGCGGACCGCTTCAGGTCCGCGTGTCTCGCTGCTGAGTCGTTGCCGCTGCCATCGGCACGGTCGTCGCGCAGGGGCGCGGCGGCGGCGCGCGCGCCGGTGGCCCGCCTCCGACCGCCGCGCCTGCGCGCGCCGAAGGACTTCACCGGCTACTGGGTGGCCGTGGTCACCGAGCACTGGCATCTCCGCATGGAGATGCCCCCGCAGAGCTGACTTCTCGATGCTGCCGGTGAACCGCGGAAGCGCGGCGGCTGGCCAGCGCGTGGACGCCGGCGCAGGACGCGGGCAACGAGTGCCGCTCCTACGGCGCCGCGTCCATCATGCGGATCCACGGGGCGCCTGCATCATCTCCTGGGCCGACTGACAACACGCTCGAAATCGACACCGACTCGGGCACGCAGAAGCGCCTGCTGCACTTCGCGGCGCCGGGCGCGCCCGCGCCGTCGGCTGTCTCCGCGCAGTCCGAGTGGCGGGGCTATTCGGTCGCGCAGTGGGCCGGCGATCAACATGGGCCGCGCGGGCCGCACGCCCGGTCCCAACGGCAACCTGCTGGCGTCGTCACGACGAAGATGAAGGCCGGCTACCTGCGGAAGAACGGCGTCCCGTGCGCGACAACGCGACACGCTGCAGAATAGCTCGACACCTTCACCGAGGCCGGAAGGCACGTCACTGGCTCGTGGTCACGTCGATCATCAACGACCCGACGTATCTCACCGGGCCGTACGCGACGACGAATCCACTTCAAGAAAGATCCCGGATATGCAGGGCTGGGATCCCACGCCCTGTCGCGCCGATCAACCCGGTGTAGTTCGGACCCGCCAATACATCGTGAGCGTAGAGGCCGACCTTCAGGTCGGCCTTCCGGCGAAATGCTGTGCATCTGTCGATCAGTTTCAGCAATCATCTGGCGATGGCCGGACGGCGAGATCAGCGTACATAGCTGGCGCCTTCGTTGAATTGCTCAAGTTTCTGAGCGGGCACGGGTCTCACGCTAAAGGTGTCGGGCGGGACGGACGATGCTACGATTGAACCCGAGACAGCGCGACGTTCTTATCGAGAAGATGCCGGATGTCGCGAATCTTGTGGGAGCGTCCACATTCCTGGGACAGTTGCTTACGGACCGGCCGTTCTCGATTAGGCTTGGCGATAGCAGGAATTGCTACGTGGACGCTGCTCTGGGTGCTGACTCTGGTGCTCGCGGAGAAAAAGCGATGACGGCCGCAAACTTCATCACGTTATTCGGCATGGTCGCGTTCTTCGGCATCATCGTCTTGCTGGACTGGCTGTCCCGCCGCGAGGATCGACAGTCACATCGCCGCGCCCAGTAACCCGCACGACTATCGATCCCGAATTCACACCTCACTTCCCACTTCACATTTGCTTCGAACTTCGCCCTTCGAACTTCGAACTTCAGCTCGTCGCCGTCAACGCGGCGACAGGTGCGAAGCTCGTCCTTCAGAAACAGATCGGTGTCGATGTCCGTGAGCTGGTCGCGCGGAGAATCCGGCCCGTAGACGGTCGGGTTGGCGAGATAGCCGGCGAGCAGGCGCTCGATGTCGATGCCCGCCCTCGCGAAATGCTGCGCGCGCGGCCGGCTCCCGCGAGGCGCGCGCCGATGGCCTGCGCGGTCGATCGCGATCGGCTGGTTGCTGCCGACGAGAATCCCCGGCATCGAGACCACGTGAGGAACGCGCGGATGAAGGTGTTGGCAGACGCGCTGCGTCGGCGCCCACGTCGCCGCGAGGCCGTTCTGCGCGCGAGGTGGTCGCTGCAACAGCGCGAAGTACACGTCCGGTACGCGTGCCCGAATACGCGCTGCCGGGGCGCAAGGCGTCCGCCTCGATGATGTCATCCGCTGCCGCCGCGGCTGCGGTGAATGTCGGCCGTCCCCGAAGCACCTGCTCGATGCGCGGATCGTCCAGCAGGTTGGCCAGCCCTCCGTACGGCAGCCGCATCACGCAGCCGGTGAGCGTGGTGAACTCTCCGCGGATGATCTCCACGCACGTCACGCGCTGGATCTCACGCCGGCCGGCAACCGCGTGGACCGTGTCGCCCGAGCCCAGACCGATGACGGCCGCCGTCGCGGCGCCGGATGCATCGAACGCCGGCAGCGCGCCCGAGCGCAGTGCGCGCAATCGCCGTCGACGGCAACGCGCCCTGACCGATCCCGTTGGCGTACAGGATGGCGTTCTTCCCGTCGGTGTTGACGACTGACAACCCGGATCCGATCTTCCGCGTAGAGCATCGCCCCTCGACCACGGTGCCGTGCAGGTGCGCCCGCAGCGTGCCGGACGGCGCGCATGACGACGAGCTAACAGCATCGAAGACGACCGACGCGGCCAGCAGCGCAGCCGGGGCCGCGGGCATTCAGCGCGACCAGGCCCAGGATGAGGAGGAGGCGCGCAGGGCGAGCACGACCGCCAGCACGCCGAACAGGCCGGCCAGGATCGCGAGCAGCTTCATCGTTCCGGCGGTGCCGACCTTGTCCAGCAGCAGCCAGCCCGGTGAGCACGGTGCCGAGCATGCTCCCGGCGACATTGGCCACGAGCAGCACGCGCTGACGCGGCGGCCGATGCGCGTGAGGCTCGTCTGCACGACTGCTGCAGGATTAAGAGCAAATCCCATCAGCAGCGTCGGTTGGAAGGACCAGCGCGCACGGCACGCCGGCGTACTAACGCGAGGAAGGTTCCGAGGTTGACCGAGGGTCGGTGCCAGTGATATCGCCGTGCGAATGTCGAGCGGCTCATACGCATGCCGAGATAGGCCCAGAGCGGCGCCACGTATGTCTGCGAACCTGATGAACGCGGTCAGCAGCGGCATCGCGACTCGCGCCGACGGCCGCCTGCAGCAACAGGAACACGATCGCCGGCCTTCGGATGCGCGACGACACCGCGCTCCCGGCCAGCGCGCCGACGCCCAGTCCCGCCAGGTAGACGCCGAGGCATTGTCCTGAACGTGAACGCCGTCCCTTTCATCGTCGCGAGCACTCGGAACCAGACGATTCGAGGCGATGGTGCGAGCAGGCCCGAACACGCCGAAGATGAGCGCCCACGCGCCAAACGGAAGGTCGCGTCGCTCGTTGACGCCGCGGCCAGCGCGTCCGCGGCCCGCTCGCTCCGCCGCCTGGAGCACCACGGATGGAGCAGGACGAGGCGCGCTACGTTGGGGTACGCGAGCCCCGGCCCTCAGGCTGAGCCGCGGCAGAACACCCGTGGAGAGCGGCGCTCCGGCGGCAGCGCCAGAGCGTTGACAGCGCCATCACAACACGCCACCAGACCACCGGCTCAAGACACTCGATGCGGGAATACCGCCGCAGCGCAACTCGCTGGCAGCAGCATGCACCCGCCAGAAGAACACAGTCAGCCACAGAAGAAGAAGTCGCCGAACAGATCAGCGCCATCGCGCCGTCTCCGCGCCCGCCAACTGCGGTTTTATTGAAAGATCGTGATAGGGCTGGCTGAAAAATCCAGAAAGACCCGCGATGGCGGGCTCCAGCGCCATGACAAGAAACAGCGCTGTGCGCGAGTCGTCATGCGATCCGCGAACGTGCCCTCCACGAGGTGGCCGACGCCAGCCGCCCCTGAACAACGCGGCGATGATGGTGACAGATGCGCGCGAGATCCACACCGCGAGAAAGGCACAGCCCGCACAGATGACCTGGTGAAACAGCGCCGCTGAAGCTGGAATTGAAGATCGCCGCCAGGAACCAGTTGCTTATCAAGAAAACAACTCCCAAGCGCAACTCAAGGTGATCCACGGAGTTGGAAGTTGGGAAGCTGGAGGTTACGCGGATCGCTTTGAACTCACCGAATAATCATCGGTTCAAGGCCGACCGATCGCAGCCCCATGCAGATCATTACGAGCAATCTCCTGCATCCAGCGTGAAGACTTCCGCCCGTCGGAGAGCGCCGAAAGATGCGCTGCATCCAGCCAGCTCCTCGACGTACGCGACAGATAGGCGCTATCAGCTGGGCATTCGGGATATCCGCGGTCGGTTCGGTGCCGATGGAAGTCGCGCGCATACCAGTTTCGCGTCCTTCATTCGGGTTTGACGTTCGCTCGGTCAGGAGCCTGGCCGCTGTCCATCAACGCTATTGGTGATTGTTCAGATGTTGCTCGGCAAGCGGAACGCACTCCGCATCATGCGGAGAGAATTCACGTAAGCTGTTGGGACTCAGGCGATAAGCCTCGTCGGTATTCTACCCTGTGCCAGTGCTATCTGACTGATTGCTCAGCTGCACCTTTGCCGCCGAAACCGATGGTACAAAGATGCCGGCGTGCCGCTCGCGCGCGGTCCAGCGAGCCACGCAAGCTGCTCCGCGAGCTGGGGCTTGACGTCAGCGATATCGCGCGAGCGCTGGTCTGCGGACTCGACGCCAGATGCGCTCCTGGTCACTGCCCGCGGCGGCCGGCGGGGACCGAGCGTCGCCGAATGACCTCATTCCCCTGATGCCCGCGTTGCCACGAGGTCGTCGCCGAGTCCGCCAACGCCAGCGACTACGAGCGGCGGCGCAATAATAATCGGTACCCGGCGAATAGCCGTCGGCGTGGCGCTCCCCGCGGCCACCTCTTCGTCGCGCCAGCGGCTGCTGCTGCGGGCGCACCGAGTTGCCCCGTCCCGCCAGGAGATAGCTACCTCGAAGGTCAGGGCTGGCGGCTTCGCAATATCGATGCACCTCACCATCAGCGGCTGCCTCGGTCGTGCCGCGCTCGCGCCAGCACGTAGCCGCTCCTGTCTTCTGGCGGCCAGGCGCAGTGGTATCCTCTGGTGAACTCCGAGTCGCATCGGCAATACCCGACCGACGATGCTCGACGCCCGACTTGGCTGTCCTGCCGCCGCCGCTCGAGCCGTATCTACTTCACGGCGAGCGCCTGGCAAGCAACCCGCGGCCCGACGGCTGTCCCGTCGACGACTATCGGCTTTGGCGTTTCCGGCCAATGCCGAACTTGCCTGCTGACGCCGTCGAGATGGCCGCAGACGGGGGCGGCATCAGCCAGCCGGACGCGCGTGGTCGCCAGCGATGGCGGGCCCGGTGGCCTGCTGCGGAAGAACGGCGAGCGCAATTGTTCGGCCTGCGGGGCGTGCGTCTCGGCGCTATCAGCGATGGCACTGCACAGTGGGGACTCTGCGAGGCTGGACAATTCCGCCGGGCCTGATCTCGGCCCCGGTCAAGCGGCGGAAGCGCGCCGGCCCAGTTCTGACCTTTTCGGTCGCTCCCTGCGACCTTCCGAGGCCTCCTCGCCGACAAGGAGGAAGGCGCTCATCACGCGCGAGGAGCTGGAGGGGGTGACGGCGTATCAGTTCGAGTTCGGTGAGCACCGATGGCGGCGTGTTCTGGGGAAGGCCTTCATGAGCAACCCGCCCAGCGACTATCCCCCAAATGGGTAACCTCGGCGTCGAGACCTGATGCAGCGCCTCGATCAGCTTTGGAGCGCGATAATCCTTTGGCGTATCCTCGGCGGCGTGGCGTGGTGCCTTTCAACGCCTCGATTACCCTCATCAGCACGTTCTATAATATTTCCACCCAGTGAGCCCCACTTTCCGAGACGGACGAGGCCCCACCCCAGTCGGAGGCTTTGCACCATCAGCGATAAGTGCGCGCGCATTCGATCCTCATCACAAACGACGAGGTCAGCCGCGCGCGGCGCTCGCCATACAGCTGATGGACCACTCGTTCAGGCCCAGACGGCGGCCATCTCACCTGGACAGCTCCAGCGCTACGGTGCAGAGGTCGACGCGGCCCTCCTGCCGCTGCTGCCGAAGGCCACCTTGGCACGGGGCTCACGTCGCGCTAGCGAAACCACTGAGCGGCTGAAGATCAAAGCGTGACATCCATGGTCATCTCGCGGGGTGGGCCAGTCATCAGTCTTCGTCCGCTGCGGGAGAGTTGACCCATGGTCTCAATCTCTCAGTGTTGATACTTTCGGCGAAAGAGCTGAATCCAGCATATACGCCTGCACCGCGTGTTCAGTTCGTGATGTTGCTGGACTACCGCTGCCCAGCGCGTAGCCTGACTGGTTTCCGGATGCCGCCCGGCCACAGCGTGGATGCGCAATCCTCTGCCACGGTGCCGTCGTCGAGACGATGAGCATCGCGCGCCCAGTCTCGACGTCCCGCCCGTCGACCGTGTTGGTACTTCGCGCGGTGGCTCAGAACGCGCAGTGTCGGCGAGCATGTGATCTCGGCGAGCACCGACACCACGGGCCGGACGGGCGCGCGTGAAGGCGCCGCCCTCGTCCGCCTTCAGGAAGAGGGCGGCGCCGAGGGGGATTGGCAACCCTTGCCGATCGGCGGCCGCCGCATCCCCGTTTCCCAGCGCGTTGATCGAGGCATGGGTTGCCCGAAGATGACGGCTCTCTCGCCCAAACCATGGAGGATCGGTCACCTACGGCGTCCAAAAGCCTGCCTGCTGGACGGGGCGCGTACACCCAATTCTCCCAGCCAGCAGGCCACGCCACGCGGTGCGGCAGGCGCGCATCCACCTGTGGTCCGCCAGGGCGAGCGCGCCCTCGGTATCACCGGAGGCGAGAGGGCTGCCCGGGCTATC
>ERZ1370068.1540-contig-11446_pt1 | contig 41630 bp, 74 predicted proteins | sample MGYA00561227_ERZ1370068 | MGnify/ENA primary metagenome ERZ1370068 (study PRJEB38410, sample SAMEA6850437) | metagenome | study: Metagenomic assessment of the ecological functions of the soil: analysis of the soil microbiota associated with the... | reverse complement strand
GCGCGCTGGTCTGGGCGCGGAGGAGCCTGCTGGCGAAGAAGGCGGTCGAGAAAGGCCTGATGACGGTCGCAAGAAGCACGTCGCTCAGACCTCGCTCGCGCCGGGCTCTGTAGCGCGTAGTGACCGGAAATTGCCTGAAATGCCGGCGGAGCTCGCTACCCGCACCTCGAGCAGTCTGCCGGCTTTATATTTCGGCCCATGGATGCCACCACGTGCATCGTCGGAACGCACGATGCCCGCTGGCGGAAGACGATCAGAGGGAGACGGTAGTGCAGAACGACCTGCGCGTGCGCTGCCGTGCTCTCCGGGAATCACCGGCGCAAACTTCAGCGCCCCTCCATCCTAACATCCGGGCCACTTCGCCTCGCCGCCGCTGCGTCGTCGCCGCTGACGTCATTGTCATTAATACGCCATTGGGATCAACGGAGCTCAGGACCGATGGTGATCGAGCCTGCTGGGCCACCGGGTCAGATGGCAAGCCGGTGTGGATCGAGGCGACGTGTGGCCCTGCCAGCGCTTTCGAAGCCACGCAACGCTGATGATGAGTGCCGCCACCGACCCGCCAGTGCGTTTCGCCGGGAGACTCCGCAGGTTCGCCGAAGCGGGCCTGCGCGCAGTGGAACGACGTCGCTTTCGTCCGGCCTCCACGGCCAGGTTCAACCGGCCCGAGTCGACCTACATCGCCGGACGCGCGCCGTTCTTCGAGCACTTCGGCGTAATGCAGCCAGGAACCACCGGCTTAGCGTCACCAGCACGCGCTCTGGGGATTTTCCGGCGGCCCCGGTAACCACCGATCTACGTGCAGAGGCCCGGCGGGCTCCATCAAGGACACCTCCTGCCGCGCGACCACTGAGCATGGGGTGGCCAAGGCCGACTTCAACAGCTACGGCGCGCGCCGCGGTAACCACGAAGCGATGATGCGCGGCACCTTTTTCACAACGTGCGATCAGAACCAAAGCTCTGCGCCCAGGGTCGATGGCACCCGTGTCGAAGGCGGTTCTACGCAGTTCTTGTGCCTTCGATGAGCGATGTTCATTCTGGCGATGGCGAATAGCGTACGGGCACGTAATGCCGATCGGTAGTATTCGGAGGCGAGGAGGCGGCACCGGCCTCGCGACTGGGCTGCCAGGCGCTGCCGCCTGGCGGCAGCGGCGGTCGTGGAGCGGCAGCTGAGGCATCCATCGCAGCAATCAGTGATGGTATTTCGCCGCCGAGATCGCGGCGACACGGCCGACCGTTGGGGGATCATGTTATCGAAGAGTTCGACATCCCCGGCGTCGCGGGCGACTGCCGCGTTGATGTGACCGGTCACCAGCGCGATGGTGCCAGAGCTGAGAGGTAAAAGTGCTACTCCGCATCGACACACCGATCGAGTGCGGACTATTACCGCAACGGCGGAATTTTGCCGTTCGTGCTGGGTGGGAGATCTTCAAAGGCGCTGATATACAGCGGTAAGCGGCGCGCTACGCCTTGAGCCGGTTTCAGTCGGTGGAGCCGCGAGGCACTGCTTGATGACCGAACGCAAAGCGGCTCGCCGTCAGCGCGCGTCGCCGATCATGCGCGGAGCCGCGCCTTCGAGCCCCGAGGACACCAGGCTTCTTCTCGACTGCCTGCGCAATCGTATGCGCCTTTGCGCCGGCGCTGCGCGGCGCCGCCTTGACCCTGCGCCCTAAGTAGACGAGCCAGCGCGGCCTCCGCATCCATCTGGCAGCCGCACGCGGCCGATATCCTCTGCCAGCAGCCGCGGCGCGGGACAACTCCACCTGCGCCTCCGCGTAGGCTTTCTGCGCAAGCAAAGCCTCGCCGCGCCAGCGCCGCGCGCCTCGCTTCCAGCTCGCGCAGGCCGTTCGCCTCGGCGATCGCGAGCAGTTCGTCCGCGTACGCCCGGCAGCGGCTCGCGTCGCCCGCCGCGAGCGCAATCTCTGCCAACCCGTCGATACACCGCACCATCAAGTCAGCGCTCCGAGGTGCGGCGCGTCTGCTCGAGCGTGGCCTGCAGCGCCGGCGCGACGTCCTTCTGCCCGAGCCGCGACCGCGCGACGGCGACATGTGCGTCGATCGCGGCGCGCCAGAACATGATGCCGGTGTCGCGCCCGAGCGCCGAGTCCGCGCTCCAGTTGCTCAACCGCCAGTTCGTTCAGGCCGAGGTCGAGCAGGAGATGCCCGATGAAATCGTAGGCGATGAGCTGATAGCGCGTCTGCCCGAGACTCTCGAGCCAGCGCAGCGTCTTCTGCATACCGGACCACGCCTCGCCGTAGCGGCCCGTGCACGCCCGCACATGGTCGAGTCCGAGCAGCGTTGGTCCCAATGTGCCACTGCAAGTCTGGCGGCATGCGCGATTTCGAGCGCCGCCTCGAGGTTTGCCGTTGCAGCGCGGGTAGTCGCCGAGTCCCTTGGTGCCGACGCAGGCGTGCCCGATCATCATCAGGTTCTCGCACTTCGTAGCTTTGTCGCCGATGCCGCGTGGCAAGCTCGAGCGACCGGGTGTAGCACTCGATCGCCGCCGCGGGCTCCGCGTTCGCGAAGTGCCGCCTCGCCGCGGCCGTGGTAGGCCTGCACCGCGACGAGATCGGCAAATCCCGTGCGCTCGCAGATCTCGACCGCCTGCTGGTGAAATCCGATCGCCTGGTCGTTCAGCCCGGTGCTCCACGCGACCGTCCCAGGTGATAGAGGGTGTCGGCGGCGTGGCGCTCGTCGTTCATTGCGCGGGACTCCGCCAGCGCTTCGGTGAGGCACGCGGTCGCCTCTCTCGTAGGCATCTGCGCGTCGATATGCCATGCCCAGCTGGACCAGCGCGTCACGCGTCTTTTCGCGTTCGCCGCCGGCGCGCACCGCACTCGACGACGCGGCGAATGTCGGCCACCGCGCCCTGGGTCTGCCCGGCCTGCGCGCGCGCCGCCCCGCGCCGCTCGTAGATCGCGAGGCGTTGACGCTCGTCCAGTGACCCGGGCGCGACGTCGCACAGCGCGACCGCGCGATCCAGCCAGTGCAACGCATCGCGCATCGCGAACAGCGTCTGGCGAGCGTTCTCCCGCGAGGACAAGGTAGCGCAGCGCCTTCGACCAGACGTGAGCGCGCTCGTAGTGCCCGCCAGCTGGGCGTCGCGTTCGTGCGTTTCGCCTTCGCCGCGGCGTTCCAGGGCTTCAGCCACCGACTGATGCAGCAGTTCGCGCCGCGCCCCGCCGATGTCGCGATAGACCACCTCGCGAACCTTGTCGTGGCTGAAATCGTATACGCTGCCGCTCGGCTTCCTCGCGCAGCAAGCGGCGCTTGACCAGCGCCTCCACGCGCGTCGAGCAGTTGCTCCTCGGGCTTGCGTGTCACGTCGAGGAGCGTGTCGAAATCGAAGCGCCGGCCGAGAACCGCGGCGGTTTCGAGCATCGGCCGGAGCTCTTGGGCACATGCGCGAGCCGCACGCGCACGGCCGCACGCAACGCGTCTGGGAGCAATCCCGCGTCCGCGCACTGGCGCGTGCTTCGCAGTTGCGTCTCGCCCTCGCTCAGGGACTGCAGGATCGAAATCAGGAAGAACGGATTGCCTTCGGTTTCAGCGATGCAGGCGCTCGGCCAGCCCGGGCGCGCCGAGGTGATGCAATCGGTGCGGTTGGAATCGGCGAGCGCCGCAACCAGTCTGCCGGTATCGGCGGGCCCCAGCCGGGCGAGCGGCACACGGCGTGCGCCGGTCTCGCGGCGCAAGCTCTCGACCAGCCGTGCGAGCCGCTCGTCGCTGTCGACTTCCTCGTCACGGTACGCATAGATCACGCAGCACCGGGCGCTGAGCGGCGTGGCGGGCGAGGTAATGAAGGACTTGCGCGCTGGCGCTCGTCGGCCCACTGGATGTCGTCCACCATGAGAATAGACGGACGGCCGCCTCTCGCTGCCTCTAGAAGCTGGCTCACTGCACGAGGCATGGCGCCTGCCGCGCCTCGGGAAAATCATTCGACAGGTGCGGCAGGCCGGGAAACGCTCGCCTACCTCGGGAACCAAGGCGGCGAGCTCGGCGAGCGACACGGGCGCCAGATTGCGCAGTGCTGCAGCCGACACGCGATCGAGTGCGGCGGTGACGAGATCGATCACTGGCTGGTACGGCATCGCCGCGTTCGATCTCGTAGCAGTTCGTCGCGAGCGTCGGCAAGTCCTGGGCGTCCGCATAGCGCGCGACCTCGCGCATCAACCGGCTCTTGCCGATACCCGGCTCGCCTTCGATCAGAACGGTGTGTCCGGTGCCGGCGGTGAGCCGCGCGATGAGTCCGATGAGCAGGCCGTACTCGTTACTTCGGCCGAAAGGTGTGTGGCTATCGCTGGTGGAGCCGACTGCCGAATCGAGCGCGGATTGGTTCGATGAGCGAGCTCAGCGCGCGCGCGCGTCGGTACCGAGCGGCACGGTGTCCACTCGCAGTCGGCTCGTGGCACGCACGGCGCGTGCCGCGATCGAGAAAATCGCGCCGCTCCTCCTCTGGTATGGCGAGCGACGCGGCGAGCTCGTTCAGCGAGCCGCCGCGATGGACGACGCTCGTCGGCCTCGATCTTTCCGGATCGAGAAACCCGAGCAGCCGACCCGCTGGGCCGAGCGCCTCCTGGGTGAGATCAGGGCTTTGCGGCGACGGCGCAACCAGTAGCCAAACGAATGCGTACGGTCCTGCACGTCGTTTGACCCTCCTCGTCTCGGAACCCTCCGTTGCTGCCGACGCCTTTGATTTTAGCAGCTTTGATCCCGCTTTTTGATCCCGCTTTGCGGGACCTCGTGGCCAGTCCCGTGGAGTGAAATGGCGCGTGTCGATCGGCGACCTCCGACCTGGATCCGACGACCAGCAAAGAAGCGTGAAACAGGTCCCATCCACGTCACTAGGAGTACAGCCATGTCCGCAGTCATTTCCACTTCCTCGCCCGCCATCGATCTCGCCGCGGTCAAGACCCGCCAGCAGGCCGCCTGGTCCACGGGCAACTATGCCGTCGTGGGCACCACTTTGCAGATCGTCGGTGAGAACCTGTGCGAAAGCGCTCGACTTGCGCGCGGGCGCGCGCGTGCTCGGACGTCGCCGCCGGCAACGGCAATGCCACGCTTGCCGCGGCGCGCCGCTGGTGCGACGTGACCTCCACCGACTATGTGTCCTCGCTGCTCGAGTCCGGGCGCGCGCGCGCAGGCCGAAGGCCACACCATTCAATTCCAGGAAGCCGACGCCGAGAACCTGCCGTTCGCCGACGCGTCGTTCGACGCGGTGATGTCCACTTTCGGCGTGATGTTCACCCCGAACCAGGACAGGGCGGCGAGCGAGCTCGCGCGCGTCTGCAAGCCCGGCGGCAGGATCGGCCTGGCGAACTGGACGCCCGAGAGCTTCATCGGACAGCTGTTCAAGACGATCGGCAAGTACATCCCGCCCGCACCGGGCGTCAAATCACCGGGACTGTGGGGCACGAAGGCAAGGCTCGAGGAGCTCTTCGGCAAGACCGCGCAGGAGATCTCCACGACCAGCCGCGAGTTCGCCTTCCGCTACCGCTCGCCGGCACACTGGATCGAGGTGTTCCGCACCTACTACGGCCCGATGAACAAGACTTTCGGCGCGCTCGATGCCGACAAGCAGGCTGCGTTCACCCAGGACTTGCTGGCCCTCATGGAGAGCCGCAACCGCTCGGGCGACCGGCACGCTGGTGCTGCCGAGCGAGTACCTCGAAAGTGGTGATCGAACGCAAGCGGTGAGTTCACCAAACAGCAATTTGCCGGGCAACCTGGCATGTTCGAGACGAGTGCAAACCAGCAAGGAGGTGCAGTAATGAGCAACGGAAAGGCTTACGAAGGCAGCTGCTTTTGCGGCGCGGTTCAGTTCACGGTCAGCGGTGAGCCAGCGGTAGTGGGCTATTGCCATTGTGAGTCGTGTCGAAGCTGGTCGGCAGGGCCTGTCAACGCTTTCACTTTGTGGAAACCCGACGCGGTGCAGATCACGCGGGGAGCGGACAACATCGGCACTTACAACAAGACCCCGCGCAGTTATCGCAAATGGTGCAAGACGTGCGGCGGCCACCTCTTCACTGAGCATCCCGGCTGGGGACTGATCGACGTGTATGCAGCGGTCATCCCGGAGTTTCCCGTACCAGGCCGGCATCCATGTCAACTATCAGGAGACGAAGCTGCGTATGCAGGACGGCTTGCCGAAGATGAAGGATGTGCCGAAGGAGATGGGTGGCTCGGGCGTCAGCGTAGCCGAGTAACAATCTCCACGCAGGCACGCCTTTGGCCTTCTCGAGCACAGGCTGCGACGAGGCATCGCCCGCGCTGCTACAAAGCGGGCGATGTCACCGCTTCTGCTCCAACGGAGCCAGCCGCCTGGCGCAGGCCGCCAGTAGGTGTGCCAGGACCCCGCGACCAGCCAGCCACAATCGACCGGAAGATTCACGCCCGTGATCGCAGCAGCATCGGGGCTCGCCAGGAAGGCGACGGCGCGGAGCTATCTCGGCCGAGCTCGACAAGACGCCCCAGCGCGGCGGTTGCCTTGAAGAGCGGAAACGTCACGCTCGCCCTTGTCGATAGCAGCTTGCAATGCGGGTGTCCGCGTGTAGCCCGGAGACACGGCGTTCACCCTCACCTGGGCCGGCCCCACTCCGCCGCCAGGCACTCCAGGTCACGGCAATGACTGCGGCCTTGGCCGGACGCATAGGGCGATGCAGCGGCATCGAGCGCATCCCCGCGACGGAGGCGATATTGACGATGCTCCCGCGCCGGCGCGCAGCCATGCGCGTGCCGAAGACGACCGCCGCTGCGTAGGTTCCGCGTTGATCCACGCGCACCACCTCATCCCAGGTCGCCATCGACTAAGCGATCCGGCTGTACCGGCACCTGGATCACTCCCGCGCTGTTCACCAGAATCTCCACCGGGCCGAGTTCCGCCTCGATCGAATCTGCGCAGCGCTTCAGCGCCTCTTCGTCGGCCACATCGACGACCCAGGCGCGGCCGTTGACCTCACGCGCCACTGCATGCGCGTGCTCGTCCCGATCCAGCAAGGCTATGCGCGCGCCGCCAGCTGCGCCAGCTCCCGGCAACACGCCGCCGCCGATACCGCTCGCGCCGCCAGTAACGACTGCGACGCCCGGAGAGAGTTGAAACGGTCATTTGAGTCCCCCTCTAGTGTCCTGAATCACTAAGTTCGCCGCCGAAAACCGCCCAGTTGACCGCCATGCTGTGTTGCGAAGCCTCGCCGTGGTACCCGCCACTGCCGAGCCTTCGCGCCTTGCCTGGCGGCCAACTGGACGATTTTCCAGTTGCCACCAAGTCGCTTACAACTCACGTGCCTAATCGCTTCCGCAGCATCGGAGTTTGCCGACGAACTTGCGACTCAAGGACACTAGTTCTGCGTAGTCCTTCGTAGTGGGAGGGCGCTGAATCGTGCGGGAGCGCCGGCGTAGTCACAGCGCCAAGCAACGGCTCTTCACCGCGTCGTCTTGCCGGAGCGCCTCGATCGTGTTGCGGTAGACGATCTGGCCTTTGTCGATGATGGTGGCGTGGCTCGCGATGCCGAGACAGAAATGCATGTTCTGCTCGGCCAGCAGCACTGTGACGCCCATATCCCGCAGCCGCCGCAACAGCTCGCCGATCCGTTCCACGATCACCGGCGCCAGCCCCTCGCTCGGTTCGTCGAGCAGCAGGCCGATCGGATTGCCCATCAGCGTGCGGGCGATGGTGAGCATCTGTTGCTCGCCGCCCGACAGATGCCCCCCATCCTGTGCCTGAGGGGCGCAAGCAGGGGAACATCTCGTAGATGCGCCTCAGATTCCAATAGTCCTGACCGGCCGGGCCCTTCTTGGCAGCCGATCAGCAGGTTGTCGTCCACAGAATGCTCGGGGAACACCTGCCGGTCCTCCGGGCACGAAAGCCGATACCCGCGCGCGGCGATGACGTGCGGTTTTCTGCCTTGCACCTCCGCTTCGGTGACGCGAACGCACCCGCGCGCGGGCGGCGCAATGCCGGCGATCGCCTTGAGCGTCGTGGACTTGCCCGCGCCGTTGCGGCCCAGCAAGGCCATGGTTTGCCCTTCGACGACCGCGATACTCACGCCGAACAAGATCTGGCTGGCGCCGTAGAAAACATCGATCCCCTGCGCCTCGAAGCATCACGCGCTCGCTCATGCATGCTCCGCGTCGAACTTGGCACCGAGATAAGCCTCGATGACCTTTGGATTGCGGCGCGACTGCTTCGGGCGTCCCTTCAGCCAGCACAGCGTCCATAGCTGAGCACCCGGATCGTCTGCGCGAAGTTGAACACGATGTCCATGTCGTGCTCGATGAAAATCAACGTCATCTTCTTGCGTTCCCACAATTGATGGACGGTCTCCATCATCTCGCCAGCGCTCTTCCGGCTCCATTCCCGCGGTGGGCTCGTCGAGCAGCAGGACTCGCGGATCGAGTGCGAGTGCAAGCGCGATATCGAGGATTTTCTGATCGCCGTGCGACAAGTTGCCCGACACCCGTGTCCGCCGTTGCCGTCAAGCCGACCAGTTCCATGACTTCGTCCGCCTGCGGCCTGCGCTTGAGCCAGCGGGAAGCGGCGGCCCAAGCGCGCATACCAGCGGCGATGGGCGTTGACCGCGCCCGAGGATCGCCTCGCGCACGGTGAGCGACGAAAAGATGCTGGCGATCTGAAAGGCGCGGCCGATTCCGCGTCGCACGACAGCCGGTGCCGGAAGCCCGGCGATGTCTCTCGCCATCGAGCAGAATGCGACCGCGATCGGGTCGAAACGCGCCCGAAATCGAGGATTGAAGAAGCTGGTCTTGCCGGCGCCATTCCGGACCGATCACCGCGGTCAACGATCCGGCCGCGAAATGCATGCTGACATCGCTGATCGCGCTGACACCGCCGAAGGACTTCTGCAGGTTCTCGATCTTGAGCATGTCAGTTGCGGCGTAGAGGGCCCTGCGCTGTTTTCCGGTTGCCAGCGCGCCGGATGCGTATTTCTTCCATGCCTGCAGGACGAACCCCAGCAATCCCTTGCGCAGACCGAGGGCGAAAATGAGAATGATGATCCCGAGGACCAGGCTGTAGTGTTCGGTCACCTTGGTGACGAAGTCGTTCAGCAGCAGCAACGAGCGCCGCACCGACCAGAGGCCCGAAAAACACGTTGATGCCGCCGAGCATGATCATGAACACCGCTTCGCCCGATACGGTCCAGTACGCAAAATCGGGGATAGGCGCTCGATACGAAAAGGCTGATGAGCATGCCGCCGACCCCGCCGAACACACCGGCGACGATGAAGGCCAGTACATCGAACGCGCCAGACCTGGTATGCCGAGAAAGCTGGCGCGGCGCGGATTGTCGCGGATCATTCGCAGCGTATAGCCGAACGGCGACTGCACCAGGTGCCACATCAGGAAGAGCGAGACGACCAGCGTCGTGCAGCAGAACAGGTACAGGTGGTGCGGATCATCGAGACGCACGCCGAGGAAGGGCGGCCGCGGCACACCGCCGGTGAGCCCTGGTCCCCGCCGGTAACCGCGGTCCACGGCGATGATCAGGCTGTACAGTAGCATCTGAAAAGCGAGCGTCAGGAATGAGAAATAGATCTCTTTGAGGCGCACGCAGATCGCGCCGACCACCGCCGCGACCAGCGCATTGATCACGACTGTCAGCGCAAACGCCACCGGGATCGAGGTTCCCAGCTTCTGCATCAGGAGGGCAAAGCTGTAGGCGCCCAGCCCGAAGAACAGGCCATGGCCGAATGAAACCATACCGGCATAGCCAACCAGCAGGTTGAGCGACGTGGCGAAGATGGCAAAAGCCGAGGCACGCATGACGAAGTCGGAGAGCGACTTGCTCGGGAAGACCATGCGGCAGCACGGCCAGGAGCACAAGCAATGCGGCCGCAATCAACGCGTCTCGCCCGATCGAGGACCTGCGCATGCCTCAGAGCTCCTTCCCGAACAGGCCGCTCGGCCTGGTGATGAGAATGATGGTCATGAACAAAAACATGAGCCCATCGGTGAACAGCGGAAAGCCGATCGAGCCGAAGCTGCGCACCAGCCCGATCAGCAGTGCGCCAACCAGAGCACCGGCTACCGAGCCCATGCCGCCGATCACCGTAACGATGAACGACTCGATCAGGATCGAGAAACCCATCCCGGCTACCAGCGAGCGCACCGGCACAGCCAGTGCGCCGGCCAGCCCGGCCAGCAGCGACCCGAGCGCGAAGACTCCACCGTAAACCAGCGTGGTATTGATACCCAGGGCCGAGGTCATGGTGGGATTCACCGCCGCCGCGCGCACGATCTTGCCGATTCGAGTTCTGGTGATGACAAGGCCCAGGGCAAGCGCAACTAGAGTGGTGACCCCTATCAGGAACAGATAGAAGACCGGCAGGACGCCGCCCGCGACGATGAGCGGAGGACGCTGAAACGCCGCCGGCATGCCCATCGAGCGGAACTCGGCGCCCCAGATGATCTTCACTGCGTCGTCAGGATGAGGATGAAGCTGTAGCACACCAGCAACTGCATGAGGACGTCGGTGCCGTACACGCGGCTCATGAACAGCCGTTCGAACAGCAGGCCGAACAGCCCGACGCCGAGCGCGGCCCCGAGCACCGCGAGCGTGTAGCTGCCCGTAGCGTTGTAGATCGGTGAATGCGAAATACGCTCCCAGCATGTAGAGGGAGCCGTGCATGAAGTTGATGACCTTGAGGGTGCCGAAGATCAGCGACAATCCGGCTGCCACCAGAAACAGAAGCATGCCGCTGATCAGTCCGCCCGTGGTCTGCGTAACCAGACACGGACGCGGACGAAAGGCACGCCAGCATCGCTTGCAGATCCAAGGTCTGCTCCGAATCCAGAGTGGGTGGGAAAATCTCCGCAGCGCGATCTCGCGCTACGGAGAAGTCGGTCGGACGGCGCTCGAGCTCAGGCGTAACCCATCGTCTTCTTCCACTCGGCCTCGTGCTCGAAGATCGACTTCCAGTCGCCCGGAGTGACGTTCGGAACGTAAGGCTCCTTCGGGAATCGTGGTGCCCCAGCCCAGCGCGTAACCGACCGTGGTCTGATCCTCGGCCCGCATGGTGATCGTCCCATCGGCGCCGAACGGCGTCTTGAGCTTCATGCCGCGGATCGCATCGGCGAGCTTCGCGCTGTCGGTCGAGTTGGTTTTCTTCATCGCGGCGACGATGTAGTTCATCGCAACCGTGTTCTCCCACGACCAGTTGGTCGGATAGTCACCGTATTTGAGCTTGTAGGCGTCCGCCCAGGCGGCATTCTCAGCGGTGGCGGGGAATGTCTTGATGTATCGGCTGGCCGAATGAATGCCCTGCGGAAGATTCTTCACTGCGGTGAGCGTCGTGTAGTCGGCCATGTTGATGGCGAACATGTTGGTCTGACTCAGGAGGTTGTAGATGCCGGCCTGATCGACGAAGGAAACCAGATCGCCTGCCCATAGCGCCGAGTACAAGGCTTGCGGCTTGGCCTGGAGGATCTTGGTGATGTTCTCGGTATAGTCGGCCTGAAACAGTTTCGGCCAGGCCTCGCCCACCATCTCGACATCCGGGTTGGAAGCGTTTCAGGTACTGCAGGAACAGCGAGGTGTTGTCCCTGCCGTAGGCATAGTCCGGGAGCAGCTCATCCAGGTCTTCGAGCCCGCTTGCGCCTTGGCGATGTTCGCCGCGTAGGTGGCGCTTACGATGGCGTCGTGGATGCCTTGGCGTGCAGCGCGAAAAGCCGTCGGGACGCGGATCTTCGGATCGGCCGAGAGCGAGGACGTCTCGGAATTGGTGTGCACGCACAGCACCTTCAATTCGCGGATCACTTCCTGCACTGCAAACGCACCGGCCGAGGACTCGGCATCGATGATAATTTCGCAGCCGTCGCCGTTGATCAATTGGCGCGTGTTGTTACGCGGCCTCATCCGGCTTGCCCTTAGAGTCGCGTGTGATGATTTCGATCTTGCGTCCGCCCAGGCCTCCAGCCGCGTTGAACTTTTCCACCTCCGTCAGCACCGGCGTTGCGCGAAGAGATGCCGAGCTGCGCCACGCGTCCGGACAAGATGGTCGGCATGCCGATCCGAATCGGCTTGTCTTGCAGCGCGCGAAATATACGGGAATCCGATCCCGGTGGCAGCGGTCAACGGCACTCGCCGCCTTGATGAAACCGCGGCGATTCTTCAGCGTTTCCTTCGTATCAGTCATCGTCTCCTCCTGGCGATAGGGGCGGGCCTGCAACTCGGTGGTGCGGTCCCTTTGAGTAATGTCTCTCACAACCGGCGGTTTCCGCGGAAGGGCGACACTCTAGGCGCTGTTGCCTTCCCGACCCCGGTTGAAACCACAGTAGCATGTGCAAACGAGGGCGTGAAACGCAATACGGAGGAGCATGATTGATCTCCTGGAGCAGTGTACGGCAAGTTGCCGTACAGAGTCATATCGGGCGGTTCTTGGACCTTCCGCCTGGCGGTCGGATTCAGTCGCCCCCAGTGTCTTGAGTCATAAGTTCGCCGCCGAAAACCGCCCAGTTGACCGCCATGCTGTGTTGCGAAGTCTCGCCGTGGTACCCGCCACTGCCGAGCCTTCGCGCCTTGCCTGGCGGCCAACTGGACGGTTTTCCAGTCGCCAGCGAGCCGGGTGCAGCGCACGTCCAAGCGCTTGCGCGGCATCGGAATTTGTCGACGAACTTACGACTCAGGACACTAGCAAGCAACTCGGCGCCAAGACAGTATCGAAGGTTGCGTGCAAAATACGAATCCCCTAGGGATTGGAAGCTTGGGGTGGTACAGCGGCGAGTCTGGTACTTGTTTGAGACAAACCGCATTGGCGATGGATCCGGGGCGCTAAGGATTCTCGGTGGATGTTCGCGAAGAATCGTTGGATTGCGCCCCGCAGTGTTGCAATCGAATTCGCTCGTTTTGAGCGTTTACTGAATAGGGGATCTCATCATGGCTGATACCGCAAGTACAACAGTGGCCGTCGTTCTCGTCCACGGTGGTTTCGTCGACGGTTCCGGCTGGGAGGACGTATACAAGATCCTGAAGAAGGACGGTTACAACGTGAGCATCGTTCAGAACCCGACGTTATCGCTGGCCGACGACGTGGCGGTCACCGAAGCGCGTCCTCGCGAAGCAGAAAGCGCCGGTGATTCTCGTCGGCCACTCCTATGGCGGGGTCGTGATCACCGAAGCCGGCAACGATCCCAGAGTCGCGGGGCTTGTTTATATCGCGGCTTTGCTCCGGACAAAGGTGAGTCCGTGGCGACGCTCATCAAAGATCCACCGCCTGGCGCGCCCGTCCCGCCGATACTGCCACCGCAGGACGGGTATCTGTTCCTCGACACGGCAAAGTTCGCCGCCTCCTTTGCTGGCGACGTAGACAAAGAAAAGGCCGAGTTCATGGCTGACTCGCAGGTCCCCTGGGGTGTAGAAGCGCTGAGTGGCACAATCAAAGAACCAGCGTGGAAGACCAAGCGCGAGTTGGTACCTGGTCGCAACCGACGACAAGATGATCCCTCCCCCGGCGCAGCAGTTCATGTCGAAGCGCGCGGGTTCTACGGTTGTCGAGGTCAGGGGCAGCCACGCCGTCTATGTTTCGCAGTCCCGAAGCGGTGGCCGCGCTTATCGAAGAGGCCGCCAAAGGTGTGAAACTGGCGGCCAACTAAAGGACTTTCAGCTTTGCGGTCGCGGCAGCGAGCGAGTGCGGCGAATACTAACGATGCGCTCTGCACGCGTTGTGTCCGAAAAACCGACAAAAGGCGGCGGGCATTGCCATGCCGCGAAATCGAAAGCCGGGGAGGGGAGGAGACGTAGGAAGGCTCATTGTCGGCATCGCCTCTCATTGAAAAGGGCTCACCGTCTGATGCTGCTCAGAATAAGCGAGTGATGACTCTCAGCTGGCTCACGGATCGGTCATGAACTCCTTGCAGGATTCGATCGAGACTACGCCTAGTGACCTACGATCCCCGCGAGGCCCGACTACGCCAGACAGAGTCGCGAGCACAGCCGGGAGCACCATCACTGTGAACAGCGCGGTCATCATGCGCGGGTCACGACTGGCGTAGCCATGATCATCTGCACGCCGATCTGCGAAGGAAGACCATACGCCACTCATCATGATTTCCCGGCTTTGATGTAAGTCGATTACACGCGTTGCTTCCATCAATCGTGATTGGGGTCGATCGCTAAACCACACCGAGGCGCAACTAACCGAGCGGAGCCTCACGAGAACAGCTCACGCGTTGGGAACGACTGAGGTGCGGCTCGAAACCATCTCTGTATCCGCCGTGTTCGAGGGGACTGCTGCGAAGCGAGCCGGGGCGGACAGAAAAAGTCCTCTTTGCAGCGTCTCCTCGGCAGACAACGAGCTCGCCAGTTTGAGGATGGTGCTACGGCTCAGCTCGCGCAACTTCTTCGCGCGCCGCAATATCTCCCCTGCGCCGCTGTGACACGTCTGCAGCCGTGGCGTGCACGCGCCAGTCTGCCAGCGGAAGCTCGAATCCCTCGATAGTCGCTGAGAGCCCTACGGATGCAGTGTCCTGCGAGCTCGAGGTCACGCTTGCGCCATGGCGACGCGGCTACTCACCTCCCAGAGCGAGCGCCTGCCAGAGTGCGCTCCGCGGTCCTCGAGGTCGCGTCCACGGATGCTCAGCCTGCTCTCTTGGCCGCGGCCAAGTCTCCCCTTCGCGAGCAGTATCTCCGTCAAGCATGAATCCAACAGCATGCGCATGTACCAGTCGACCACAACGGCTTCCCGATCCATCTCCTCGCGAGCGGTTGCCTGCAGCGCTCGAGAGCGCGCTCATGCTCTCCCAGAGCGGCTTCCGCACAAGCCATCAAGGATCAGGCAGAGCCGACGCCACGGACTATGTGCAGGCTCTTTGAGGCCCGGCAACACCTTTCACCGATCGCCAGAACGCCCGCGCCGTCCATGGCATGAAGCTGGACCCAGGCCCGATAGATGAGAAACGCGTGTGCACGCCCATAGGCGCCATTCTTCTCCGCGAAGCGGATTGCGGCGTCGACTTCTGCGCAGAGCCTCCCCATTCGCCCAGGAACAGGAGACTAAACGGCAGCATCAGCATGCTGCGCTGATATGCCGCGCTGAGATGCGGATTGCTGATCCGGTCATTCCTGTAGCAGCTCAAGGCCTTCGACCACATTGCGATGGGCTTGCCGATATTGCGAAGAAATCCACCGTATATGGCTACAGTCCAGCAAATCTTCGGCGACTAACTCACGATCGCCGTCGCGGCGAATCTCCGCGACCGCACTGTGGAAGTCCTCGGCATCGCGATCGTTCCAGCCGTGACCCAGATGCGGCGCGACAGGCAGCGTGCACGCGTGCGGGCGCTTTGCAATGCGTCCTTCTGTCGCGCGCTGAGCCTTAGCGCTCGTTCGTTTACCTCCATGGCGCTGCGAGCGCTGCTCCAGGCTAGCGGATAGGTCATGTCGACCAACGTGCGCGCCTCGACGTCGATCAGCTCATGCTGCGCAGACAGCGCCACCAGATCCTTGTAAGTCTCCAGCGCACGCGGCAACGTCTTGAATGAAACGACGTAGTTTCCGAGCCAGTTCCTCGAGAACGCTCGATCTGGCTCATCACGCCTGGCGTGCCAGGAATCTTCCGTGATGGAACCAGTGCATGCTCCAAAGTCGCCGCGGCTTCGCGATGTGCAAAGCGCTGCCCGGCGGTGGCTGCGGACATGCGCAGATACTGGACAGCGCGTCGCCAGTCGGCACTTGCCTCGAAGTGATGCGCCAGCTCTGACGACAGCTCCTTCGGTTGCCCTGCGCTCAGCGCTTCAAGCCGCTCACCGATCTGTCGATGCACTCGCGCGCGGCGTCCTGCCCCAAGCCGCTCGTACAGTACCTTCCGATACAGTGCGTGCACGAATTCCCAGCGCGGCGAGACGGCTCCACCGGCGAACATCTGCGAACCGGCCGAGCGCAAGATGAGATGCCGACGAGACAGCTTTTCGCAAACGTCTTCGAGGTCGATCTCATCCATCTGCGCCGCCGCCGCGACTAGTGCCGCCGAAAACGTGACTCCAACCACGCTCGCCACCTCGAGCATGCGCCGCTCTTCCATCGCTCAAGCGCTCGATCTGCGCTTCAATCATTTGGCGCAGGTTCTCCGGGAACCGATAGGTCGATCTCCTCGACCGATACGCGCAGTTGCCAGGTTCGGTTCTCCACGGAGATCAAGCCGCGCTGAGTCATGTGTTGAATCGCGGCTACCATGAACAGCGGATTGCCCTCGGAGTGTCGATAGATCAATTCCGCCAAACCCGGCGGCAAGGTCGCTCCCTGCGATTGCGCGGTCAGATATTCGGCGATGTCGGACTCTGACAGTGGTTGCAGCTCGATCTCGTGACACAGTTTGTGGACCGACAAGTCACGCTTCAGATTGGTCAGTGGATGTTGCGACAGAGCGATGTCGGTTGGACGCACAGTTCCGAGCAGCATCAGCTTGGCTGGCCCGCGCGCACGCGCGAAGGCAGAGATGAGATCGACGGTCGCGTCGTCGGCCCAATGCAGGTCCTCGAACACCAGCACCAGCGTGATCTGTGCAGTAATTGACTCCAGCGCCTCGCTGATTTCGCGCAGCATTCGCTCGCGCGTGGCGCCGAGGATCTCTCGCTGCAGCATGTCGCGCTGTTCGCGCCGCACCAGGGACGGAAACTGGACCAGCCAGGTGGGCGCCGATAGGCTCAACGCCTCAACTACCAGCTGCGCTGCAGGGCCGCGGCATAGCTCTCGCAACGCCTCCAGCATTGGATAGTAGGCTTCCTTGCCGCCGTAGCCCTCGATGCATTGACCGCGCGCAATCACGACCCCTGGCAACTGCCGCGCCTGGTGCTGAAATTCATCCACCAGTGCGGTCTTTCCGATGCCGGCCTCGCCGGAGACGAAGACGATCTGCCGCTCGCCGCGCAACGCGCGTTGCTGACAACTGCGCAGCTCGCTACGTGGCTTCTGTCGGCCAACCAGCATGCTCGGCGTTCGATCTCACCGCCGACTCGCGTCTGCAGTGCACCGTCACCGACCGGAGCAATGAACCGGTACCCGCGTTTGGGAAGAGTCTCGATGAACACCGGCTTCTTCGGACTCGTCTCCCAGACACTCTGCGAACGTCGAACAAGTGGCTCTTGACGGCCTGGGGCTGGACATACACATCCGGCCATACCGCCTCCAGCAGTTCGTCTTCCGTCACCAGCCGTCCGGCGCGTTCGACCAGATAGCGCAGCACGGCGTAGGATTTGGGCCGCAGCAGAATGCGTTCTTCATCGCCGCTGTCCCTACGCCGCCACAAACACTGGTTGGTTGTGTCGAGTCGAAATGGAGGGAACTCTTTGTCCATCGCAAGCGAGCTGGTGCGATCGGGGCACCGACGGCCGGGAGGCGACCCTCTGCCCGGTCGGCGCAGAGCTAACCAGCGGGCGCGCTAGCGGTGTTAGTAGAAGGAGGAGAAATATTTGAGCTCATGGCTCTAGCGGTCTGATCATGCCCCATGCGGGAGATCACGGCAGGGCGGTCTCTTGCTCGAAGCTGATATCCCCGCCCGTCAGCTTGGGCCGACGTGCCGGCGTGCGCACATCCCGCCCATCGCACTGACGGCCGATTCGGCGCATCCAGATGGCGATCTTCTCGTGCACGCTCAGCGCCTCGGCGCTTGGCAGGTCGTCGACCGATCCCAGCTCGGCCGCCCCACTGTCGGATCTGCTGGTCGGTTGCACGCCACTGGTAGGCGTCGTCGATCCATCCGTTCACCAAGTCGATCACCCAATCGGGTGTACTGGCGCGGAATGGTGCCGAGCGCGTCTTCTCCAGTGACAAACGCTTCTCCCAGCGTGCCCAGGCGATCGCGCGACCTGCGTTCTGAACCAGTCCGTAGCAAGCAGCCGCGGTGTAATCCCGGCGGCGGGGGCTCGTTCATGTGTGCAAATGCGACAGGTGCGCACTGGGCCAAGCAGAACCCCAACAGGAACGCCAGAACCATTGCTCCGTTGTACGGGTAATGTCGAGCGCGCTCTTTGGAGCGCTCCCGCACTGCCGTGGTTCGACGTGGAGCTTGCATGGGTGTCCTCGGCATCATGCGCGACGGAACGCCATTGGTCGTGCTCTGCTTGCTCATGATTGTCTCCAGTCGTTAGGAATGTTTGCCGGTTGCCACTGCGCTCAACTCTGAGCGGTCAGCGTGAGTGGGCTATGTCACCGCGTGCGGGTTCCCGTGTCAGAGGACATCAGACTGTTGCTCCTGCCGCAGGCGGCAGGCCACGACGTGCAAGCCTGCGCGCCCGTTCTCGATCCCCATTGCACGTAGCTAATCGACCTGCGTTGAGCTCACCACCTCGAACAGGGGCGCGCTCGCGAAATCGCGTGGAGTGACGTACCTGTGGTCCACCGTCCAAGCGTCCCGGACGTCGATCTGAACCGGGACGATCTGATATCCGATCCAGGACAAACGCCTGTGCCAGCAAGCTGGAGCAAATGAAGCCGCGTGGCGCCTTGCGCTCTCGTGCTAGGCGCCAGCGGCGAACGGGGGCCAACGGCAGCCGCAGCAACCGTCTCGCCAGAGCCCAGGCATGGGCGAGGTCATATTCGGCTCCGATTCGACTTACCACCCAGTCCGCAAGGCGGCGTCTGTCGGTCTCGTGCAGGGCCGTGGGGCGCAATACGCGCACACGCAGCCCCGTGAACTCGGACAGCGCTACTGCTCTCACGCCGGCCGCGACGTCCGCTTCGACGACGCAGCGCGGATCCGGCCCAGCTTCAAGCGGACCAACGTACATCGAGACGTGGGTCCAGGGCGATCTGGTAATGCCTTTCACCAGCACCGCCATGCGGGTGTTGCCCTCCGTGAGCAGGACATCGCCACGCCGAAGCAGCGCGCAGAGAGATCGCGTATCGGCAGCTGTTGAAGGACTGAAGTGCTTGACGGGCTGCGCGAGGTAAAGCGTTAACGCGTCAACCAAGCGGGTACGGATCTTGCGCAACAACCGCCGTCGCTCCCGCTACCCAGGACAATTCGCGCGCGATGCCCGCGGCGTGAAAGCGAACGGCTCGATCTCCCAGCATCGCGATGAGATGCAGGAAGACACGGCCAAGGCTAAAGCGGGCAAGTTCGGCAATCATGATCCTGCTGCTCGTGGGTCAAGTGACTCATGGGCAGCAGTCTGGGAGACCACGGTGTCATGCGTGTGCCGCGACCGGCCTGCGCCATGTCAGCCGACACGAACGGGTGTCAGCCGCCGCTGCTGCTCGACGCGCGTCTTGCTGTAGGAAGCAAGGGGATCCGTTTCGTATGGTTGGGGGGCTCCACTATGTGGCCTCTCCCGGGATGAGCGGAACGTCGATCGCCCTCGAGGGACATCACTCAGGTGAAACTCGACTGTTGCTTCTGCCGCACGCAGGCTCCAGGGGGCCGGCGCACGGCGCCATAGAAAACCCATACCGTGAGCGTGGTCTGGGCGAAGCCGTTGGATCGGCTTGCGGCTGACATTGTGCTAACGTGTCCTCGCGCGCCGTTCTGTCCAAACCGTTTAATCGATCGGACCTACAGCCGCCATTGGAGAGAGGATGACACCACCACGACCGAGCTCTCCCAGATCCGGAGGAGGAAGAACGAGTTCTCGCGACATGGGACCGCCTCCTGCGCAGTGGAGAGCTTCCGCCCAACACCGTTCGTTCCTGATCGAAGACTCGTGGTTGCGCTGCCATCGCGCCGGTGTCGACCCGGATCGCGCGGGTGCCCGCCGGCCCGCTCGTGGAAGACGATTCGAAGTCGCCGCAGGAACGGGATCGCGAGCTAGCGCACGCCGGTAAGGCAGTGATGGCACAGGCCCGCGACCTTCTGTCGCAGTCAGGGACCATCGTGATGCTCACGGGCGCGACCGGGCGTCATTCTCGAGGCCGAAGGGGATCTCGGCACGCTGGACGCAGCGAGCGATATCCGTCTTGTCACGGGTGCCGACTGGAACGAAGATTCTCATGCGGAACGAACGCGATCGGGACTGCCCTGTCAGTCGGCGGGTCCGTGCAGGTTCACGGCTCGGAGCACTTTTGTGCGGGCATGAAGCCCTGGACGTGCTCCGCGACCGTCGTGCGCGATCCTGCGGATGGACGAAGTACTGGGGGTCTTGGATGCTTCGGGACTGAAGGGAACGTTTAGCCGCCATGCTGGCCCTGGTCGTGGCGGCTGCCGGACGCATTGAAATGGCATTGGCCGCGCGCGAGCTGGAACGGCGGCAGCGTCTACTGGAGAACGGGTTGGGGCACATTGCGAAGGTCGGCTCTGGTGGCCTGATTCTGTTTGATCGAAAGGGCGCCTCGTCAAGGCGGACGACCGCGCGAGAGTTACCCTTGGCCGCGATCGGCCTCGCGCCCGATGGCGACGCGCCCATCGGCGTAGAGGCCTTGGATACTACCGTTCGAGAGCGCTCGGTCAGTTCGAGCCTGCCCAACTGGCTGCGTCGATTGGACGGAACCAGTCGTCGATAAAGGCGAGCGGCTGGGTACGATCGCGGTGATCCGGAACAGTTTCTGCGCGCCGCCGTTCTTCCCGAGGGGCATTACCCGGTCACAAGCTTCGTCGAGTGGTCGGATTCATCGACGGCCACGTCGATCAAGCGCTACGCCTCGAACAACTCGCCGCCGTAGCGGGCGTGAGTCCCTACCACTTTCACCGGCTGTTCAAGAAATCGACCGGCCAGACACCACACCGGTATCTCCTGCAGAAGCGAATCGAGCGGGCCAAGACGCTACTCCGGCAACCCGAGCTGCCCTCTCATCGAGGTGGCTGCACACGTCGGCTATGTCCGGACCAGAGCCACTTTGCGACCGCCTTCCGACAAGCAACGTCGATGACGCCGCGGACCTACCGGAACGTGATGCTCAGGTAATCCCCTCGCGTCGCCTGACCGTTGTCTGCACATGGGTGCTGCATTGTGAAGGCTTGACCGCGCCGGATAGCTGGTCTCGGTCGCGCGACTCCTGGTCCAGAATAACCCTGACTGAGGGTAGGGATTCGCGGGATCAAAGGACCGGCCGGGGAACCCTCAGGCTCAGGTTGCAGACGAGGCGCCAGACCACCCGGGCGCCGCCATTCGCAAGATTTCCCCGATCGCCCGCAAGGATCGGCAGGACTGCCGGGTTCGCCATTCCTCACCATACCGTCTCGTGCCCTCGCGTCACGTGAGGGCGGCGAGCTAGGGTGAGCGCACTACCGTCTGGCACTCGCAGTGGCGCGGTGGAGCCGTATCAGCAAGCGGGAGACCGCCATGAACAACGTTGCCGCGACGTCCGTAGGGCGAGCCGAAGTTACCCACATCCGCGCGGAAGTTGCATACAAACATGTCCACGGCGTGGACCATGCGTTTGTCACCGAGCCGGTACCACTTGGCAGCGCTGGAGCTCGTGGCGACGCCACGTGCCGCGGATCATGCCGATCGTGACGAGTCGCTGGTTCAGCCGAGCGTTTGCGGCCGATCGATGCGACGGTCACTTCTGCATTGCCCCCCGTTTGCGGGAGGCACACGGTCGCCGATTACTCGGCAGTCGATACCCGCGTTCTGATGGTCGACGATGATCCCTCCTTGCAGCAATTGATCGCCGACTACCTGTCCGACGAAGGCATCCGGGTCACTGCGGTTGCCAGCGGTCGTGAGATTGCCCAAGTCATGAGTCGAGAAACGATCGACCTCCTGATTCTGGAACTGCACATGCCAGGCGAAGACGGCATGCATATCGTCCGCCGATTGCGCGAGGAGTGCGCAATTCCGATCATCATACTGTCGCGGCGCCGGGACGAGGCGGACCGCGTGATGGGATTGGAGCTGGGCGCGGACGACTATGTGACGAAACCGTTCTCGCCGCGCGAGCTGCTCGCCCGCATCCGCGCGCTGCTCCGACGCTCGCGCGCTCAGAGGACAGTGGCCGGCGATGTGGCGAGGATCCGCGCCTACCGCTTCTTGGGGTGGGAGCCTCAACGTACGCCTGCGCCGCTTGATGGCGCCGGAAGGCTAGAACGTCTGTTCGCTGACCAACAGCGAGTTCAACCCTGCTGGCGGCGTTTCTGGGCGCGCCGCAGCGGGGTGCTCTCGCGCGAACAGTTGCTTAGCCTGTCGCGCCTGCACGACGACGAGGTCTACGACCGCGCGATCGACGTGCAGGTGGGACGCCTGTCGCAAGAAGCTCGAGCCCGACGCCGCGCGTCCCCAGCTCATCCGCACGGAGCGCGGTGCGGGCTACGTTTTCACGGCGCTTGTCGAAGTAGTGCGCCAGTAGTTGGGGGCTTCGCCCGCCATATTACCGCCGAAGGCCCGGTCAGAGAACTGAGATTAGAAGATCAATCTCCCGAGGAACGCGGTCTGGCGGTTGGCGCCGAGCCGCGACGCGTCTTTGGCGAGGGCGCGATCAGTGGGTGAAAGCGGTTTGCTACGCCGTGGTAGCACGCGCGCGAGGCTCGTCGCGAGCTCGCGCCCCGTCAGCGGCTTCTTGAGCACTTCATCGGCGCCGGCCTCTCGGGCCCGGCTAGACACGGTTCCCCGGTGAAGCCGCTCATCAGCATGGTGGGGATGCCGGCACGTATGCCGCGCACTTCGCGGATCAGCGTCGAGCCCGACATGCCGGGCATGCGCTCGTCGTGATCACCGCATCGAATCCGAGCGGGTCGGCGCGAAAGGCCTCCAGGGCAGCCGAGCTCGAGGTGAAGCCCACGCGGCTGGTAGCCCAGTTCTTCAAGGGTCTCCGTGGCAATGCGCACCAGCGGCTCTTCGTCGTCTACGACCAGCACTCGCTCGTGGTTGCCGCGCGGCATATCCGGTGTTTCAGATCTCACGCGACTTCGAGGGGCATCGCCGGCACGCGGCAGGTACACGGTGAAAGTGCTTCCCGCGCCGGAGTGCGCTCGCCCCGTTGATCGCGCCCCCAACTCCGTGACGATGCCATGCACGAGCGAGCGCCAGGAAGCCCGGTGCCAACGCCGACCTCTTTGGGTAGAAGCGAAGGAACAGGGGGCGAAGATGCGCTCCGAGGACGTCTGGCGCGATGCAGCGCAGCGAGCGCGAACGGCTCGATGCGGCCGACCGATTGCCATTCGGACCACCTGGGCAGCGCCGCAGGTCGGTCTCGACGCCCGCGGCGGTCTGATAGCGGTCTTCGGCGTTCTTGGCCAGCAGCTTCAAAACGAGAGCCGACACCGTTTCGGGAATCGTGGCGCAGTCGTTCGCTGGGCGGCGTCGGCTGCCGCGCAATGTGGCAGTGGACCCACTCGCGTCGGCTCCGGAGGCCTGGAACGGGAGGTGCCCGTCAACGTCTCGTAAAGAATCGCCCCGAACGAATAGAGGTCCGGATCGCGCATCCGCAGAGCGGTTCATCCGGCCGGTCTGTTCCGGCGCCATGTACGCGAGGGTTTGCGCGATCATTTCCGAGAGATCCGGCGTCTGGCGCTCGCGCTCCAGGCGCGACGCAATTCCGAATCCCGTGAGCCACGCGGCGCCGCTGGCCATGTCGACGAAGAGGTGATCCGGCTTGATGTCTCTGTGGATCAGGCCCTGCGCGTGCACCCGGGCCGATGACGCCGGCGATGCTGACGGCGACGCGCAGAAAGGCTCGGTGCCCACGGCCGCCCGAGGAGGCCGCTCAGCAGCCTCGGTGCCGGGGTCATCGAGCAGGAGCACCGTGCGCCCATGCTCATCCGCAAGCGCGCGCGGTTTCGCCGCCCACGCTGACTCGAGCCGCTCGCGCAACGAGTATTCATGCCTCAACCGCTCGAGTACTCGCGGCGGCGGCCGCTCCGTGGCCGGCGCCAGCATCAGGACAGGAAGGCTGTCCTCTCCGACCAAGCATCGGGACAGGACGAACTCTTCATCCCGCCGCAGCGTGTCGATCCGATCGCTACCGGAGGACAGCACTGAACCTGGCTGGGGAAGCCGCATGACTTTACTGCCGAAGCACTCGCGCGAGGCTGCTGGCGAGCTCGCGCGCCGACAGCGGCTTCTTCATCACCTCGTTCGGCGCCCGCCTCGCGCGCTCGGCTCGCCACCGCGTTCGCCGACGAAGCCGCTCATCAGCATGATCGGGATGCTCGCGCGCGGATCCCGCGCAGTTCGCGGATCAGCGCCGAGCCCGTCATGCCGGGCATGCGCTCGTCGGTGATCACCGCATCGAAGCGCGTCCGGCTCGGCGCGAAAGGCCTCGAGCGCGGCGCTGCTGGAAGTGAACCCGACAGGGCGCGTAACCGAGGTCGGCGAGCGTCTCGGTCGCGAGCCGCACGAGCGGCTCCTCGTCGTCCACGATGAGCACCTGCTGGCGATTTCCGCGCGGCGCGTCGGCCTCCTCGCGCTTGCGGTCGTCGCTCGGCGCTCGCCGGCACGCGGCAGGTACACGGTGAACGTGCTGCCCGCCCCGACCGTGCTCGCCACGTCGATCGCGCCCTCTCAGCTCGGTGACGATACCGTGCACGAGTGACAGTCCGAGCCCGGTGCCAACGCCGACCTCTTTGGTGGTGAAGAACGGATCGAAGATCCGGCCCAGGTTGTCAGGGGCGATGCCGACCCCGAGTCGCCGACCTCGAGGACCACGTAGTTGCCGACGTCGAGCGTGCCGACCGTAGCAACGCGTGGCGCATCGAGCCGCATACCCTCCAGCGACACGCGCAGGGTGCCGCCCGAGGCCATCGCCTGAATGGCGTTCGTGGCCAGATTCATCAGCACCTGATGCACCTGCGTCGGGTCCCCGAGCACCGCGGCCTGGCCCGCGCGCAACCGCGGAACGATTGTGCGCGTTCGCGGGCAGGTTGGCCGCAAGCTGGTCCAGCGCTTCACGGACCACTCGCTCCACGTGCACTGCAACTCGTTCGCCCAACGCCGCTGCGGCTGAAGGCGAGGATCCGCTCGACCAGCGCGCGCCCGCGTTCGCCCGCGGTCATGATGCTGTCGAGGTCGCGCCGCAGCCGGCTTCCCTTGGCGTGCACCGCGCAGCGCCATCTCGCCATAGCCGAGGATCGCGCCGAGGATGTTGTTGAAGTCGTGAGCGATCCCGCCCGCAAGCGTGCCCATCGCCTCCAGGCGCTGCGCCTGGCCCAGCTGCCGCTCGAGGCGCGTGCGCTCGGTGATGTCCGTGAACGCGGTGCTCGCGCGCAGCAACGCGCCCGAAGCGTCGCGCGAGCACAGCAGCGTGGCGTGCATCCAACGCGTCTCGCCGCGGCGCACGATGCGCATGTCGATCTCCATGCGGGTCGAGCGGCCGGCGTAGTGCGCCTTGATCGCTGCCAGGACGCGGTCGCGGTCTTCTGGATGGTAAGGAAATCGGGCGATGAAGTCGGCGCGCCCGGAGAATGTCGCGTCGGCGGGCAGACCGCACATCTCGAGCAATCGTGGCGACGCATAGAACTCGTCGGTCGCGACGATCCAGTCCGCGTGTCCGTCGCCTGCAGCCTCCACGGCGAGCATGTAGCGCTCCTCGGAGCGCCTCGATTGCAGCCTCGGATCGCCTGCGCTCGCTGTTTTCTAGCTGCAGCTCCGTGTACAGACGCGCGTTCTGGAGCGAGATCGCGGCCTGCGAAGACAACAGCTTCAGCACCGAGATCCGGGCGGGTGTGAACACGTGCGATGCCAGGTTGTTCTCGAGATAGAGCACGCCGACCAGCTCGGCCTGCTTCACCAGCGGCAGGCAGAGGATGGAGCGAGCGTGCTTGCGTCGGATGTACTCGTCCGCCGAGAACGGATTGTGCGCCGAGGCGTCATCCAGGATCATGCTCTCTTGCGTCCGCGTGACGTACTGGAGCACCGAGTCGGGAAGCTCTGCGGGCGCCGCCGGCGTGTCGAGGAGGCGCACCATGACTTTGTCGCGGCCGGTCGTAGCTTCCGCTTCGATCCGCTGCTCGGCCCCCTGCTCAAGAACCAGCACGCCGCGCTCGGCGCCCGCGTGCTCGACCGCGAGTTACCATGAGCGTCTCGATCAACTTGTCCAGCACAATTTCGCCCGACAATGTTTGGGACATCTTGACGACGGTGGCGAGGTCGAGCTGCTCCTGCCGCGCCTCCATTGTGGTCGTGAGACGCAGCGGCGCCGGCTCGTCGACACAGCTGGGGGTGCAGCCGCTCGAGCTGCCGCACCTTGCCCTCGGCCCCCAGCGCAGATAGCAGTACCGAGCATTCCGGAGATAGGCGTCGGCGATGGTCTCGAAACCACGCCCCGCGTAGAACGCGCGCGGCGAGCTCGTTGGCGAGCGCCTCGTTGTGGACAAAGCTGTTTGCCTGGGCGGAGCGGATCGCCTGTTCGTATAGGTCCATGGCATCGAGCGCGCGGCCTTCGATCCGCGCAATCTCAGCCCCGACCAGTGCTGCCCGGTCCTCGAAATTCTCCGGGCAATTCGCCGCCCAGAGCTGCAGCTGCTTGTGATGTGCAGCGACAATGTCCAGGTGCTGCTCCCGCTCGCTGGTTGCCGCGGAATCGCAGGAGGCGGCTCGAGCCAGCGCGCCGTAAAAGTGATATTCCGCCGTTTCGAACTGCGAAATTGAGGTCCACAACAGCCGTTGTGCTCTCGACGAAGCCTCAATGGCCGACGCATAGTCGCCGGCAAAGAAGCGGGCCTGCAGCTTGCGGACCCAGTACCGCCATTCGGCAACCGCCAGATCTGGGTTTTCTGAGAAACGGCGCTCGATGCGAGCCTCATCAAACTGCTCATCGTCGAAGGAGCCGAATGTCGGCGTCAAGCCGCGCAGTGTCCTGATCAGCCCGAGCTGGGTGGCGATCGTGTCAATGCTTTGACCGAACCGCGCCTTCTGTGCAAACGCCAGGCCATGCTCGGCCTCGCGTTGTGCCCCGGCAAGCGGATCGCCCGCCGCTAGAAGATTCGTGTTCAATTGGTTGCCACAGTAGGCCGCGTAAGTCAGGTCGCCGATCCTGTTTGCCGCCTCGAAAGCACGGCGCAACATATCTCGGCAACCCCGGAGATGCCTCGTCCATGGCATCACGGTACTTCCGACAGTCAGATAGGTCCTGGCCTGGAAGCGTGTCAACCCGCGCTGTTCAACCAATTCGTAGCCGAGGCCAAGCGAATCGCAGTCCGGTCTGGTAGTCGCCGAAGCGCGGGCCGGCAATCAGGGACAGCCCATACATAGGAGATGCACGAAGCGTCGCTGTTGCCGCCCTCGAGGCTGAGATTGACTACTCGGCAGGCGACCATGGCAAACAGGTTCGCATCCGTAACACTTGCAGGCGGCCCGAGCTTGGTCAGAACGTCCATCGTCGCCGAGCGATGCCGGGTCGCGCATCAAAGGCAGCTCGATGATGTCCTCGATCTTGCGGCCGCCGAGTTGGGACCAGATCCGCTGGTATTCGCGTCGCGCTTCGTCTTCTGTCGGATGCGGCGACCAGTCGATGCCGAGATGCCGGAGGTAGTCGAGACCCACCGCGATGGCACGTCTGCCCTGATCTGAGGAACGTGTACAGATCCACGCGCAAACACGCGACTGTGGCTCGTTCCACCGTATTTGCGGCGCGGGTCGACAGCGCCGCCAGGCGCTGCCTCCGCGGCTGCCGGTGCACCGGTCAGGAACTCGCATTCGGCGCGGTTCAGCTCCAGCGCGAAGGCGAGGTCGTGCCGGTGCTCCCACGAGTGTTCTGCCAGCAGCGCCGCGCCGGCGGCGAGATACGTGAGCGCCGAGGCATAGGCGGTAGAGCGCCTTGGCGCGCTTGCCCGCGATCAGGTTGAATTCAGCCGAGCTCATCACGTTCGTCTTGTGCGTGACCAAGGCGCGCAGCGCGGTTGAGCTGACTGACGATCTCGAAAATCATCTCCTCCCGCTGCTCCGGCGGAGTCTGCGCAGCGAGCAGCCTGCCGATCACGCAGATGCGTCTGCGGCGCGTGATGCTGGCGGGATCAGCGAGTAGGCCGCCTCCTGGACGCGGTCGTGGATGAATTTGTACGGGCCGTCCAGGTGCTCGATTAACTCCAGGCGAGACAGCTTCCCAGAGATCCGCGTGGACCTGCTCCTGCGATGTTCCGAGCACGATGGACAGTGTCTTCACGTCGGCAGCGTTGCCGAGGCAGGCAAGCTGCTGCAATGCCATCTGAGTTGCGGCGGGCAAGCGATTCAACTTCCCGACCATGAGGTCGACGACGTTGTCGGTGTACCTCTTGCGCGTGAATGCGATCGGAGGTCCCAGGACCATCGCGCATCGTCATGATCGAAGGTGAGCAGTCCCTCGTCGGCGAGCGCGGTGAAGAAACTGGATCGCGAAGAATGGATTGCCTGCGGTCTTCTCCTGCACCAGCTGCGCCAGCTGCGCGGCGTGCGCCGGATCGCAGCGAAGCGTGCATCCGCCATCAAGCCGTCGCCAGGTCGTCAATGGCGAGCGAGCGCCAGGCTGAATGTCCTGCACCCGCGCTCCCGCCCGACGGATCGCATCGAGCTTGCGCGTCAGCGGATGAGCGGCGTCGACCTCGTTGTCCCGGTAGGCACCGATCAGGCAGCAAGTGCTGCACATCCGGGTGAGTCAACAGATCCTCGAGCAGGTCGAGCGTCGCCGCTATCCAGCCATTGCAAATCGTCGAGGAACAGCGCGAGCGGGTGCTCCTGGCGCGCGAACACGCCGAGGAAGCGCCGGAACACCATCTGGAAGCGGTTCTGCGCGTCCTGCGGCGGCAGGTCCGCGACCGGCGGCTGTGTTCCGATCACGAGCTCCAGCTCGGGAACGAGGTTCACGATGAGCTGACCGTTCGGGCCCAGCGCCTCGCTGAGGGCGTCGCGCCAGCGGCCAAGCTCCGCATCGCTCTGGCCCAGCAGCGGGCGCACCAGGCTCTGGAAGGCTTGCGCCAGGGTGGCGTACGGGATGTCGCGCTTGTACTGGTCGAACTTGCCGGAGGCGAACAGGCCGCGCGGCGGCGACGAGCACCTTGTGCAGCTCGTTGACCACCGAGGACTTGCCGATGCCGGAATAGCCGGATACGAGCACGAGCTCCGGCGTGCCGTTGCGCCACGACGCGGTCGAAGGCCGCGAGCAGGGCATCGATCTCGCGCTCCCGGCCGTACAGCTTCTCGGGAATCAGCAGCCGGTCCGGCGCGTCGTGCGCGCCCAGCGGGAACGGGTCGATGCGGCCGATGCGCCTCCCATTCCGCCAGGCAGCGCCGCAGATCGGCCTCGACGCCCGGCGGCGGTCTGGTAGCGCTCCTCGGCGGTCTTGGCGAGCAGCTTCATCACGATCGCCGAGAGCGGCGCCGGCATGCCTGCCATCCGCTCGCTCGGGCGGCACCGGCTGTCGCGCGATATGGCAGTGGATCCACTCCATCGGCTCGGAGGCGGTGAAGGGCAGCGCGCCCGTGAGCAGCTCGTAGAAGGTGACGCCCAGGGCGTAGAGATCGCTGCGCGAATCGACCGAGCGGTTCATCCGGCCGGTCTGTTCCGGCGCCATGTAGGCGAGCGTTCCGGCGATCACCTCGGGCGGCTCGGGCGCCTGATGCTCGCGCGGCAGACGCGAGGCGATGCCGAAGCCGGTCAGCCAGGCGCTCGCCGGTCGCGATGTCCACCAGGATGTTGGCCGGCTTGAACGTCTTTGTGGATGAGGCCGCGCTCGTGGACACGGCCGAGCGCGGCCGCAATGCCGATGGCGACGCGAATGAACGGCGTCCACCTCCCACGGCTGTCCGAGCAGCCGGCTCAGCAGCTCGCCGCCGGGATCCTCGAGCAGGAGCTACCGTGCCCATGCTCATCCGCAAGCGCGCGCGGTTTCGCCGCCCACGCTGCCTCGAGCCGCTCGCGCAACGAGTATTCATGCTTCAACCGCTCGAGTACTCGCGGCGGCAGCCGCTCCGAGGCCGGCGCCAGCATCAGGACAGGAAGGCTGTCCGTCCCCGACCAAGCATCGGGACAGGACGAACATCTTCATCCCGCCGCAGCGTGTCGATCCGATCGCTACCGGAGGACAGCACTGCACCTGGCTGGTGGAGCCGCATGCCTTACTGCCGAAGCACTCGCGCGAGGCTGCTGGCGAAGCTCGCGCGCCGACAGCGGCTTCTTCATCACCTCGTTCGGCGCCCGCCTCGCGCGCGCCCCGCTTCGCCACCGCGTCGCCGACGATAGCCGCTCATCAGCAAGGTCGGGATCTCGCGCCGGATCCCGCGAAGTTCGCGGATCAGCGCCGACCCGTCATCGCTCGGGCATGCGCTCGTCGGTGATCACCGCATCGAAGCGCTTCCGGCGCGGCGCGAAAGGCCTCGAGCGCGGCGCTGCGGTCGTGGGTAGTTGTCACTTATGAATCCTGGATTGACTCGCGAACGGCCGCGAGCAGCTCACACGCGCGAACGGTTTCGGTAGCACCTTGCGCACGCACCGAGTTGCCGCGCCACGTCCGCGGATCCCTCGAGACCGCGCGCCGAAACGCCGATGCCGAGATGACAGGATGTAGGTGCCATGTAGCTCGCCTGCAGCGACTGAATTAGTCCCTCGGCTCCCCGCGCGGCCTCGAGATGTTGACGATGACAAAGGCGCACCGGCCGCTCTTGCACAGGGACGCCCCGCCGCCGCGGCAACGACCGCGTAACCCGCTTCGCCGAGCCAGCGCTCGAGCAGCTCCCGAATGAGGTCGTCCCGTTTCAACGATGACAATATAGCCTCTTTTCCGCACCACCATGCTCCTCGGCACTACAACTCCCCCTGCCGGTCGCTGCTCCGCGACCATGGTCGCCTCGGAAGGTATTGAACACCCGCAGGAAAGTGAACGCCCGCGCCACCGCGGTAATGTGGCCCAGCAGTTGTATGAGGCGAATGTGTCGAATTGACATGCTCGCACGGTGTCCGCTACATTCAGCCGCATCAGTGGCGCGTCGAAGGTGAAGGGCTTTTTGCGCCTATGGAGATGTCGACAACGATCGGATGTTCACCGATTTCAAGGGCGGACCATCGGGCGAGGGAAATGGCGGGTCGGGTCTTCGCCTGCAATCCATTTAGAAGGGTACTGATGGACATGGACATTCGCCGCCAGATCGCTCTCCTCATTCCATTGTTGTTTCTTACTCTCTCGGCGCAGTCGGCCGAAACTATCAAGATCGCGTTCGTTGATCCGCTTAGCGGTTCTTTTGCCCTGCAGGGCGAAGCTGATCTTCATCTTGCCCAAGCTAGCGTGCAAGCGATAAATGAGCGAGGCGGTGTGCTGGGTGGCGCAGAACTTCAATTGGTGCCTCCCGATGACAAGCTGAGTGCGCGAAGCCTTGCTGGTATTCAACCAGATTGTCGATAGCGGTATCCGGTTCATATCGGTGACGGTCGGCTCGAATGTCGCTGGCGCGCCTCCGAGGCGGCGGCGAAGCTACAACTCACGTAATCCAGCCAAGTCGGTACTGGTCCTTAACCTGGGCGCCACCGATCCGGCCCTCACTAATGAAAAATGCAATTTCTGGCATTTCCGTTTCATCCCTACGGTCGACATGCAGATAGAAGCATTCACTACGTCTATAGCTCGTAGTCCATCCGTGCACAACGTCTACTTGATCAACCAAGACTACGTCTATGGACAAGCGGTGCGCCGGGCAGCTATGGAAATGTTGTCGCGCAAGCGTCCGGACATCAAGATTGTGGGCGATGATCTGCATCCCATTGGCAAGATCAAAGATTTCGCGCCGTATATCGCAAAGATCAAGACGTCCAATGCGGACACCGTGATAACGGGCGGTGGGAGCCGGATTTCTCCCTTCTCCTCCAGTGCTAGCAAAGACGCTGGACTGCGCACGTTGACTACTACTCTCTGGGTTCCTACACGGCTGGCGTCGCGTCAGCAATGAAGAAGGCCGACGGCGCGGATCACGCGTGAAGACAATGATCCCATGGCACGCCAACGTGTGGCCGATGACCGACTCCAAAAGTTCTACACCGAATACAAGAAACACTACCGCAACGAAGAGATCTCATATCTATCAATCAAGTTTGGCTTTGACATGCTGGCTCGAGCCATCAATCAAGCAAAATCGAGAGTGAGCCGCTCCAAGTTGCGCGCGCTCTCGAGGTTATGAGAGTATCAAGGTGATACTGGGGAGATGTGGATGCGAAGGGGAAGATCATCAGCTCTGCAGCCCCGTTGTATCTCGCAACCTTTACGGAGGGTCGGAGACGCCATACAGCACGACGTGGAGAATACAGGCTACGGTTGGAAGACCTGACGTTCGCTTCGACGCGGCCGAAACGCCATTGCCCACTGCGTGCAAGATGGTACGGCCGTAGAGAGCGCTTTTGCATCACGCGCGTAACGGGGCTCTAGGTTTTGGGACGGATCGTCACTGCTGCAACACGCGCGCGAGGCTCGTGGCGAGCTCGTGCGCCGATAGCGGTTTCTTGCAGTACTTCGTTCGGCGCCCGATTCGAGCGCGTGTCGCATCACGTGCTCCGCCGACGATACCCGCTCACGAGCAAGAGTGGGATCGCGCTTCTGGTCTGCGCGTATCTGCGCGGATCAGGGCCGATCCGGACATGCCGGGCATGCGCTCGTCGGTGATCACCGCGTCGAAGCGCTCCGGCTCGGCGCGGAACGCTTCGAGCGCGGCGCTGCTGGAGGTGAAGCCCGACCGGCGGCGTAGCCGAGGTCGGCGAGCGTCTCGGTCGCGAGCCGCGACCAGCGGCTCCTCGTCGTCCACGATCAGCACCTGCTGGCGATTTCCGCGCGGCAGCTTCGGGCTCTCGCGCCTCGCAGTCGTCCTGGAGCGTCGCCGGCTACGCGGCAGATACACGGTGAACGTGCTGCCGCCGCCGAGCCGTGCTCGCCACGTCGATCGCCCCTCTCAGCTCGGTGACGATGCCGTGCACCAGCGACAGGCCGAGCCCGGTGCCAACGCCGACCTCTTTGGTGGTGAAGAACGGATCGAAGATCCGGCTCGAGATTTCCGGGGCGATGCCGATCCGCGTGTCGCCGACCATCGAGGACCACGATAGTCGCCGGCCGTCGAGCGTGCCGACCGTCGCAACGCGTGCCGCGTCGAGCCGCACGCGCGTCCAGCGACACGCGCAGCGTGCCGCCCGAGGTCATCGCCTGAATGGCGTTCGTCGCCAGGTTCATCACGCACCTGGTGCACCTGCGTCGGATCGCCCGAGCACCGCGGCTCGGCCTGCGCGCAAGCCGCGGAAAGATTGTGACGCTCGCGGGCGGGTTGGCCGCAAGCTGGTCGAGCGCTTCGCGGACCACTCGCTCCACGTGCACTGGGACGCGCTCGCCCACGCCGCTGCGGCTGAATGCGAGGATCCGCTCGACCAGCGCGCGCCCGCGTTCGCCCGCGGTCATGATGCTGTCGAGATCGCGCCGCAGCCGGCTGCCCTTCGGTGCATCGCGCAGCGCCATCTCGCCGTAGCCGAGGATCGCGCCGAGGATGTTGTTGAAGTCGTGCGCGATGCCTCCGGCGAGCGTGCCCATCGCCTCGAGCCGTTGTGCCTGGCGCAGTTGCCCTTCGAGCCGCGCGCCGCTGCTCACTCCGCTTCATACCGCTCGGTCATGTCCTGCACGGTCAGCACGAAAGTGGTCGGCGGTTCCGGACGGCCGGCGCACGCAGCACACCGAGATGGCTGGCATAGACGATGTGGCCGAATCGCGGTGGATGTAGCGCTTCTCCAAGCTGTAGTCGGTCGCACTTTGCATCCAGCGCCTGGTCCAGCAGAGCCTCGGTTGCCCGCGAGATCGTCCGGAGTGCGTGATTGAGGCCCAGTCGCGCCCGATGAGTCTCGTCCCGGGCGATATCCGAGGATCTGACACAGCTTCTCGTTGACCTTCAGAAGCGGCCGCTCTGGCGAGCTAACCCCCATGCCGATCAAGGGCAGATCGAAGAAACTCCGAAACCGGGTTTCGTCGATCCTCAGCCTGGTGCCGCTCGTTTACGTCGAGCATGAACCCGACCACGCGCTCGGGTTTGCCCTCGGGATCGAAGAACATCCGGCCCTTCGCCTCCAGCCAGTGCACGGTGCCGCCCGGTGGACAACGCGGTATTCGGCGGCGAGGTCGCCGGTTTCGGCCGCGCGCTCGATCGCGGCGTTCACCACCGGGAAGTCCTCCGGAAAGACGAGCTTCCTCCAACTGTCGTAGGTGCCGTCGTACGACCCAGGTGCGAGCCCATACATGGCTTCGAGATCCGGCGACCAGCGGTTCTGCCCTCACCCGCGCCAATACGCCATTCGAACGCTACTGCGCGCGCGGCCCTTCTGTGCGACGTCGAGGATCTCCTGTCGCTCGCGCAGATCCTGCTCAATCCGCTTGCGCTCAGTGATGTTGAGCCCTACGCCCCTCGTAGCCCTTGAAGCGCCCCTCCTCGTCAAAGATCGGGACACCACTGATGCTGATATAGCGGACGAGCCCGTCCGGGCCGATGCGGCAGTATTCGGAGATCGCGAAATGGTTGGCGGGCTTCAAGGACTGCCTGATGTTCAGCCCATGTACCATTCAGCAACTTGATAATGCCGGTCTGCTCCCCAGCGCGTCTTCCCGATCGAAGAGTCGGCCGTATATCCGTGGTTCTCGACTTCGCTCCAAATGTGCGTGAAACGCAGATTTTCGTCCTGTCTCCAGTACCAGTCGGATGAAAGCTTGGTCAAGGCTGCGAAACCGGGCTTCACTCTCGACGTAGGGCCGCTTCGGCCAGCTTGCGCTCGGTAATGTTGCGCGCCACGCCATGGTAGCCCTTGAAGCGGCCTTCTTCATCGAAGATCGGCGCGCCGCTGACGCTGGCGTACCGGGTCATTCCATCTGGGTCAAGGCGGGTATATTCGAAATCGCGGAAGGGCTGGCGGGCCGCGAGCACCGCCTGGTGCTCGGCCCAGGACGAGGACAATGGCGTCGTTATGTTGACAAGCTCCCAGCGGGTCTTGCCGAGGAATGCTTCGGCCGGGGCTGGGTACCCGGCGTTTGTCCCGTCCGGCAGGTGCGTGAACCGCAGGTTCTCGTCCTGCTTCCAGTACCAGTCGGAAGAAAGCTCGGTCAGGCTGCGGAAGCGGGCTTCCGCTCTCGCGCAGTTCTTCCTCCATCCTCTTGCGCTCGGTGATGTTGCGCCCTGTACCCTCGTAGCCTTTGAAGTAGACCCTGCTCGATCGAAGATCGGCGCGCCGCTGACGCTCAAATAACGAGCGATGCCGTCCGGGCCAATGCGGCAGTATTCGAAAGTCGCGGAAGGGCTGACGAGCTTCAAGGACCGCCTGTGTTCCCTCCACGTGCCAGACAGCAACTTGACACCGGGAGCTCCCACCGGGTCTTACCGAGCCACGCATCGTTCGGGAATCCAGCCAGCTCCTGAAACTCGCTCCACGAGTGCGTGAAGCGCAGGTTTTCATCCTGCTTCCAGTACCAGTCGGCTGAAAGCTCGGCGAGGGTGCGAAAGCGGGCTTCGCTCTCGCGCAGCGCCTCCTCGGCGAGCTTGCGCTCGGTGACGTCGGCAACGGCACCGGTCCAGCGCAACGGTTCCCCGGAAGTGTCGTGTGATAACGGCCCGTCTGGTGAATCCAGCGCGTTTCGCCGCGCGGGATCATGCGTATTTCGATGTCGAATCGAGCGGTCTTGCCTGCGAAATGGGCAGCGATCGCCTCCCTCCCACTTCCGACGATCCTCGGGGTGGAAGGGAACTTGGGCCACGAAGTCCGACCGGGTCGCGAAAGTGGTTCCGCGGGGAAATCCGTACATTTCGAGCATCCGCGGGGACCCATAAAACTCGTCAGTGGGGATGTTCCAGTCCCAGTGACCGTCGCCAGAGAGCCTCCATGGCGAGGGCGGCGCGCTGTTCCGAGAACCGCAACGCCGCCTCGGCACGCCTCTTGGCATCGATGTCGCTCACCGAGCCAGCCATCCTCATCGCCCGTCCGGTTGCGTCGCGCACGCAAAGGGCGCGAATGCGCACCCAGCGGTAGACACCGTCAGCGTGGCGCACCGCCACTCGCCGTCGTAGGTCGTCGCTCGTCCCGCGAGAAGAATCTCTCAGCGCGATCCGCTCCGCGTCCAAGTCGTCTGGGGTGAAACGCGACCAACTCGCGCCACTCGGTGTGGCGTCGAACCGTTGCGCTCGGCTGGAGACCGTAGAGATGCCGCGCGCGTTCGGAGAGGAACATCTCGTCGGTCAGCACGTCCCAGTCCCAGATGCCGGCATCCGCCGCCGCCACGACGAGCGAGTAGCGCGCCTCCGCCTCGCGCAACCTGGCGATTTCGCGACCGAGCAGCCACACGGCCACACCGCCAGCGAATAAGAACAGCGCCGTGCGCATCACCACCGGCAGGTCGTCACCCGGCCATGCGAGCTCGGTTACCCCGGCGACAAGAATGACCCCGAGCAGCCCGCACCGATTTTGAGGGCGTGGCGATCGCGCCACGCCACCGGTGCGCGACTGGTCTGGGGAGTCTTGATCGGATCGAGAGAGGGTCGTGGGCGGTTGTCATCTATGGATCCTCGATCGACTCTCGAACCGCCACGAGCAGCTCCACGCGCGTGAACGGTTTCGGCAGCACCTTGCGCACACCGAGCTTGCTGGGCAGCGTCCGCGGAGCCCTCGAGACCGCGCCGAAACCGTGCCGAGATCGACAGGGATGGGTGCCATATAGCTCGCCTGCAGCGACTGAATTAGTCGCCTCGGCGCCACGCGGGCTCGAGATGTTGACGATGACGAGGCGCACCGGCTGCTCTTGCGCAGGGGCGCCCGCCGCCGCGGCGACCACCGCGTAGCCCGCTTCGCCGAGCCAGCGCTCGAGCAGCTCCCGAATGAGGTCGTCCGTTTCGACGATGACAATATAGCCTCTTTTCATGCACCTGCTCCTCGGCACTGCAACCTGCCTTGCCGGTCGCTGCTCCGCGACCATGGCCGTTCAAGCAGGATTGAACGCCCGCGCTGCGCGCGGTAATGTGGCAGTTGTATGAGGCGAATGTGTCAATTGACACGCTCGCACGGTGCTCCGCCACATTCAGCCGCAATAGGGCATGTGTGTAAACCTGACGCTGCGAGGCTTGACGGAGGAGCGATGGAAACGAGTCGAAGCAGTGATCACGGCAGCGATGGTGACGACGATGACGACGACAGCGCACGTGCTCGCGGTCGATGATGATCCGTCAGTGCGCCAGATGATCGCCGATTATCTGACGGACAACGACGTGCGAGTCACCACGCTCGCGAGCGGACGCGAGATCGGCGAGGTGATGGAGCGGGAAACCATCGACCTCGTCATCCTCGATCTGCGTCTGCCGGGCGAGGATCGGAATGCAGATCGCGCGGAAGCTGCGCGAGGAATCGGACCTGCCGATCATCATGCTGACCGGCCGCAAGGATGAGGCTGACCGCGTGATGGGACTGGAGCTCGGCGCAGACGACTACCTGACCAAACCCTTCTCGCCACGAGAGCTGCTCGCCCGCATCCGCGCGCTGCTCCGACGCTCGCGCTCCCGGGAAACCGTGGCCGACGGGCTGGCGAAGATTCGCGCCTACCGCTTTTCTGGCTGGGAGCTCAACGTGCGGCTGCGCCGCTCGACAGCACCTGCACGGCGAGATCGTCGCGTTGACCAACAGCGAGTTCAACTTGCTTGCGGCGTTCCTCGCCGCGCCGCAGCGGGTGCTCTCGCGTGATCAGCTGCTCAACCTCTCGCGCCTGCACGACGACGAGGTCTACGACCGTGCGATCGACGTGCAGGTGGGACGCCTGCGGAAGAAGCTCGAGCCGGACGCCGCGCGGCCCCAGCTCATCCGCACCGAGCGCGGCGCGGGATATGTTTTCACAGCGCCCGTAGAGACCGTGCGCCCAACAGGCGCAGGACGGGGTAGCCCGGCTACGCCCGGGAACGCTGCGTGCCGCAGTCGAGACAGCCTTGCTCCGCATCGCTGCTCCCGCGGGTACCCCTTGCGCGTGGATTGCTATCGCGCTTAGCGTACGGTTGGGGCCACCGAGCCATCTTTGGCGAGCGAGCCATACGAGCCCGTCGCAAACGCCAGCGCACTGGCCGCGGTCTGTGCGTTGGCCCGGGCGTCCTCGAGCTGCGTCTCCGCCTGCACCAACGCGTTCTCCTCGTCGGACAGGCTCGTATACGTGCCAACGCCGTTGCGATAGGCCCCGAGCGCACCCGCATGCGAGGTGCGCGCGGCCGCGGTCAGCGTGAGCGCGGCATCGTGCTCGGCGAGCGCGGTGGTGAGACCATCAGTAGGCATCGGCAACCTCCTTCGCCGCCGTCTGCCGGCATGCTCCGGCGCGTCGTTGGCCGCGCTGACCTCGGCGCTGGCGATCCGGACCTGTGTATCGCGGCGTCCGCCGTCGAACAGCGGCCAGCTGAATTGCAGGAACAGGGGCGCGCCGCCCGGCTTGTTCAGCCGACGTACCGAGGGCTGCTGTCGACGCTGAGCGCGCCGATGTTCTGATAGACCGACGCCGCCAACGCCGCTAGTCGGCTTGTGCTCGGCGCGTTCCTTTGTCCAGCATCGCTTGCGCGGCGCGCACCTTGCCGAGGCCGGCGATGATATCCGGGCGATTCGACAGCGCCTGCGCCACATACTGGCCGACATCGCCAGCCGGCTTCCCGGGAAGCGGCTGCTCGGAGCCCTCCGCAATCCGGATCTCGCTCGTGGGCTCGAGTCCTACGCTCGCCAGCAGGGCCGCGTAGGCGGTCCGCTCCGTGCCGGTGGCACGCTCGAGCGTGAAGCGCGCCCATGCGTATTGGCGCCGTGCTTTCGCCAGCTCGACGGAGGTGGCCAGCCTGCGCGAGCGGCGCGCCTGCACTGCATCGCGATCGAGCTCGGCGGTCTTCAGCCCACGCTCGGCGGCGCGCAGCCTGCCGCGTGCCGCGCTCAGCGCGTAGTAAGCTCCGGCTTACCAGCGAACCTCGGCGTCCGATCGCGCTCCAGCGAAAGCGACGGTTCGCCACGAGCAGATCTCCCGCGCGCCGCGTTCCGCAGCCTGGCGCGCGCGGCCGGAGCTTCGAGCGCCAGCCAACACTGATCGGCACAGGGCCGGCGCGAGCTCGTCGCAGTATCCGCACGTGAAGCCTGGCGGCAGTAACAACCGATCGGCGCGAATCGGCAGCCGGCAGGCGCAGCTCAGTAGCACGGCGAGCGCTTCTGCGGACAACTGCGGCGGCACGTATGCGCGTTCTACCAGCCCCACCGCCAGCGCCGCCTCGCCGCGCACGCTCCCATGCCTCTCGCGTCTGCGGATTACTGCGCTGCGCGAGGTCGATGAGCGCGGCGAGATCGTAGTCGCGGTTACGCTCGACGAGTCACTTTGTCCTCGACGGCATTCGCAGGTCAGCTGCGCCTGCGCGACGTTGGCGCGCACCGCCCGTCATCGCTCGGCGAGCTCTGTCCGGCATCCCCCGTGTTCCACCTGCACAGCGCCCGGACCGCCAGCCAATGAGGCTTGCTCTCACTTTGAGGTGGAATGCGCCATGGCGTCTCCGGGGTGCTCGGCGCAAGCGTGATCGGGTCGCTGGAGCACGCCGCGAGCAGCGGCAGCAGGACCAGCCCGCTCGCGCGAAGCGCCAGATGCATCGATCAGTCAGCATCGGCGTGCGCCCCCCGCATAGCCGTGTACAGCAGGCGCTCCGCTTCGGCCGCCGCCGGCAATCGATCGATCTCGAGTGCGTCAGGTGGACTCGGCGCAGGCTGCTAGCGCGCAGCGCGTCGGCATAACGACCTAGCCAATCCGCGGCAGCGACCTGCGTGCGAGTTCGTCGTCCGGCACGCCGCCATCGCGCACCTGATTGGCCATGACAAAGCTCGGCCGCCGCCAGGCCGTCGACACGTCCATGCAGCGCGTTGCCCGGGGTCCACTGCCTGCCTGCCCGCCGAATCTGAGCTCGAAGCCGCTCAGCAGCACCAGCAGGCGCGCCCGGGCCAAGGCACGCGCTATCGGCAGACGCGATACCACCGAACCCATCGGATCGCGCAGCACCCCGCCGAGCGCTGCCACCGCATCGGCCAGCGCGCTTCAGGCCCCGCCGCCGCGCTGACCGGCCAGACGGTCGCGAACACGATGGACATCAGCACACGTTGCCCAGCACGATGCCGATGACACGGTCGCGCAGAACGGTCAGATCGTCCGTCGGCCCGAAACGCTTGCAGCACGCCGATATGGGACGCGAATGCCATTTGAATCCCGGCGTACGCAAGCAATTCGCTGCTGGTCGCAACCACGCGCCGACGCCCGATACCAGGGCGACCAGCAGCGCGAGATGGCCGATATCGGTCATGCTCGGCATCACATACACGATGCACAGGCCGCCGATCAGACCGCCAGGGGACCGCCCCGGAAAGGCGCAGCCGTCAGCTTGTGCATGTAGTCTCGCCGATGGTCCCGAGCGCAACGAAGAAGCACGTCACGACCGCGGGTACGGATACCGGACCAGTCGAGCCCGCTATAGATGATGTAGGCCGCCATGACCGCCAGCGTTGCCTTGAGCGCAAAGCGCACGTGCCCGCGGTTGCTGAACGCATCCGCGACGAAGAAGGCCTTAGCGGCCGGCCGCGCGTGCTCGGCGGCTGGTGGGTGGTCCTCGCTCTGCGAGCAACGCGTTCATCCGGTCGAGCACATTGGCGAGGGCGACGACGACCGGGCGCTCGTCGGCCGAAGAGGCTGCCCGGACGATCGGCGGTGCCGATGGCACGACGAACGAGCGGCTTGCCGGCAACGGCATCGCGGCACGCCTCACAAGCAGCCGCCAGCCAGCCACGCACGGCGGGGGCGGTCTGCGGCGGCAGCACGCGGCCATGCGCACCAGCTCGTCGAGCGATTCGATCAGCGCCATGTCGAGCGCGTTGCGGCTGTGCAGGTCGCGATCGACCAGCTCTGCGCGCTGGCGCAGCTCGGCGGAACTCGGCAGGTTCGGTCGTCAACCCTGCTAGGCGCGCTACATCCCCGGTGCGCAAACGCTGCAATCACCGCATCGAGCACCTCGACGGCGCGCCGGCGCAGGAGCGCTGCTGGATCTTGCCCGATCGCCATGTTTACCAGCGCCACCAGCACTGCCGGCACGACTACGACCACCCACAGCCACAGCACGGAATGGGTCCAGTGCATCGAAATCAGGAATGTCGTCGATCAGCGTCTGCGAAATGACGAGCACGAAACCGGTGAGGAATGCGATGGGCCCGGTTGTGATAGTGCGCGACGGGAACATGCCGAGGAACGTCGCTGCCGCCATCAGCGGCAGCCGCAACGCCGGCTCCGCGGCGTCCGCGGCGAACAGAAACCAAACTGAGTGCGACCGCGACGGTGACCGCCAGCGAGCCGGCGATGGCAACCATCAAGGTGCTCGCCGCTTCGGCCGCGGCTCGCAAATATCACGATTAATGCCGCGTAGGAAGCAAGCGGGAGCCGAAACAGCATCCACAGCACGACGATGATGGTGCTGCACACCATGATCCGCGCGACCGCGGCGAGCCGTCCCGGCCGCGCGGCCAGCTCGCAGCGTGCAGAAAGCCTCCCAGGGAGCCACAACATGTGCCCTGTTTCCCAGCATCAGGCTTTTACACTATTAGTGGAGCATGTCTGATATTTAGTTTACATGCCAGTGGATCATTTTCGAGGTTATAAATGGGAAAAGAATAACTACAGTCAGGTTTTATCAGCTCATACGATAGGTGCCTGATACTGAAAGGAATGAGTTACTGTCTAAATGCTTGATGTACTTAGAGTGTTTGTTTCTGTATCATCATCTTCATAAGAACACCACTGAACATGTTTGGCTTTTCGTAAA
>ERZ1370068.9523-contig-8297_pt1 | contig 41636 bp, 53 predicted proteins | sample MGYA00561227_ERZ1370068 | MGnify/ENA primary metagenome ERZ1370068 (study PRJEB38410, sample SAMEA6850437) | metagenome | study: Metagenomic assessment of the ecological functions of the soil: analysis of the soil microbiota associated with the... | reverse complement strand
CCATTACGTATTGCTGTGCCCCAGCACCTTGACCGGGTACCCGTCGCGGACGGCGCCACGGGCGACCAGCCGTCGGCGGATGACCGCGCCGCCGTCTCGGGGAACAGCTCGCCCAGCCGGTCGAGGTTGACGACCTGGAACTCGACCGTGAACGGGTTCGTGAAGCCCTTGCAGCTTCGGCAGCCGCATGTGCAGCGGCATCTGGCCGCCCTCGAAGGCGGCCGGGACCTGGTCTGCGGGCCTTGGTGCCCTTGGTGCCGCGGCCGGCGGTCTTGCCCTTGGAGCCCTCACCGCGACCGACGCGGGTCTTGGCGGTCTTGGCTGCCGGGCGCCGGGCGCAGGTGGTGCACGCTTCAGAGTCGTCATGACTCCAGCTCGACCTCCTCGACCGGTCACCAGGTGACGGACGGTCGTGGACCATGCCGCGGATCTCGGGGCGGTCCTCCCTTGACGACGACGTCGCCGATCCGCTTGAGGCCGAGCGATGCGCAGCGGTCTCGCGCTGGTTCGGCTTGCCGCCGATCGTCGACTTCGGATCTGGGTGACCTTGAGCCGAGCCATCAGCGTCACCTCGCGCCGGCGCCGCCGCGGCGCCGGGCGCCGCAGCAGCGCGGCCGGGGCGACGTCCTCGACCGGCAGGCCGCGGCGGGCGGCCACCGCCTCGGGCCGCTCGAGCATCTTCAGCGCCGCGACGGTGGCGTGCACGATGTTGATCGCGTTGGACGAGCCGAGCGACTTGCTCAGCACGTCGTGGATGCCGGCGCACTCGAGCACGGCGCGCACCGGACCACCGGCGATCACGCCGGTACCGGGGGCGGCCGGACGCAGCAGGACGACGCCGGCGGCCTTCTCGCCCTGCACCGGGTGCGGGATGGTGCCCTGGATGCGCGGGACCGCGGAAGAAGTGCTTCTTGGCCTCCTCGACACCCTTGGCGATCGCCGCCGGGCACCTCCTTGGCCTTGCCGTAGCCGACGCCGACCAGTGCCGTCGCCGTCGCCGACGACGACCAGCGCGGTGAAGCTGAAGCGACGACCACCCTTGACGACCTTGGCGACGCGGTTGATCGCCACGACGCGCTCGATGTACGCGGCTCTTCTCGGCCGCCGGCGCCGCCGCGACGGTCGTCGCGGCGGTCACGGCGGTCGCCGGCGCCGCCGCCGCCGCGCTGTCCGCTGCGCTGCGGTCCGCTCATCAGATGTTCCTCTTCTCTCGTTGTACGTGTGCTCGGTCGTGCCATCAGAACGTCAGGCCCGCCTCGCGGGCGCCGTCGGCGCAGGGCCGCGATCGCGGCCGTGGTACTTGTTGCCGCCGCGGTCGAAGACCACGACCGTCGACGCCGGCAGCCTTGGCGCGCTCGGCGACGAGCTCGCCGACCTTGCTGCGCCTTGGCCGTCTTGTCGCCCTCGAGCGCGCGCAGGTCGGCCTCCATGGTCGACGCGCGACGCCAGCGTCTGGCCGACCAGGTCGTCGACGACCTGGACGCACGATGTGCCGGGCGGAGCGGGTGACGACCAGGCGCGGACGCGTCGGCGGTGCCGGCGACCTTCTTGCGGACCGCGCATGCTGGCGGCGCGCGGCGGGCCGCACGTCGCGGCGCGGTGCTTGCGTGCTTGAGAGCGATCGCCATGGTCACTTACCAGCCTTTCCGACCTTGCGGCGGATGTGCTCGCCGGCGTAGCGCACGCCCTTGCCCTTGTACGGCTCGGGCTTGCGCAGCTTGCGGATGTTCGCGGCGACCTCGCCGACCAGCTGCTTGTCGATGCCCTGACGACCGAGAACCGGGTCGGGCCTCGACCGTGAAGGTGATGCCCTCGGGGGCGTCGAACGTGATCGGGTGGCTGTAGCCGAGCGCGAACTCCAGCTGGTCGGGCCCTTGGACAGCGACGCGGTAGCCGACGCCGACGATCTCGAGCTTCTTCTCGTAGCCCTCGGTCACGCCGACGACCATGTTGCTGACCAGCGTGCGGGTCAGGCCGTGCAGCGAGCCGCGCTGCGCGCTCGTCGTCCGGGCGCGTGACCTCGGAGCGCCGTCGTCGTCGCTCTCGCGACCGTGATCGGCGCGGCGACGGTGTGGCGACAGGGTGCCCTTCGGGCCCTTCACCGTCACGTCGCGGCCGTCGATCGTCGACGTCGACGCCGGACGGGCACGGCGATGGGCAGTCTTGCCGATGCGCGACATGCTAGTCTCCTTCTCGTCTCGGTTACCAGACGTAGGCGAGGACTTCCCCACCCACGCCCTTCTGGTTGGCCTGGCGGTCGGTCAGCAGGCCGGTGCGACGTCGAGATGATCGCGACGCCGAGGCCGCCGAGCACCTTGGGCAGGCCGGTGCACTTCGCGTACACGCGCAGGCCGGGCTTGCTGATCCGGCGGACGCCGGCGATCGAGCGCTCGCGGTTGCGGCCGTACTTGAGCGTCGATGGTCAGGCGTCTTGCCGACGCCACCTCGGCGTCCTCGACCATGTCGCAGCGACGGCGATGTAGCCCTCCTGCTGGAGGATCTCGGCGACGCCCGCCTTCAGCTTGCTGTAGGGCATGGTCACCGCGTCGTGGTACGCCTGAGTTGGCGTTGCGCAGACGGGTCAGCATGTCTGCGATCGGGTCGGTCATCGTCATGGCGGTCGTTGCTCTTTCTCGCCGTGGTTTCCCGCCGCGTCGACGGTCGGCGACCTGCAGCGATCGTGGTCGTAGTAGGGTCGTGGTCACCAGCTGGACTTGGTGACGCCGGGCAGCTCGCCGCGGTGCGCCATCTCGCGCAGGCAGATCCGGCACAGGCCGAACTTGCGGTAGACGGCCTGCGGGCGGCCGCAGCGCTGGCAGCGGGTGTAGCCGCGCACCGCGAACTTCGGCTTGCGCGCCGCCTTGACCCTCAGTGCAGTCTTCGCCATCGTCAGTTCTCCTTGAACGGGAAGCCGAGCTGCTTGCAGCAGCGCGCGGCCCTCGTCGTCGTTGGTCGCGGTGGTGACGACCGTGATGTCCATGCCGCGCGGCGCGGTCGATCTTGTCCTGGTCGATCTCGTGGAACATGACCTGCTCGGTGAGGCCGAACGTGTAGTTGCCCGTGCCGTCGAACTGCTTGCGGCGACAGGCCGCGGAAGTCACGGATGCGCGGCAGCGCGAGCGTCAGCAGCCGGTCGAGGAACTCCCACATCCGGTCGCCGCGCAGCGTGACGTGCGCGCCGATCGGCATGCCCTCGCGCAGCTTGAACTGCGCGATCGACTTGCGGGCCCTGGTCGACCTGCGGCTTCTGGCCGGTGATCGTCGGCGAGGTCGCGGACCGCGCCCTCGATCAGCTTGGAGTCGCGGGCGGCCTCGCCGACGCCCATGTTGACCACGATCTTGGTCAGACCGGGCACCTGCATGACGTTGTCGTAGCTCGAACTCGCTCGCGCAGCGCCGGGAGGATCTCCTCGCGGTAGCGCGGCTTGAGGCGCGGCAGCGTGCCTGTCGCGGTCGCGGTGCTCTGTCGGTCGTGCTCATCAGATCTCCTTCCCGGTCGCTGGCGAGACGCGGACGCTGCGCGTGCGGCGTACGTCGACCGTCGGTCGATGCGTCGACCTCGACGCGCGTAGCCGACCCGGGTCGGCTCTGCCGTCGCCCGGTCGACCAGCATCACGTTGCGACACGTGGATCGGGGCCTCCTGGGTGATGATGCCGCCGGTCGTGCCGCCGCGGCCGCCCTGGCTGACGACCTTGGTGTGCTTCTTGACGCGGTTGACGCCCTCGACGATGACGCGCTGCTGCTCGCGGTAGGACCGCGATGACCTTGCCCTCGGCGCCCTTGTCCTTGCCGGCGATCACCTGGACGGTGTCGCCCTTCTTGATCTTCATCGTCTTCGCCATGCTCAGAGCACCTCCGGCGCGAGCGAGATGATCTTCATGAACCGCTTGTCGCGCAGCTCGCGGCCGACGGGGCCGAAGATGCGCGTGCCGCGCGGCTCGCCGTCGGCCTTGAGGATGCACGGCGGCGTTCTCGTCGAACCGGATGTAGGAACCGTCGGGACGGCGGCGCTCCTTGACGGTGCGCACGACGACGGCCTTGACGACGTCGCCCTTCTTGACGTTGCCGCCGGGGATCGCGTCCTTGACGGTGGCGACGATGACGTCGCCGATGCCGGCGTAGCGCCGACCCGAGCCGCCGAGCACACGGATGCAGAGGATCTCCTTGGCACCGGTGTTGTCGGCGACCTTGAGTCGCGACTCCTGCTGGATCATCTGTCTCTCCTGTTGTCACGCCGGTTCCCGGTCGCCTGCGAGCCTGGCGGATCACTGCGACTGATCTGCAGCGGTGAAGCCCAGGGCTTACTTGGCCTTCTCGAGGATCTCGACCGACGCGCCAGCGCTTGGTGGCCGACAGCGGCCGGGTCTCCATGATCAGGACCCGGTCGCCGATGCCGCACGGCGTTCGGCCTCGTCGTGCGCCTTGAGCTTGCTCGTGCGGCGGAGGACCTTGCCGTACAGCGGCGTGCTTGCACGCGGTCCTCGACGGCGACCACGACGGTCTTGTCCATCTTGTCGCTGACGACGACCAGGCCCTCGCGGACCTTGCGGTCGCCGCGCTGGCTCCCGTCGTCGTCGCTGCACGTCTGCGCGGTCATGTCAGCTCTCTCGTCGGTCATCCGCGCTCCCGGCGCCGCTGGTGATGCCGAGCTCGCGCTCGCGCATCACCGTGTAGATCCGGGCGATGTCGCGGCGGACGGCGCGCAGCCGGCCGTGGCTCTCCAGCTGGCCGGTGGCCGCCTGGAAGCGGAGGTTGAACAGCTCCTCCTTGGCCTCGCGCAGCTGCCTCGACGAGTCGCTCGTCGTCGAGCTCGCGCAGCTCGGCGCCGGTCGCGGTCGTGCCATCAGAAGTCACCTCCCTCGCGGCTGACGAACCGGCACTTCATCGGCAGCTTGTGCATGCGCGCGGCGCATGCGCCTCGCGGGCGATCGTCTCGTCGGGACACCGGACAGCTCGAACATGCACGCGGCCGGGCTTGACGTTGGCGATCCACCACTCGGGCGAACCCTTGCCGGAACCCATGCGGGTCTCGGCGGGCTTCTTGGTCAGCGGGCGGTCCGGGTAGATGTTGATCCAGACCTTGCCGCCACGCTTGATGTGACGGGTCATCGCGATACGAGCCGACTCGATCTGCCGGTTGGTCACGTAGGCGGGCTCGAGCGCCTGGATGCCGTAGTCGCCGAAGGCCAGCGCGGTGCCGCCCTTGGCCGCACCGCGTGCGGTTCGGGTGGTGCTGCTTGCGGTGCTTGACCCGGCGGGGATCAGCATGGCTCAGGCCTCCGTTCCGTGGTCTCGGCCGGGCGCAGCGAGCCGCGGCCGCGGCGCGGCGCGTCGGCGCGGCTGGCGGCGCGCCGGCCGCGGGCCGCGTGCTGGCCGCGGCTCGCCGGCCACGGCGCCGTCGCGGTCGCTCGCGGACGCACCGCGACGGCCCGGTGCGGCTGCCGGCGCGGCGCGCACGGCCTGCGCCTCGCGCTCGGCTCGCGGCTGCGTCGACCTCGCCCTTGTAGATCCAGACCTTCACGCCGATCCGGCCGAAGGTCGTGCTTGGCCTCGTAGAAGCCGTAGTCGATGTCGGCGCGCAGCGTGTGCAGCGGCACGCGGCCCTCGCGGTAGAACTCCGAGCGGCGACATCTCGGCGCCGCCGAGGCGGCCGGAGCACTGGATCCGGATGCCCTTGGCGCCGGACGCGCATCGGCCGTCTGCATCGCCTTGCGCATCGCGCGGCGGAACGCGACGCGGCTGCGACAGCTGCTCGGCGACGCCCTGGGCGACGAGCTGGGCGTCGATCTCGGGGTTCTTGCACCTCGAGGATGTTCAGCTGGACCTGCTTGCCGGTGAGCTTCTCGAGGTCGCCGCGGATGCGGTCGGCCTCGGCGCCGCGGCGGCCGATCACGATGCCCGGGCGCGCGGTGTGGATGTCCACCCGGACCCGGTCGCGGGTGCGCTCGATCTCGACCTTGGCAGATGCCGGCGCGCTCCATGCCCTTGGTCATGCAGCTTGCGGATCGCGACGTCCTCGCCTGACGTACGACCTTGTACGAGCTTGTCGGCGTACCAGCGCGACTTGTGGTCGGTGGTGATGCCGAGCCGGAAGCCGTGCGGGTTGACCTTCTGGCCCATTAGCGGGCTCCGCCCTTCGGTCTGCGCGGCGTCGGCCGGCTGGACGCACCACGACGGTGATGTGGCTCGTGCGCTTGCGGATCCGGTAGGCGCGGCCCTGGGCGCGCGGGCGGAAGCGCTTCAGCGTCGGGCCCTCGTCGACCTAGGCGGCTTGCGACGACCAGCAGCCGCGCGTCGAGGTCCTCGGTGGTCTCGGCGTTCGCGACGGCGCTCTCGAGCACCTTGTAGACGGTCTCGCTGGCGGCCTGCGGCGCGAACTCGCAGCAGTGGCCAGCGCCTCGTCGACCTGCGCGCCGCGGATCATCGTCGACGACGCGGCGGGCCTTCATCGGGCGTGATCGCGGACGTACGCGCGACTCGCGAGCCCCGGCTGGTCGCCCAGCAGGTCTCGCGGCGGGCGCTGGTGCGCCGGTCGTGTCATGCGGTCGCGGCTCAGCGGCGCCGGCCCTTCCGGTCGTCCTTCACGTGCCCGCGGAAGGTGCGGGTCGGCGCGAACTCGCCGAGCTTGTGGCCGACCATCGACGTCGGTCACGAACACCGGGACGTGCTTGCGGCCGTCGTGCACGGCGATCGTGTGGCCGATCATGGTCGGCACGATCATCGAGCGACGCGACCACGTCTTGATCACGTTCTTGGTGCCCTTGTCGTTCTGGACGTCCACCTTCTTCATGCAGGTGGTCGTCGACGAACGGGCCCTTCTTCAGGCTGCGTGGCATCTGGTTTCAGCCCTCTCAGCGCTTGCCGGTACTTGCGGCGGCGGACGATCAGCTTGTCGCTGGCCTTGCGCTTGGCGCGTGCGGCCCTCGGGCTGGCCCCAGGGCGAGACCGGGTGGCGACCACCGGAGGTCTTGCCCTCACCACCACCGTGCGGGTGGTCGACCGGGTTCATCGCGACACCGCGGACGGTCGGGCGCTTGCCCTTCCAGCGCATCCGGCCGGCCTTGCCCCAGTTGATGTTCGACTGCTCGGCGTTGCCGACCTCGCCGATGGTGGCGCGGCAGCGGACGTCGACGTAGCGCATCTCGCCGGACGGCATGCCGCAGCTGCGCGACGGCTGCCCTCGCTTGGCGACGAGCTGACGCGACGCGCCGGCCGAGCGGGCGATCTTGCGCGCCGCCGCCGGGACGGAGCTCGATCGCGTGGATCGCGGTGCCGACCGGGATGTTGCGCAGCGGCAGGTTGTTGCCGGGCTTGATGTCGGCGCTCGGGCCGTTCTCGATCGTGCGTCGCCCTGCGTCAGCCGGTTCGGCGCGATGATGTAGCGCTTCTCGCCGTCGGCGTAGTGCAGCAGCGCGATCCGTGCGGTGCGGTTCGGGTCGTACTCGATGTGCGCGACCTTGGCCGGCACGCCGTCCTTGTCGTAGCGACGGAAGTCGATGACCCGGTAGGCGCGCTTGTGGCCGCCGCCCTGGTGCCGGGTCGTGATCCGGCCCTGGTTGTTGCGGCCGCCCTTCTTGGGCAGCGGGCGCGACCAGCGACTTCTCCGGCGTGCGACCGCGTGATCTCGACGAAGTCGGCGACGCGACGAGCCGCGACGGCCCGGCGTCGTCGGCTTGTACTTGCGGATTCCCATGCTAGTCTCTCAGTCCTCGATCAGTCGGCCCGGTCAGGAGACCGGACCTCCGAAGATGTCGATCGGTGGCCGTCGGCGACGCGTCACGATCGCGCGCTTGGTGTCGCTTGCGGCGTGCCGATGCCGAACGCGGGTGCGCCGGCGCTTGCCCGGCGCGGTTCATGGTGTTGACCGCGGTGACCTTGACGCCGAACACCTTCTCGACCGCGATCTTGATCTCGGTCTTGTTGGCGTCGCGGGCGCACCAGGAAGGTGTACTTGTTCTCGTCGAGCAGGCCGTAGCTCTTCTCGGACACCACCGGCGCGAGCAGGATGTCGCGGGGGTCTGCGGTGGATGCCGCCGATCGCGCTCACAGCGTCTCCTCGGATTCGGTGGCGACCGCCTTGCGCGGACCTGCCGGGCGGCGGCCGGCCAGGAACGCCGCAGCGCGCCCTCGGTGAACACGATGTCGTCGCTGCACAGGACGTCGTAGGTGTTGAGCTGGTCGTACGGCCAGCGAGTGCACCGTCGGCGAGGTTGCGCAGGCTCTTCAGCGTCACCTCGTCCGGAGCGCTCGACCACGACCAGCAGGTTCGTCTGCCGGCTGCGAGATGCGCGGCCAGCGTCGCCGACGCCTTCTTGGTCGACGGCACCGTCGCCGTCGACGAGTGCCGTCGACCACATGCACGCGGCCATGCCGCGCCCGGTCGGACAGCGCACCGCGCAGGGCGGCGGCCTTCATCTTCTTCGGCGTCCGCTGCTCGTAGTCGCGCGGCGTCGGGCCGTGCACGACGCCACCGCCGGCGTACTGCGGCGCGCGGATCGAGCCCTGCCGGGCCCGGCCGGTGCCCTTCTGCCGGTAGGGCTTCCGGCCGCCACCGCGACCTCGCCGCGGGTCTTGGTGCTGTGCGTGCCCTGGCGGGCGGCGGCCAGCTGGGCGACCACGACCTGGTGGATCAGCGGGATGTTGGCCTGGACGTCGAAGACCTCGGCCGGAAGCTCAGCGGTCCCCGCCTGGCGCCGGTCGGTCAGGACGTCGACCGTGCGGCTGCCGGACGCTCGTCGGCTGCAGCCGCCGGCTTTGCCACTCGGCCATCCTCAGGTCCCTTCTCGCCGGCGGCCGTCGGGACGCCCTTGGCGGCGGTGCGGACGAGCACGACCGCGCCGCGAGGTCCGGGGACGGCGCCCTTGATCAGGATCAGAGCCCTGCTCGACGTCGACCGCGTGCACGGTGAGGTTCTGGGTGGTGACGGCGCTCGCCGCCCATCCGGCCGGCCATCCGCACGCCCTGAAGACACGGCCCGGCGTGGCGCAGCGCGCCGATCGAACCGGGTAGCGGTGCTTGCGGTGGGCGCCGTGCGAGCTGCCGAGGCCGCGAGAAGCCGTGACGCTTCATCACACCGGCGAAGCCCTTGCCCTTGCTGGTGCCGACGACGTCGACGAGCTGGCCTGCGTCGAAGGTCTCGACGGTGAGCTCCTGGCCGAGTGCGTAGCTGCCGGCGTCCGCGGTGCGGATCTCGACGACGTGGCGGCGCGGGGTCACGCCGGCCTTGGCGAAGTGCCCGGCCAGTGGCTTGGTCACCTTGCGCGGGTCGATCTCGCCGTAGGCGATCTGCACGGCGGTGTAGCCGTCGGTCGTCGGCGTGCGGACCTGGGTGACCACGCACGGCGCCGGCCTGCGACCACGGTGACCGGCACGATCCGGTTGTTCGTCGTCCCAGACCTGGGTCATGCCGAGCTTCGCGCCCAGCAGGCCCGCTGCGACGTTGTCGTTCGATAGTCATGCTCAGCTCGAGCCTCAGAGCTTGATCTCGATGTCGACGCCGGCGGGCAGGTCGAGGCGCATCAGCGAGTCGACCGTCTTCGGCGTCGGGTCGATGATGTCGATCAGGCGCTTGTGCGTGCGCATCTCGAAGTGCTCGCGGCTAGTCCTTGTACTTGTGCGGGCGAGCGGATCACGCAGAACACGTTCTTCTCGGTCGGCAGCGGCACCGGGCCGGCGACCTGTCGCGCCAGTACGCGTCACCCGGTGTCCACGATCTTCGCGCGCCGAGCGTGTCGATGACCTCGTGGTCGTAGGCCTTGAGCCGGATGCGGATCTTCTGTCCCGCCATGGCTTCGCTGCGTCTCTCTCTCAGTTGATCAGGTGCCGGGTTGAATCGGTGCTGCCGGTGATCCGACCCCGAGGTCGGGCGTGTCGCGCCGGCGGGCACGTCAGTCGCCCCTGGCGCCGCGTTACCGGCGCCCGCTCGTCGGTGTGGACGTCGTCCGGACCGGCCGCCATGGGCCATGCGGCCGGACAACCTGTCCAGTGTGCCAGACGGGGTCGCACCTTGACCAATCGGGGCACGGTGCTCCGGCACGGTTCCGGCGTCCGGTCACACGCGCATCGCAGGGTGCACGTGGCCGGATCGGTTCAGGGCCGGGCAACCTCGCCCGGCCCCTGAACGGCCTACTTGAGGATCTTGGTGACGCGACCCGGAGCCGACCGTTCGACCACCCTCGCGGATGGCGAACAGCAGGCCTTCCTCCATCGCGATCGGCTGGATCATCTCGACCTGCATCGCGGTGTTGTCACCGGGCATGACCATCTCGGTGCCCTCGGGCAGGTGCACCACGCCGGTGACGTCGGTCGTCCGGAAGTAGAACTGCGGACGGTAGTTGTTGAAGAACGGCGTGTGGCGGCCGCCCTCGTCCTTGGACAGGATGTAGACGTTCGCCTCGAACTCCGTGTGCGGCGTGATCGAGCCGGGCTTGACCACGACCTGGCCGCGCTCGACGTCCTCCGCTTGATGCCGCGGAGCAGCAGCGCCGACGTTGTCGCCGGCCTGGCGCGCTGTCCAGCGAGCTTGCGGAACATCTCGATGCCGGTGACGGTCGTCTTGACGACCGTGTCGCGGATGCCGACGATCTCGACCTCCTCGCTCGACCTTGAGCGTGCCGCGCTCGACGCGTGCCGGTCACGACGGTGCCGCGGCCGGTGATCGTGAAGACGTCCTCGATCGGCATCAGGAACGGCTTGTCGACGTCGCGGACCGGCTCGGGATGAACTTGTCGCACGGCCTCGAGCAGCTCGATGATGCTTGCCGCTCCACTCCGTCGTCGCCCTCGAGCGCCTTCAGCGCCGACACCGCGGATCGACCGGCAGGTCGTCGCCGGGGAACTCGTACTTCGTCAGCAGCTCGCGGACCTCCATCTCGACCAGCTCGAGGAGCTCCTCGTCGTCGACCATGTCGGACTTGTTGAGCGCGACCACGATGTACGGCACGCCGACCTGGCGGGCCAGCAGCACGTGCTCGCGGGTCTGCGGCATCGGGCCGTCGGTGGCCGCCACGACCAGGATCGCGCCGTCCATCTGCGCCGCGCCGGTGATCATGTTCTTGATGTAGTCGGCGTGGCCGGGGCAGTCGACGTGGGCGTAGTGCCGTGCCTCGGTCTGGTACCCACGTGCGCCGCCGCGAGCGCGGTCAAGGTGGGCCTGAAGAAGATCAACGACACCTGGCTGATCTCGTCGTTCGACCCCGTGTAGCGTCGGCGCCGTGGCGGAGCCGAAGCCTGCGGACCTGGTGCTGTCGGGCGGCGGCGTCAAGGGCATCGGTCTGGTAGGGGCCGTCGTTGCGTTGATGGACGCCGGCTACCGCGCCCAACGCGTGTCGGGTACGTCGGCCGGATCCATCGTCGGAGCGGTCGTCGCGGCCGCGTCGATGGGCGACCAGCTCAGCCCCGAGGAAGTCAAAGAGCTTGCGCTGCAGCTGGATTACCACAAGTTCACCGATCCCGGCCCGCTTGAACGCCTTCCGGTGCTCGGCCCGTCGTTGGGCGGTGCTGCGGGGAACGGCATCTACAAGGGCGATTACGCCCACGACTGGGTCCGCAGCCAGCTGAAGAATCTCGGCGTGCGCACGTTCGGCGATCTGGCCATCCGCGACGACAGCCTGCCCGCCGAGCAGCGCTACAAGCTGGTCGTCACGGTCGCCGATGTGACGACGGGGCAATTGGTGCGGCTGCCATGGGACTACCGCAGGGTCTACGGCCTCGACCCCGACGAACAGTCCGTGGCCGATGCGGTGCGCGCATCGATGGCGATCCCGTTCTTCTTCCGTCCGGTCACGCTGACCGAGCTCGACCGGATTGACGTCTCGACGTTGGTCGACGGCGGAATCCTGTCGAACTTCCCGATCGACTCGCTCGATCGCACCGACGGCCGAAAACCCCGCTGGCCCAGTTTCGGCGTCACGGTGTTGCCGAACCTGCCCGAGGGCAACGACAAGGTGATTCCCGCGCTTGGCGCCCATCCGCCTGCTCGGCCCGCCGCATCTGCTGGAGAGCGTCATCACCACGGCGCTCGTTGGCCGCGATCAGGCCTACCTCAATCAGCCGTGGGTCAACGCCCGCACGATCCGGGTGGACTCGACCGACGTCGGCTTCCTCGACTTCGACATCTCGGACAACGAGATCGAGGCCCTGTACGTGAAAGGGTATGCCGCCGCAGAGAAGTTCCTGTCCGACCTGGGATTGGGACGCCTACCTCGACCGCTTCCGCTGATGGCGGTGGATCTTGCGGCGATCGTGCCGCTGCCGGCGACGTTCGCGGATAACGCAGGCGCGGTCTTCGCCCCGTTGGCGGGGACGGCGCCATTGGCGCGCGTCGCGCAGACGATGCTCGGCGCGGCCGTGGTCGCCGTCGCCGAACCGCTGGCCGACGCCGTCCGCGAAACCCTTGCGGCCCAAGGGCTGTCGGCCATCGGTGTCGCCGTGGCCGAGAATCCGGGCTCGCGGGCGCAATGCCTGGCCGCCGGGCTGCAGTACCTCAACGACCGGCCGCGCCACGTCCTGATTCACGACATCCGTCGACCGTTGGCGCCGGCAAGCGTCCGCGACCGGGTGATCGCCGCGCTGCAGGCCGGCAGCCCCGTCGTGATGCCGGTGCTGGCGGTGACCGACAGCGTGAAAGCTGTCGACGCGCGCGGCTCGGTGACCGGCACCCTCGACCGCTCGACGCTGCGGGCCGTGCAGTACCCGCGCGGGTTCACCGTCGACCAACTGTCCCAGCTGCTGGCTGGGCGCACATCGGATGACTTCGACGAGCTCGACGAGTCGCTGCGCGCCGGCACGCCGATCACCCTTCGTCGACGGGGACTCCGACGCGTTCGCCGTCGAATTGCCGAGGGACACCGCCTTTGTCGAGGCGATCATCGCGTGCCGGCATGCGGATCCTCACCCAGCCGACGGTTGAGCAGGACGTGCCGCGACGGCCACGTCGTGGTGCATAGGTCACCTTCAGGTTGCCCTCGTCGCCGGGAAAGGTGCGGACCTGTTCATCGGTGTACTTCTCGATGCACGACGACGTGTCGGTGCCCTCGAATCCGTCAGCGGCGGCAGCCCGATACGCGCGCAGCAGCGGTCGCGCGCGAAACGCCTGCGGGGTTTGAACGCGCACCAACCTGCCTCTGCCGCTGGTCGACTCGATGCCCGCCGGTCCCTGCTGCACCACGTCCGGGATGGTCAATGCCGGTATCGCACCGCCGAACTCGGCGTGCGACCGAAAGCGCGGTGACGAACATGTCGCTGCCGGCCAGCGGTCGGGCGGCGTCGTGGATCAACACCACGTCGACCGCACCCGATTCGATGTCGTCGGCGAGTAGCGCAGCACGTTGAACTCGGAGGCGTGCCTGCTGTCTCCGCCCTCGACCAGTTCCACCGTCGCGGCAGGCAGTTCCGCCGTCACGGTGTCGCTGCGCGAGGTCGCGTTCGCCGCGGCGATACACCAGCACCGAGCGCCCGATCTGCGGGGACTCGTGTGACGGCATTCAGCGACCAGGCCACCATGCTGCGGCCGGCCAGCGGCAGATACGCCTTGTTGCCGTCAGCGCCGACACGCGTGCCGAGGCCAGCGGCCAGCACCACACCGACAGCGTAGGACCCCGGCGGCGGACTCATGGCGGATATTTTGGCATTGTGCAGCGGCCGCCTGACGATCCTGATCTCGGGCGCCGGCATCGCAGGCCCGACGTTGGCCTACTGGCTGGTGCGGCGAGGTCATCGGCCGGTGCTGGTCGAGCGCACCTCCGAGCTGCGCGTCGGCGGGCACGCCGTCGACATCCGCGGCACCGCGCTCGAGGTCATCGAACGGATGGGGCTCGACACCGCGGTGCGCGACGCCCGCACGCAGATCCTCACCCTGTCGGCGGTGCGGCCCGACGGTGCTCGCACCTACGACGTGGCGCTGCGACCGATGCACGAGCGCGCGGCGATCGCGAGATCGAGATCATGCGGAGACGACCTGGTGCGCATCCTGTTCGGCGCGGTGAGCGACGACGTCGAAGTCGTGTTCGGCGACTCGGTGCGGACGCTGACGCCCTCAGGACGGCGCCCGCGTCGCCGTCGGAATTCGAGCGCGGCGCGCCGCCAGGGAGGTCGATCTGGTCGTCGGCGCCGACGGCCAGCACTCGGCCATTCGCGAACTCACGATGGGTCCCGAGCGCGGACTCACCCACCATCTCGGTGCGTATCTGTCGATCTACACCGTCGACAATCTGCTCGGACTGCGTGATCGGGCGGTGCTCTACAACGAACCCGGCCGCGGCGCGGCGATGTTCACGCGTGCGCGGCAACCAGCGCGCGAAGGTGGTGCTGTTGTTTCGCAGCCCGCCGCTCGACATCGATTTCGGCGATCCTGCCGCCCAACACGATGTGCTCCGTCGGCGGTTCGCCGGAATGGGTTGGCACACCAGCACGTTTGATCGAGTCGCTACCCGACGCATACGACTTCTACTTCGATGAGATGAGCCAGGTTCGCTTGCCGCGCTGGTCGACCGGCCGGGTAGCGCTGCTCGGCGACGCCGCGTTCGGTCCGTCGCCGATGTCGGGCCAGGGCACCTCACTCGCGCTTGATCGGCGCCTTCCTGCTCGCCCACCACCTGGCCGCGGAGTCGGATCCGGCGACGCGCGCTTGACCTGTGGGAAAACGAGTTTCGGCCCAACGTCGAGCTCAATCAGGCGCTGGCCACCGACGGAATGTCGACACTGCTGCCGCGCGTCGCGGCTCGGCATCTTCGCGCGTAACCAGACGATGAGGGTGTTCCCGCTGCTGGCCCGGCTCGGACGCGGCTTCGGTGGACGCATCGAACGCGCCTCGCGCGCAGTCACTCTGCCAGATTGAACGCCTTGCGCACCTTGGTCGGCTTGATGCGCACCACGAGCTCGCCGGGAACGCCGCTTGTCGCCGGCCGTACTCCTCGGCCCTGTCGGCGGCCATCGGAAGCGAGATAACCGAGCAGTCCAGTGCGAGTGCCTTCGGATAAGAAGTGCGACAACGTCGTCGGAAAGTTGTTCCACCCCATCACGGTAGGCCGCGGCGAGGCCTCGCGTCGACGTTCAGTCCTCTGCGTGGCGGTCGTAGTCCCACCGCTCCAGCCGCGCCTGCAGGTCGTACAGGCCCAGTGCGGCAAGCGGTGTGCCGACGGACATGCAGATCATCAGTAGCGCGTTCATGGTTCTCTCGAGTCGTTCTTGGTCTTCCTGACGGAATGAAGCGTATGTAGCGAACGCATGGAGCCGCACGAGTAGTTGCCTACCTGCTTTTCGGGGCCGCGGCCCAACGTGTCACGTGCTGCCTTGCGCATCGCGCGGTATCGCTGGCGCTCGCCAGTGGCCCACGGCTCGGCCCAACCGTCGAGCAGTTCACCTGCGCGAAGCAGCGGAAGCAGTTCGGCCACGAACTGGGGGTCGACGGCAGCGGGCTCGCTCGTGATCGAGCAGGCGCCCGATCTGGTCCACCGCGTCGTACCAGTCCACCGACACGGCGGGCGCCAGCGCGATGTATTGCGGATCAACCTCCAGCAGCGGGTCGGCGCCCACCGGCCGCAGCCGCCACATCGTGGAGCGCAGGCTTGCGATGGCGCGCCGCGTCTGGGCATGCGGCCACAGCATCGCACAGACCCACAGCCGGTGTACCGGCCGGCGCTTCAGCGCGACGAGTGCAATCAGTCGCTGGCATGCCGGAGGCAGCTCGACGGGCTGCTCACCTCGGTGAACGGCGAATTGACCGAGCAGGTTCAGCGAGAATTCTTCCGACACACATTGATCGTGAATCCGGGTCCTGCGGAAGGCATGCGTAGTCGACTACCTGTTTTTGCCGCCCCGTCGATTCTCCCGGATAGAACTGCGCGGCTCGGCGGATCGAGTCGTGGATCGGCTTGGGCTGCCAGCCCAGTTCCCGTTCGGCTTTTCCGTGGTCCATCGGCGGCAGGATGTGCATCAGCGCGGGCGCTGGTAGCTCGTGACACGCGTATCGCGGCGAAGCACTAGGCCTACGACGTCGCCGCGCGCGACCCAGGAGGTGCAGCGCCCACAGCGGGATCGCCGAACCGCGGCCGCTTCGACTCCGCCCGCGTCGGCGGCCGTCTCGAACAGCTCGCGGATCGCTCATGTAGCGCTCGGAAATGATGTACCGCTCGCCATTTCGACCCTTTCCGCGGCGAGGAGCAGCGCGGTCGCGGCGTCCTCGATACCGACGACCTCGCCGGTCCGCGCCCTTGACGTAGACGGGAGTACTTGCCCGCTGCCGTCGCGCGCGAGCAGCCTGCCGTGCGGCGTCGGCTGCCAGTCGCGTGGGCCGTAGGTGTTGGAGACACATAACGCGACCGCCGGTAGTCCGCGTTCCCTGGCGCAGCGCATCACCAGGTTTTCGGCTTCGACGCGTGACCGGATATACCCACCGCCCTTGTCGGCCCAGTTCGATGCGATCGCTCCTCGGTTGCCAGCCGGCCGTCCGGAGGTATGCCGATGGTTCCGATGGTGCTGGTGAAGACGAAGCGCCTCAGGTCGGCGTCCACCGCAGCGTCCAAGCACGTGGCGCAGGCCCTCGACGTTGGTGCGGAACAGCGGCGCGGGGTCGCGCAGCCACGCGCGGGTGTCGACGACGCAGTAGAAGACGTCGTCGCAGCCGGCCATGGCGGCGCGCAACGCGCGCGTCGTCGAAGATGTCGCCGTAGTGGTACTCGACGTCGAGGTCCTCGATCGCTTTCGTCGAGCTCGTCCGGCGGATCAGCACCCGTACGTCGTCGCCGCGGTCGACCAGCTGCCGGGTGACATGGGAGCCAAGAAACCCGCTCGCGCCGATCACCAACTTCTTCGCGCCCGCCATGCGGGTGAAATGTAGCGGTGAAAGGACGGGACCAATGACTGAGGCTGAACCACAGCGGCCGGTGGTGGCAGCATCGCATCCGCCGGATGGCGGGTCGCGATCCGCACGAGGACGCACCGGGTGGCGACACCGCTGGAGCTGCTCTTCGACCTGACGTTCGTCGTCGCGTTCGGCATCGCCGCCAACGAGTTCGCCGCATCATGCTGGCCGAGAACCACGTCGGCGCCGGGCTGCTCGGTTTCGTCGTTCGCGACGTTCGCCATCTGCTGGGCCTGGATCAACTTCGCCTGGTTCGCGTCGGCCTACGACACCGACGACTGGATCTACCGGCTGATGACCATGCTGCAGATGGTCGGCGTCATCATCCTGGCGCTCGGCTTTCCGCCGATGTTCGCGTCGATCGAGCACGGCGATCACGTCGACAACCGCGGTCATGGTGGCCGGCTATGTGGTGATGCGAATTGCGTTGGTGGGGCAGTGGTTACGCGCGCGCCAAGCAGGACCCGAGCGCCGCTCGGCGTGCCTGACCTACGCCACGGTCGTCACCGTCGCGCAGGTCGGCTGGATCGCGCACGCATCTTCCTGCACACGTCCGGTGCCGGTCGACCTTCGTGGTCGTCGCGATGCTGGTCGGCGGTCGAGATGTCTCGGCCCGTGGCTGGCCGAGACGCGCGATGGGCGGCACGCCATGGCACGCGCATCACATCGCCGAGCGCTATAGCCTGCTGACGATCATCGCGCTCGGTGAGGGCGTCGTCGGCACGGTCGCCTCGTTGTCGGCGGTGGTCGGCGCGCAGGGCTGGATCGTGTCGACGCCGTCCTCGTCGCGGTGGCGGGCATCGGGCTGACGTTCGGCATGTGGTGGACGTATTTCGTGGTGCCGCAGGCGCAGACCTGCTGCACGCCCGTCGCGAGCGGTCCTTCTTCGTTCGGCTACTTCCACATCGTGACGTTCGGGGCGATCGTGGCGACCGGGGCGGGTCTGCATGCCGCCGCGCTACTACATCGAGCACCACTCGAAGCTCGGCTCGGTGGATACGGTGCTGGCGGTGGCGCTTACCGGTCGCGGTCGTACATCGTCTGCGGTCTACGTCCTCTACGCATGGTTGGTGCGGACGCGTGGACGCGTTCCATCTGCTGCTCGCTCGTGCTGACCGCCGTCGTGCTTGGTCGCCGCGGTGTGGATGGCCGACGCGCGGGCATCTCGATGGCTAACTGCCTGCTCAGTCGTCACGCTGGCACCGATGGTGACGGTCGTCGGCTACGAAACTGCTCGGCCATCGGCACGCCGCGGAGGCCATCGCGAGAGCGTCGGGCCGGCGACGAGTGCGGTTTAGCCGCATGCCGTCCGGGTAGGCCGCGATGGAGCCGTTCGAGGTCGCGACGACGAGTGCGCAGCGGGTCAAGAAGCGGCACGCCGTCCGCAGGGCCGGCGAACTCGCCGATGCTTCGGCGGCTGCTTAGCTGCGTCGGTTCGACGGAGGAGCATCACGATGCCGAAGACGACGAACAGCGGCACGGCCAAGAAGAGCGAGTTGCCGAGCACGCTGCAGCAAGTCGCCCGCCAAGGCGCAGCGGACGTTCGCCAAGGCGCACGACGCGGCAGTCAAGCAGTACGGCGAGGGTGAGCGTGCGCACCGGGTCGCCTACGACGCGCTGCAAGCACAGCTTCGAGAAGGTCGGCGACCACTGGGAGCCGAAGGCCAAGAAGGGGCCTGTCCGATTCCGCGGGCGCGCAGCGGCGGACCCAACCCGACGGGCAACGTCCGCTGAGGGCGTCGACGCGAACGCGTCCAAGAAGCACTTGATGGACGTCGCACGGCGGCTGGACATCTCGGGTCGCTCGACCATGAGCAAGGACGAACTGGTCTCGCGCGATCAAGAAGGCCAACCGGCGCGCGTCAGCAGTCGCAGCCGGTAGCGCTCATCGCGTCGCCGGGTGCGCGTCTGAGGCTCTCCAGCAGCATCCTCTCGAGCAGGTTCTCACTCGGCCTGCATCAGTCTGCGCGCCTTGCGGCGGGTGATCAGGATGCCGACCACGGCGAGTGACCCAGATCGCGTACTGAACCGTCCATGCGAGCCGGAACGACTCGAACGAGAAGTCGCCTGCGGCGTCGAGGATCACGCCCATCGCCTGCATGACCAGCAGCGACGCGACGAAGTCCACCCATGTTGACCATGCCCTGAGCGGTGCCCAGCGTCGCGCTTGGATTGAACGTGCGCGCGAAGTCGAAGCCGACCATCGAGCCCGGGCCACCGACCGAGATGACGACGATCAGCAGCGACGAGCAGCCACAGCGGCGCCCGATGCGGCAGTGCCAGCACGACCGTCCAGGCCAGCGGCGTTGCTGCGCGATGATGGCCAGCACCAGGCGTGACCGGCGATGCGGTAGACGCCCCGGTGAAGATCCCGATGACGATGCCCGACGAGATGGCGGCGACGACCGAGATCGTCAGCAGCGCACCCGCCGCGCCCGCCGAAAGGCCCTGGGCCGACGGTCAGATACGGCACGCCCCACATCAGCGCGAACACCGTGACGGAGAACTGGGTGCCCATGTGGGTGAAGAAGCCCAGCCGCGTCCCTGGGCGCAGCCACACGGTCTTGACGCTTGGCCAGCGTCTCCCGGATCGACGTGGTCTGCGTCGGCACGCATGCGACCGTTCGGGTGTGTTCTTGACCAGCGCGAGGGTCAGCACCATCGACAGCACGCCGATCGCCGCGACTGACACGTAGGCGACGGTCCAGCCCGCGCCGGCGAGCAGCGCCGAAGAACGGGACGGCCGAGAGCACCTGGCCGAGCTGCCCGCAGATGCCGGTCAGCTGCGTCACCAGGGGAACCTGCCGAGGCGAGAACCAGTGCGGCACCAGCCGCAGCACGGAGATGAACGTCACCGCGTCCCCGAGGCCGACGCACCGCCCGCGCCGCGATCGCCGCGGGCAGGGATTCGGTGAACGCGAGCACCAGCTGGCCCGACGCCATCACGGCAGCGCCCGGAGACGATCAGCGCCTTGGAGCCGAATCGGTCGAGCAGCAGGCCCGCAGGCACCTGCGCGCCGGCATAAACGATGACCTGCAGGACCACGAACGTGGACAGCACGCCGGGGCTGGCGCCGAAGCGGTCGGCGGCATCCAGACCGGAAACGCCAAGGGTGGTGCGGTCGAGGACGGCGACGATGTATGCGAAGTAGTCCGGTGGCCCAGACGATCCAGGGACGCACACCGAACCTTTCACTGGCGAGATAACTTTGTCCTGATGTCTTGCAACGCGTTGCGACTCCATCATCTTCGCATCGGGTCGCGCCGATGCCAATTCTGGGACGGTGAAATCACTCACCCGGCGCGCGCTCGGAACCGCGGTGTCGGAGTTGGCTGAATTGCACGCGCGCGTCGATGCTCATCGAGCACAACCTCATATTCCCAGATGAGCGCGTGTACCTCGGATAACTAGCAAACTGCATCGCAGCGATCATGACTTTGCTCACAAACGCATTTCGGCAGCTACAGTGGTCGCATGCATTGTCGCGGTGCAAGCCGAACCGCACCGGTAACGGGTCGGGGTGCATCGCGTTGGCTGAGTACCGGTTGGACGATCTGGCGCGGATCTCGGGAGTCAGTGCCCGCAATATCCGCGCCTATCGGGAGCGCGGCCTGCTCGACCCGCCGCGGCGGGTCGGTCGGTCGGCGTACTACGACGACTACCACCTGTCCCAGCTGAAGACCATCAATCAACTGCTCCGCAGGGGTTCAACTCCGCGCACATCGCGGAGTTCTTCGCCAGCATGCGCCAGGGCGCCGATCTGGCCGACATCCTGGGCATTCAGCGAGCCATTCTGGGCCCGCGATCGACGAGGACCGCGACAGCGCCGGTGCGGCCGAGCGACACGGCCACCGTCGGCATCGACCCGGAGTGTGACGAGGCGCGCAAGCTGATCGATTACGGCCTGGCCGAGCGCGTCGACGGCGAGGTGGTGCTGAACGACAGGACGATGGCTGCCATCGTCGCGCGCACGGCCGATCCGATGCTCTACGTGCGTGCGATTCTGCGGGTGTTCGAATCGACGCGGAAGTCGATCGACGACTTGGCCGCCGATGTTCGTCCACGCGCTGGAAGAGCTGTATCACGGCGCGGTTCGGAGCGACGCACGTGCCCAAGCCCGAGGAGATGGCCGAGCTGGGCCGGATCGTGCTGGACTACCGCGATCTCGGTAACAAGGTGATTGCCAACCAGCCTCGACAAGGCCATGCGGGCAGCAGATGGTGTCGGCGGTGTCCGACTTCACCGCCGCGAATTCTGGTGAGCCGGGCAGTGGCACCGGGAGGCCAGGCGCGGCTGAGCCGCGCATCGGAAGTAGCGTCTACACCCGCGTGGTGGCCGGATCGCCGCCGAAGCGCTGCGCCAGCCATACCGGGATGATCGCGACGAGCGTCAGCGCGGCGGCGACCACGTTGATCACCGGAGCCTGGTTGGGGCGGAACAGGTTTCCGAAGATCCAGATCGGCAGCGTCTGCACCGTCGGGCCCGCGGTGAATGTGCGTGACGACGATCTCGTCGAAGCGACAGCGCGAACGCCAGGATGGCGCCGGCGACCAGCGCGCCGCGCATCATCGGGAACGTCACGTACCGGAAGGTCTGCCACGGCGACGCGCCGAGGTCGGCCGACGCGTCCTCGAGGCTGGTGCCCAGTCGTGCGCAACCGGGCCTGCGTGTTGTTGAAGACGATGACGATGCAGAACGTCGCGTGACCGACGATCACGGTCGCCAGGCCCAGCGTCACGCCCAGCGCCGAGGTGAACGTCGCGTTGAGCGCGATGCCGGTGACGATGCCCGGCAGCGTGATCGGCAGCACCACAAGGAAACTCACGCACGTTGCGGCCGAAGAACGCGTAGCGCTGCACCGCGAACGCGGCCATCGTGCCGAGCACCAAGCGCGATCGCGGTCGCGCCGAGGCCGACCACCACCGAATTGGCCAGCGACTTCCACATGCCCTCGCTGTTCGCCGCGACGACCCACCATCCGAAGCGTGAAGCCGGTGGGCGGGAATGCGAACGTGCGCGAGGCGTTGAAGGCGTTGATCACCACGAGAAGCAGTGGGGCGTAGAGGAATACCAGTACCAGCACCGTCCACGCCCGCACCGCTCGCCGCGCTCCGGTCGACAGCATCAGACGTTCTCCAGCGCACCGGTGCGGCGCATCGCCAGCAGGTACGGCGATGATCGCGACCAGCGGGATGATCGACAGCGCCGCCGCCAGCGGCTGATTGTTGGCGGTGACCAGCTGGCCGTAGATGATGTTGCCGAGCATCTGGGTCTTGCCGCCGACGATCGTCACCGCGATGTAGTCGCCCAGCGACAGCGAGAAGGTGAAGATCGAGCCGGCCGCGATGCCGGGAAACACCAGCGGCGCGACCACCATGCGCAGCGTCGCGAGCAGTCGGACGCGCCCAGGTCGGAGCTGGCGTCGACAAGCGAATCGGGCACGCGTTCGAATGCCGCGAACACCGGAATGACCATGTACGGCAACCACAGATACGTCAGCGTGATGACGGTGGCGGTCAGCCCGTAGCCCGGCGTGTAGCCGCCGTCGCCCAGCGACAGCGGGCCCTCCGGTGACAGCAGCATCCGCCACGCGTACGCCTTGACCAGGTAGCTCGCCCACAGCGGTGTCGTCACCGCGACGACCAGCGCCAGCCGCACCCGCGGGCGAGGCGACCTTGGCCATGTAGAACGCCAGCGGCACCGCGAGCACGCACGCAGAGCACCGTGACCAGCAGCGCGACCGAGACGGTGCGCACGGTCGCCGTCCGGAACACCGCGTCGGTGAGCCACCCGGACGATGTTGTCGGTGGTGAAGGTGTGCACCACCGCGCCGGTGAAGGTGTTCGTGCGTCCAGAACGCCGAAACCAGCAGCACCGCAAGCGAACCCAGGTACGCCACCACCAGCCAGGCCATCGGCGGCACTGAGCAGGAACGCCAGGCTGATGCGTGCGGCCCAGCGATAACGACGTGACTCTGCCGCGCCGGTCGGCGCATGCCGGCGCCGTGCGTCAGCCCTTGATCTGCTGCCACTTGTCGACCCACTCGTCGTAGGCCGTGCAGTTGTCGCCGCTGCCGTCGACGCACTGCTTCTGCGGCGTTGTCCAGTAGTGGATCTGCTGCGGCGAACTTCTCGTCGGTAGCGTGGTAGATGTCGCAGAAGTCTTGTCTGGTGGTGTGCTCGCAGGCCTTCGTCTGCGCGGGCGCCTCGCCGAAGTACTCGGCCACCTGGGCGTTCACCTCGGGCGACGTGATCCAGTCCATCCACTTGTACATGCAGTTCGGATGCGCGGCCTTCGACGAGATCATCCAGGTGTCCGACCAGCCGGTGGCGCCCTCCTTCGGGCAGCACGGTGTTGACCTGACCTTGTTGTCGCGTGCCGATCGTGTTGGCGATCACCTGCCAGGTCGGTGCCGATCACCGACGTTCCGGACTCGAAGGCCTGCACCTCCTTGGTGTAGTCCGACCAGTACTCGCCGACGTTCTCGCTGCTGCTTCTTGAGCAGCTCGACTGCGGCGTCGAGCTGTTCGGAGCGTCAGCGAGTACGGGTCCTTGATGCCGAGGTCGGGCTTGGTCTTCGACAGGTACAGCGCGGCGTCGGCGATGTAGATGGGCGAGTCGTACGCGGTGACCTTGCCCTTGTACTTGCCGCGCTCGTCGAACACCGCGCCCCAGGAGTTCGGGTGCGTCGCGCACCACGTCGATGTTGTACATCAGCAGGTTGGCGCCCCAGCCGTGCGGAATCCCGTACATCTGGCCGTTCGACGGAGTTCCACGACCTGTCCTTGAGGAACGACGAAATCGTCGCGTAGTTGGGCACCAGGTCGGTGTTGACCGGTGCCACGTCGCCGCGCGTAGATCAGCCGCAGCGTGGCGTCGCCGGACGCGGACACGCCGTCGTACTGACCGGTGCGCATCAGCTGCACCATCTCGTCGGAGGTGTTGCCGATCTTGACGTTGACCTTGCAGCCGGTCTGCTGCTCGAACGGCGTCACCCAGTCGACGCTTCGGATCGTTCGAGCCGTTCTCGGCATAGCCGGCCCAGGCGATGAGGTTCAGCTGGCCTTCGCCGTTGCCGACGCGCCGACAGCGGCTCGATCTTCGGCGGTGATCTGGCCGTCGCTGCCGCCGCCGGATTGCTTCGAGCTCGAACAGGCGACGACGAGCGGCAGCGCAGGCGCGCGAGCGCAAGACCGATTCGCACGGGCGGTGGATGTCATGGCTACTCCTCGAATTTCAATTGGTGGACGGCCTTTTCCGGCCAGGCCAACGTGATCGGCGTTCCGTGCGTGCAGGTCGCGGCGGCAGCGACGTGCTGGCCGTCGAGAACCGTCGCGGTGAGCGTGACGCCTGGCGGTGCGAGTCGCGGCGATGCGCGTGGTGGGGCCGGCGTAGATGACCTCGGACACCGTGGCGTCGACCGTGCGCACCCGGGCCGGATCGGCGCCTGGCGCGAGCACCGCGATGCGTTCCGGCCGGATGACGAACGTCCCCGGCCGGCCGATGAGCGCCTCGGCAGCGGCGCCGTCGAGGACGTTGGAGGTGCCGACGAAATCGGCGACGAAGCGGTTGGCCGGGTTCTCGTAGACGTCGCGGGCCGCTGCCGACCTGCTCGATGCGCCCGTCGTTGAACACGGCCAGCCGGTCGCACAGCGTCAGCGCCTCGTCCTGGTCGTGGGTGACGATCACGAACGTGATGCCGACCTCGCGCTGGATCGCCTTGAGTTCGATCTGCATCTGCTCGCGCAGCTTGAGGTCGAGTGCGCCGAGCGGCTCGTCGAGCAGCAGCACCCGCGGCCGTCCGACCAAGCGCGCGGGCCAGCGCGACGCGCTGACGCTGGCCGCCCGACAGTTGCGCGGGCGCGGCGCGGCGCCTGGCCGGTCAGCCGCACCATGTCGAGCGCCGTCGGCGGTGCGGCGCCTGCGCTCGGCCTTGGGCACGCCGCGTGACCTTCAGCCCGTACTCGACGTTCTGCGCCACCGTCATGTGCGGGAACAGGGCGTACTCCTGGAAGACGGTGTTGACGTCGCGGTGGCGCGCGGGCAGCTGCGGTCACGTCGACGCCGCCGAGTTTGATCACGCCGGCGGTCGGCTGCTCGAAGCCCGCGATCATCCGCAGCACCGTGGTCTTGCCCGAACCCGACGGGCCGAGGATCGCGAACAGCTCGCCGTCGGCGACGGTCAGGTCGGCGCCCTCGACCGCCACCGACGTCCGCCGAACACCTTGCGCACACCGATCCAGCTCGATCTGCGGATCGTCAACGGCGGCAGCGAGTATTCGCGTCCGGCTGCGAGCTGACCGTCCCCCGAGGGCATGGCTCATCGTATGAATTCCACGGTGTCGGCGCAGCTTCATCGCGGATTTCGTGATCTTGGACGCACGCCGACCACTGGTTTCGTACCGAGGGCGCCGTTAGCGGGCGAGACCAGGAGCATCTCGCGGCGTGCGGCGGTACGGCGCGCCGACGGTCCTCGACGTCATCGCCCACAGACCACGATCACGTCCGAACGCGTTCCAACTGCTCCAGCCCATCGGTGGGCGGGGCACAGCGCGGCTTCGGTCGGCCAGCGCGCCAGCGTCGTGGAGCCGACGACCAGCGCCAGATGGCGAGAGCGCACGCCACCGACCGGTTCATCCCACAATGGTCAGTCGTCCGGTCCGAGCGCGTCACAGAAACGCCGTTGGTGAATCTTGATACAGATGTGACCAGTGGCGTTGGCGTGAAACGTGATGTTGTCTGTCGTACCCTGTGGCACGTGTGCAGTATCCCGGCGCGACGCTGCTCAAGTACGCGGCCGCCGCGCCCGCGGTGCTGGGTCTCGGCGCCGGCCTGCAGGCGGTGCGTCGGCGCTGGCAGCCGCCGCAGGCGGCGGCGGCGCCGCTGGGCATCCTGCTCGACTATGCGGCCGGTGTGATCAGGGCCGGCGATCTGCGGGCGTCCGGCGCGCTGGGCGCGATCCGGTACGTCGTCCGATCGGCGGCCCGGGCGGTGCCTGGATGCTGGGCAAGCCGATCCAGCTGCCTGAGGCCCGCGACCTCTACCAGAACGGGCTGAAGATCGTCTCCTGCTACCAGTACGGCAAGCAGGACACCGCGGACTGGCTGGGCGGGCAGAACGCGGGCGTCCTGCACGCCAAGCGGGGCTGGCAGTTACACGTCGCGGCGGGCGGCTCGTACGGCGCGCCGATCTACGCGTCGATCGACGACGATCCCAGCTACGAGCAGTACAAAGAGCCAGGTGGCGCCCTATCTGCGCGGCTGGGAAGCGGTGCTCGGCCATCAGCGCGTCGGCGTGTACGCCAACTCCAAGACCATCGACTGGGCGCTTGCAGGACGGCCTCGGCTCCTACTTCTGGCAGCACAACTGGGGCTCGCCACAGGGGTTCACGCATCCGGCCGCGCACCTGCACCAGGTCGAGATCGACAAGCGCAGCGTCGGCGGCGTCGGCGTCGACATCAACCACGTTCTCAAGCCCCGAGTTCGGGCAGTGGGACTAAAACCTACTGATCAGTAAGTAAGCGCCAGCAAACTTTTCCGGTAGCCGGCGCCAACGACAAGACAAATATCGCCGAGTTGTCGACGTCTGAACCGGTCGATTGCGCTGCCGAGGATGAAGCCGAAATTTTTACATAACGATTTGATAACAGTCACTGCCTTGATCTGCACTGTTGTGCCTACTCGACCGTAACCACCTGCATGCAGGACGTTTGTCCCAGCATACGTTCGGTGCCGGTGTTAAGCCGGGTGTTATCCAACGTGTGGTTACCCGTGCGTAGAACTCGCCAGTAACCATTCAGGGCGCGAAAATGGTGCTGGCTCTTATGACACTCTTAGTACGGCTGGAGTGTCCGCAGACGGTCCGTCGAGAGGACTAGTCAGATGGTCCGCACCGCCGGACGCGTCCAGAGCCAGTCGGGATTCGACGCCGAATCGCAGTGGCCTCCGCAGGGGAGCGCGGGTCACCACAGCCCAGATACGACAGCCAACAGACGACAGAGCGATACGCGCGAGAAGCACGACCGAGGAGATAACGAAGACGTGACGATCAACGAACACGACAGGGTGTCCACCGGCCGCGACGACGAGTCCCGGAGAGCCTGGCAGGTCCAGCCATGCCCTTGTCGATCGGTCTGAACGCCGGGGAGCCGTACGCCGTCGCGTTCGGCGGCCAGGGCGGCGCCTGGCTGGAGAACCTGGAGGAGCTGGTCAGCTCGGCCGGGCATCGAGTCCGAGCTCGAGTGACGCTGGTCGGTGAGGCCGCGCTGCTGCTGGAGCCGGTGGCCCGCGAGCTGGTCGTGGTGCGTCCGATCGGCTTCCAGCCGATGCAATGGGTCCGCGCGCTGGCCGCCGAGGAGCCGCTGCCCAGCCGCCAAGCAGCTGATCGTCGGCCGCCGATCTCGGTTCCCGGCGTCCTGCTGACCCAGATGGCCGCCGATGCGCGCGCTGAGCCGCCAGGGCATGGATCTGTACGGCAACGCCGCCGGTCGCGGTGGCCGGCCACTCGCAGGGCGTCACTGGCGGTCGAGGCGCTGGCGGCCAAGGGCGCGCAGGGATGCCGAGCTGCTGGCGCTGGCTGCAGCTGATCGGTGCGGCCGGGCACGCTGGTGGCCCGTCGCCGCGGCATGGTCCGTGCGTCGGTGACACGCCGCCGATGGTGTCGGTCACCAACGCCGACCCGGACCGCATCGCCGAGCTGCTCGAGGAGTTCGCGCAGGACGTCCGCACCGTGCTGCCGCCGGTGTTGTCGATCCGCAACGGCAGGCGTTCGGTCGTCATCACCGGCACCCCGAGCAGCTGTCGGCCGCTTCGAGCTGTACTGCGAGCAAGATCGCCGAAAAGGAAGAGGCGGAGCGCAAGAACAAGATCCGCGGCGGCGCGGTGTTCAGGCCGCTGTTCGATCCGGTGTCAGGTCGAGGTCGGGCTTCCACACCCCGCGGCTGTCGGACGCCATCGACATGTCGTCGGCAGCTGGGCGCAGAACCGTCGGGCATCGACGCTGACCTGGCCCGCGAGATGGCGGAGGCCATCCTGGTGCGCCGGGTGGACTGGGTGAGCGAGATCAAGCGACCTGCACGACGCCGGCGCCCGGTGGATCATCGACCTCGGCCCCGAGCGACATCCTGTCACCCGCCTGACCGCGCCGGTCATCCGCGGCCTGGGCGTCGGCATCGTCCCGGCCGCCACCCGCGGCGGTCAGCGCAACCTGTTCACGGTGGGCGCCGATGCCCGAGGTGCCGACCCGCGTGGTCGAGCTATGCGCCGACGGCGCGTGACAGCCTGCCCGACGGCTCCGTGAAGCTGTCGACCAAGTTCACCCGGCTGACCGGACGCTCGCCGATCCTGCTCGCGGGCATGACCCCGACGACCGTCGACGCCAAGATCGTCGCCGCGGCCGCCAACGCCGGCCACTGGGCCGAGCTGGCAGGCGGCGGCCAGGTCACCGAGGAGATCTTCGAGAACCGCATCGCCGAGCTCACCCAGCTGCTCGAGCCCGGCCGCGCCGTGCAGTTCAACTCGCTGTTCCTCGACCCGTACCTGTGGAAGCTGCAGGTCGGCGGAAAGCGGCTGGTGCAGAAGGCCCGTCAGTCCGGCGCCCCGATCGACGGCGTCGTCGTCAGCGCGGGCATCCCCGAACTGGAGGAGGCCGTCGAGCTGATCGACGAGCTCAACGGCGTCGGCATCAGCCACGTGGTGTTCAAGCCCGGCACCATCGAGCAGATCACGCTCGGTCATCCAGATCGCCGGCCGAGGTGCCGACGAAGCCGGTCATCGTGCACATCGAGGGCGGCCGCGCCGGCGGTCACCACTCCTGGGAGGACCTCGACGACCTGCTGCTGGCCACCTACGCCGAACTGCGGTCAGCGGTCCAACATCACCGTTTGCGTCGGCGGCGGCGTCGGCACTCCCGAGCGGGCCGCCGAGTACCTGTCCGGCAGCTGGGCGCAGGCACTACGGCTTTCCCGCCGATGCCGGTCGACGGCATCCTCGGTCGGCACCGCGGCGATGGCGACCATGGAGTCGACCACTTCGCCGTCGGTCAAGCAGATGCTGGTCGAGACCAGTGGCACCGACCACTGGATCAGCGCCGGAAAAGCCCAGGGCGGCATGGCTTCCAGCCGCAGCCAGCTCGGCGCGGACATCCACGAGATCGACAACGCCGCGTCGCGCTGCGGCCGGCTGCTCGACGAGGTGGCCGGTGACGCCGAGGCGGTCGCGGCTCGCCGCGACGAGATCATCGCCGCGATGGCCAACACCTGCCAAGCCGTACTTCGGCGACGTCGCCGAGATGACCTACCTGCAGTGGCTGCAGCGCTACGTCGAGCTGACGATCGGCGACGGCGACAGCACCGCCGACACCGCCGCCGCCGGGCAGCCCCTGGCTGGCCGACACCTGGCGCGACCGGTTCGCCGAGATGCTCAAGCGCGCCGAGGCCCGGCTGCACCCGCAGGACTTCGGTCCGATCGACACGCTCTTCCAATGACGAAGCGCTGCTGGAGAATCCGGAGCAGGCGATCGCCGCGCTGCTGGACGCGCTACCCCGATGCGGAGACCATCAAGCTGCACCCGGCCGACGTGCCGTTCTTCGTCACGCTGTGCAAGACGCTGGGCAAGCCGGTCAACTTCGTGCCGGTCATCGACAAGGACGTCCGGCGCTGGTGGCGCAGCGACTCGCTGTGGCAGGCGCACGACGCCCGCTACACCGCCGACCAGGTGTGCATCATCCCGGGCACCGCAGTCGGTCGCCGGCATCACCCGCGTCGACGAGCCGGTCGGTGAGCTGCTGGACCGCTTCGAGCAGGCCTCGATCGACGAGGTGCTGGCATCGGGCGCGCAGCCGACGCCGGTGGTGTCGCGCCGCCAGGCGCGCGCCGACGTCACCGGTCCGCTGGCCGTGGTGCTCGACTCGCCGGACGTGCTGTGGGCCGGCCGCACCGCCATCAACCCGGTGCACCGCATCGGTGCGCCTGCCGAGTGGCAGGTCAACGAAAACCGCAGCGCCACACACCCGTCCACGGGTGCGCGGCTCGGAGCTGAGCGCCGATGGCGGTGGTCACGCTGAGCGTTCCGCTGTCCGACATCTGGATCGACATCCGGTTCACGCTGCCGTCCTGCACGGTCGACGGCGGCATGCCGGTCGTCACCGTCGAGGACGCCGTCGACCGCGATGCGCTCGGTGCTGGCCATCGCGCGCCGGCGTCGACGGGCCCGAGTGCGCTGCCCGCCGGTGCGACGACAAGCACCAGCCAAGGTGCACCGTCGACTGGGATCCCGAGCAGGTCGCCGACCACACCGGCGTGACCGCGACGTTCGGCGCCCGCTGGCACCCGGTCTGACGCTGGTGCCCGACGCGCTTGGTCGGCCGCTGCTGGCCCGCGGTGTTCGCCGCCATCGGTTCGGCAGTCACCGACGACGGCTTCCCGGTCGTCGAGGGCCTGCTGAGCCTGGTGCACCTGGACCACGCCGCGCACCTGCTGGCGCCGATGCCGAAGACGCAGGCCGAATTGACCGTCACCGCAACGGCTTCGGCGGCCACCGACACCGAGTACGGCCGCGTCATCCCGGTCTCGGTCGACCATCAGCGCGACGCCGAGGGCACCGTGCTGGCCACGCTCGAGGAGCGGTTCGCGATCCGCGGCCGCACCGGCGCGGTCGAGCTCGCCGATCCGCCGCGCGCCGGCGGCGCGATGACCGACAACGCGACCGACACGCCGCGTCGTCGCCGCCGCGACGTCACCGTCACCGCGCCGACCGACATGCAGCGCGTTCGCGGTGGTCTCCGGTGATCACAACCCGATCCACACCGACCGCGCCGCCGCGCTGCTGGCCGGCCTGAAATCGCCCATCGTGCACGGCATGTGGCTGTCGGCGGCCGCGCAGCACGTCGTCACCGCGACCGACGGCAAGCCCGCCCCGCCCGCCCGGCGTGGTCGGCTGGACCGCGCGCTTCCTGGGCATGGTGCTGCCCGGCGACGAGATCGACTTCCGCGTCGACCGCGTCGGAATCGACCGTGGCGCAGAGATCATCGAGGTCGCCGCGCGCGTCGGCTCCGAGCTGGTGATGTCGGCGACCGCGCAGCTGGCCGCGCCGAAGACGGTCTACGCGTTCCCGGGCCAGGGCATCCAGCACAAGGGCATGGGCATGGAGGTCCGCGCCCGGTCCAAGGCCGCCCGCAAGGTGTGGGACACCGCCGACAAGTTCACCCGCGACACGCTGGGCTTCTCGGTGCTGCACGTGGTGCGCGACAACCCGACCACCCTGATCGCCAGCGGTGTGCACTACCACCATCCCGAAGGCGTGCTGTACCTGACGCAGTTCACCCAGGTCGCGATGGCGACGGTGGCCGCCGGCGCAGGTCGCCGAGATGCGCGAGCAGGGCGCGCTTCGTCGAGGGTGCGATCGCCTGCGGGCACTCCGTCGGCGAGTACACCGCGCTGGCCTGCGTCAGCGGTGTCTACGAACTGGAGGCGCTGCTGGAGGTGGTGTTCCACCGCGGCTGCAAGATGCACGACATCGTTCCGCGCGACGAGCTCGGGCCGGTCCAACTACCGGCTGGCCGCGATCCGGCCGTCGCAGATCGATCTCGACGATGCCGACGTCAAGGACTTCGTCGCCGAGATCGCCGAGCGCACCGGCGAGTTCCTCGAGATCGTGAACTTCAACCTGCGCGGCTCGCAGTACGCGATCGCCGGCACGGTCCGCGGCCTGGAGGCGCTCGAGGAAGAGGTCGAGCGGCGCCGCGAGATCACCGGCGGCAAGCGGTCGTTCATCCTGGTGCCGGGCATCGACGTGCCGTTCCACTCGCGCGTGCTGCGGGTCGGTGTCGCCGACTTCCGGCGCTGCGCTGGAGCGCGTCATGCCGCGCGACAAGGATCCGGACGCTGATCGTCGGGCGCTACATCCCGAACCTGGTGCCGCGGCCGTTCACGCTGGACCGCGACTTCATCCAGGAGATCCGCGATCTGGTGCCCGCCGAGCCGCTCGACGAGATCCTCGCCGACTACGACACCTGGCGCAACGAGCAGCCGGACGAGCTGTGCCGCAAGGTCGTCATCGAGCTGCTGGCCTGGCAGTTCGCCAGCCCGGTGCGCTGGATCGAGACGCAGGACCTGCTCTTCATCGAGGAGGCCGCAGGCGGTCTTGGCATCGAGCGGTTCGTCGAGATCGGCGTCAAGTCCGCGCCGACGGTCGCGGGCCTGGCCACCAACACGCTGAAGCTGCCCGAGTATTCGCACAGCACCACCGGAAGTGCTGAACGCCGAGCGCGACGCCGCGGTGCTGTTCGCGACCGACACCGACCCCGAGCCGGAGCTCGACGGAGGACGAGGCGCCGCGCCGTGCCGCAGCGGCCGCACCCGTCGCGGCCGCCGCACCGCGGCACCGGCGCCTGCGTCGCCGCCGGCGCCCGTCGGGCGGTGGTCCGCGCCCGACGACATCGGCTACGACGCGGCCGACGCCACGATGGCGCTTGATCGCGTTGTCGGCGAAGATGCGCATCGACCAGATCGAGCCGCTGGATTCGATCGAGTCGATCACCGACGGTGCGTCGTCGCGACGCAACCAGCTGCTGGTCGACCTGGGCTCCGAGCTCAACCTCGGTGCCATCGACGGCGCAGCCGAGGCCGACCTGGCCGGCGCTGAAGGGACAGGTCACCAAGCTGGCCCGGACCTACAAGCCTTACGGCCCAGTGCTTTCCGACGCGATCAACGATCAGCTGCGCACGGTGCTCGGCCCGTCCGGCAAGCGGTCCGGCCTACATCGCCGAGCGGGTCAAGAAGACCTGGGAACTCGGCGACGGCTGGGTCAAGCACGTGACCGTCGAGGTGGCGCTGGGCACCCGCGAGGGCTCCAGCGTCCGCGGTGGCGGCTTGGCGGCCTGCACGACGGTGCGCTGCGCCGACGCGGCGACTGTCGACAAGGTCATCGACGCCGCTGTCGCGGCGGTGCGGCGCCGCCGCGGTGTCGCGGTGTCGCTGCCGTCGGCTGCCGGCGGTGCGGGCGGCGTGGTGGACTCCGCCGCGCTGGGTGAGTTCGCCGAACAGGTCACCGGCCGCAACGGCGTGCTGGCCTCGGCGGCCCGGCTGATCCTGGGCCAGCTCGGCCTCGACACCCCGGTCAGCGCGCCCGAGAAGCCGACCGACGCCGAGCTCATCGACCTGGTCACCGCCGAACTCGGTTCGGACTGGCCGCGTTTGGTGGCTCCGGTGTTCGACGGCCGCAAGGCGGTGCTGTTCGACGACCGCTGGGCCAGCGCCCGCGAGGACCTGGCCAAGCTGTGGCTGCTCGACGAGAGCGAGATCGACGCCGACTGGCCGCGCCTCTCGGAGCGGTTCGAGGGCGCCGGGACACGTCGTCGGCACGCAGGCCACCTGGTGGCAGGGCAAGGCCCTGGCCGCGGGTCGCAACGTCCACGCCTCGCTGTACGGCGCGTGCCGCGGCAGGCGCGGAGAACCCGGCAAGGGTCGCTACACCGACGAGGTCGCGGTCGTCACCGGTGCGTCCGAAGGGATCCGATCGCCGCATCGGTGGTGGCCCAGCTGCTCGACGGCGGTGCGACGGTCATCGCGACCACGTCCAAGCTCGACGACGACCGGCTGGCGTTCTACCGCACCCTGTACCGCGACAACGCCCGCTTCGGCGCGACGCTGTGGGTGGTGCCCGCCAACATGGCGTCCTACACCGACATCGACGCGCTGGTCGCGTGGGTCGGCAACGAGCAGACGGAAAGCCTTGGGCCGCAGTCGATTCACCTCAAGGACGCCCAGACGCCGACGCTGCTGTTCCCGTTCGCGGCGCCGCGGGTCGCCGGCGATCTGTCCGACGCCGGGTCGCGCGCCGAGATGGAGATGAAGGTGCTGCTGTGGGCCGTGCAGCGGCTCGATCGGCGGGCTGTCGCACATCGGCGCCGACCGCGACATCGCCGCACGGCTGCACGTCGTGCTGCCCGGCTCGCCGAACCGCGGCATGTTCGGCGGCGACGGCGCCTACGGCGAGTCGAAGTCCGCGCTCGACGCCGTGGTGTCGCGCTGGAAGGCCGAGTCGTCGTGGGCGCAGCGAGTTTCGTTGGCGCACGCGCTGATCGGCTGGACCAAGGGCACCGGGCTGATGGGCCACAACGACGCGATCGTCGGTGCGGTCGAGGAGGCCGGCGTGACGACGTACACGACCGACGAGATGGCGAGCATGCTGCTCGACCTGTGCGACATCGAGTCCAAGGTCGCGGCGGCGCGCGAGCCGCTGCAGGTCGACCTGACCGGCGGGCTGGCCGAGGTCGACCTCGATCTGTCCGAGCTGGCCGCCAAGGCACGCGAGGAGATGACGGCCGAACGCCAGCCGAGGACGACGCGCAGGACGACGGAACCATCCGTGCGCCTGCCGTCGCCGCCGCGCGGGCTACACAGGCCGCGCCGCCGCCGGCGTGGGACGACCTCGACGTCGACCCGGCCGATCTGGTGGTCATCGTCGGCGGCGCCGAACTCGGCCCGTACGGCTCGTCGCGCACCCGCTTCGAGATGGAGGTCGACAACGAGCTGTCGGCGGCCGGTGTGCTCGAGCTGGCCTGGACCACCGGGCCTGGTCAAGTGGGAAGACGATCCCGACGCCGGGCTGGTACGACACCGAGACCGGTGAGCTGGTCGACGAGGGCGGAGCTGGTGGAGCGCTACCACGACGCGGTCGTCGAGCGGGTCGGCATCCGCGAGTTCGTCGACGACGGCGCGATCGACCCCGATCACGCCGTCGCCGCTGCTGGTTTCGGTGTTCCTCGACAAGGACTTCACGTTCGTGGTGTCGTCGGAGGCCGATGCCCGGCCGTTCGTGGAGTTCGATCCTGAGCACACCGTCATCGCGCCGGTGCCGGACAGCGGCGACTGGCAGGTCACCCGCAAGGCGGGCACCGAGATCCGGGTGCCGCGCAAGACGAAGCTGTCGCGCACCGGTCGGCGCGCAGATCCCGACCGGGTTCGACCCGATGGTGTACGGGCGTCAGCCAGGAGATGACGAACTCGATCGACCGGTTGGCGCTGTGGAACCTCGTCACGACCGTCGACGCGTTCCTGTCCGCGGGCTTCACCCCGGCCGAGCTGATGCGCTGGGTGCACCCCAGCCTGGTGGCCAGCACGCAGGGCACCGGCATGGGCGGCATGACGTCGATGCAGACCATGTACCACGGCAACCTGCTCGGCCGGAACAAGCCGAACGACATCCTGCAGGAAGTCCTGCCGAATGTCGTTGCCGGACACGTGGTTCAGTCCTACATCGGCAGCTACGGCTCGATGATCCACCCGGTCGGCGCGTGCGCCACCGCGGCGATATCGGTCGAGGAGGGCGTCGACAAGATCCGGCTCGGCAAGGCCGAGTTCGTGGTGGCCGGCGGTTACGACGACCTGACGCTGGAGGCCATCATCGGCTTCGGTGACATGGCCGCGACCGCGGACACCGAGATGATGCGGGCCGAAGGGCATCAGCGACTCGAAGTTCTCCCGCGCCAACGACCGTCGTCGGCTCGGGTTCGTCGAGGGACAGGGCGGCGGCACCATCCTGCTGGCCCGCGGCGACCTCGCGCTCAAGATGGGCCTGTCCGGTGCTGGCGGTGGTGGCGTACGTGTCGTCGTTCGGCGACGGTGTGCACACGTCGATCCCGGCTCCGGGCTTGGCGCGCTGGCCGCCGGTCGCGGCGGCAAGGATTCGCAGCTGGCGCGCTCGCTCGCCAAGCTGGGCGTCGGCGCCGACGACATCGCGGTGGTGTCCAAGCACGACACCTCCACGCTGGCCAACGACCCGAACGAGACCGAGCTGCACGAGCGGCTCGCCGACTCGTTGGGCCGCTCCGCCGGTGCACCGCTGTTCGTGGTGTCGCAGAAGAGCCTGACCGGTCACTCGAAGGGTGGCGCGGCGGCATTCCAGATGATGGGGCTGTGCCAGATCCTGCGCGACGGCGTCATCCCGCCCAACCGCAGCCTGGACTGCGTCGACGACGAGCTCGCCAGCGCCGCGCACTTGGTCTGGCTGCGCGACACCCTGCGGCTGGGGGACAAGTTCCCGCTGAAGGCGGGTCTGGTCACCAGCCTCGGGTTCGGTCACGTGTCCGGTCTGGTCGCGCTGGTGCATCCGCAGGCGTTCCTGGCCGCGCTGGATCCCGAGCAGCGGCAGGCCTACAAGGAGCGCTTCGAGGCGCGGGTGCTGGCCGGTCAGCACAGGCTGGCGTCGGCGATCGCCGGTGGGCGGCCGCTGTACGAGAAGCCTGCCGACCGCCGGTTCAGCCACGAGGCGCCGGAGAAGCGGCAGGAGGCCGAGATGCTTCTCGACCCGGCGTCGCGGCTCGGGCGACGACGACGTGTATGCGTGCGGCCGAAGGGTCGTGAGATAGCGTTTCCTGGCCCATGGCGATAGTCGGGGTGGGGATCGATCTGGTCTCCATTCCCGATTTCGCCGAGCAGGTCGACCAGCCGGGCACGGTGTTCGCCGAGACGTTCACCCCCGGTGAGCGCCGCGACGCCGCCGACAAGAGCTCGTCGGCGGCGCGGCACCTCGCCGCGCGGTGGGCCGCCAAGGAGGCGGTCATCAAGGCGTGGTCGGGCTCGCGGTTCTCCAAACGGCCGATGCTGCCGGAGGGCATCCACCGCGATATCGAGGTCATCACCGACATGTGGGGTCGGCCGAAGGTGCGGCTGACCGGTGCCATCGCCGAGCACCTGAAGGACGTGACGATCCACCTGTCGCTGACGCACGAGGCCGACACCGCGGCGGCGGTCGCGATTCTCGAGGAGCGCTAGCTCGGCGAGCTTGCCCACGCGCCAGCTGGGGAACGCAGAAGGTTCCTTTTTGTCGGCCTGTCGTGGCCTTCGCGTCCTAGTTCGCGCAGATCGGGACCCGCTAGCCTCTAGTCACCATGAGCGATCTCGTGGAGCGGGTGCGTGACGGTGCTGCCGTCGGTGCGGCGCGACCTGGAAGACCTGGTGCGCATCGAGTCGGTGTGGGCCGACCCGGCCCGCCGCGGCCGAAGTGCAGCGCAGCGCCGAGGCGGTGGCAAAACTGTTGTCGGAGGCCGGGTTCGGCGACGTGCAGATCGTCAGCGAAGGCGGCGCGCCTGCCGTCATCGCCCGGCATCCCGCCCCGCCGGGAGCGCCGACGGTGCTGCTGTACGCCCATCACGACGTGCAGCCCGAAGGCGATCACGGTCAGTGGCAGTCGCCGCCGTTCGAGCCGACCGAGCGCGACGGCCGCCTGCTACGGCCGCGGCAGCGCCGACGACAAGGCAGGGATCGCAACGCATTTGGCGGCGTTCCGCGCTCACGGCGGTGCGCCGCCCGTCGGCGTGACGGTGTTCGTCGAGGGGGAGGAGGAGTCGGGTTCGCCGTCGCTGTCGCGGCTGCTCGCCGCCCATCGGCGACGCGCTGGCGTCCGACGTGATCGTCATCGCCGACTCCGACAACTGGAGCACCGACGTGCCCGTCGCTGACGGTGTCGCTGCGCGGGCTCGCGGACTGCGTCGTGGAGGTCGCCACGCTCGATCACGGCCTGCACTCCGGACTGTGGGGCGGCGTGGTGCCCGACGCGTTGAGCGTGCTGGTGCGACTGCTCGCCACGCCTGCACGACGACGACGGCAACGTCGCGGTCGCCGGGGTCTGCACGAGGGGACCGCCGCCGACGTCGACTACTCGCCGGAGCGGGTGCGCGAGGAGGCCGGCCTGCTCGACGGCGTGTCGGAGATCGGCTCCGGCTCGGTGCCGCAACGACTTTGGGCCAAGCCGGCGATCACGGTCATCGGCATCGACACCACATCGATCGACAAGTCGTCGAACACGTTGATCCCGCGGGCGCGGGCGAAGGTCAGCATGCGGGTCGCGCCCGGCGGCGACGCGCGTCGAGCATCTGGCGCGCGCTGACCCGCCACCTCGAACAGCACGCTCCGTGGGGTGCGCAGGTGACCGTCACGCCCGGCGACATCGGCCAGCCGTACGCGATCGACGCCAGCGGGCCGGTCTACGACGCCGCCCGCGCCGCGTTTCGGCAGGCGTGGGGCAACGAGCCCGTCGACACCGGGGTGGGTGGTTCGATCCCGTTCATCGCCGAGTTCGCGGCGGCCTTTCCGTCGGCGAAGATCTTGGTCACCGGCGTGGAAGACCCGCAGACGCAGGCGCACAGCATCAACGAGAGCCTGCACCTGGGCGTGCTGGAACGCGCGGCGACCGCCGAGGCGCTGCTGCTGGCGAACCTCGGGCTCAAACGGACAAGTCGCGCCGTAGCTTGGCGACGTGGCCGGTGGCGCCTGACGTTGTACTGCGCCTCGGCGATCTTGCCCTTCTCGTCGACGACGAACGTCGAGCGGATCACGCCCTGGAACGGTCTTGCCGTACATCGTCTTCTCGCCGTAGGCGCCCCATGCCGTGAGCACCTCGCGGTCCGGATCGGACAGCAGCGGAAACGTCAGCTTCTGGTCGTCGCGGAACTTGGCGAGCTTGGCCGGCGTGTCGGGGAGATGCCGATGACATCCAGCCCGGCGCCGTTGAGGTCGTTCAGGCTGTCCCGGAAGTCGCACGCCTGCTTGGCGCATCCCGGCGTCGACGGCGGCGGGTAGAAGTACACGATGACCCTGCGGCCCTTGTAGTCCGCCAGCTTGACCGTGTTGCCGTCGGCATCGGGCAGGCTGAACGCGGGGGCTTTGTCGCCCACCTCGAGTCGCGGGGTCTGCGGCATGCGGAATAGGTCCCTTCTTCGACCGGTGCACTCCGATGAGCGCGGGCTGATCTAGGGTAGTTCGGCAAGGCAGCGCTCATGGAGCGGCTTGGAGGGAAGAAGTGGCGGACCGCGATCCCGACACCATCAAGCAGGACATCGATCAGGCTCGTGACCAGTTGGCGTCGACCGTGGACACCCTCGCCGAGCGTGCCAACCCGCGGAGGATCGCCAGACGACATCAAGGCGGGGTCGTGCTGCGGTTCGTGAAGAAGCCGGCGGTCGGCGGTCTCGCTGGCCGGCAGTTGGCGCCCTCATTCGCTGCTTGTCGTCCGCCGCATCCGGCGGCGCTGACGCGGTTCGGGTCAGCGGCGACGCGCGGAGCGAGAACCAGTCGGCGAACGAGAAGCTGGGCGAGGTTGGCGACTCGGCCGAGGCGATTGCAGCTGTACACCATGATGGGCCGTTGCGCAGTTACGTCGTCAGCTGAGCTCGCGCCGGACGCACCCGCGGTGAGTGATGCGTCTATCGTGGACATCAGCTAAGACCTCGTTTCGTAGCGTCCATGCCTTCACATGTCATGCAGTTCGTTGCAGCTAACTAGAGGCTAGCATCCTTACACCTCTACAGAGCGTAAATCGCTGTGAGGTGATCCGCCCGTTACCAGCGGCGATTTCTGTCGATCTCGTAGCCTAAGTGCACTATATGTGAGCGTTAGCACACTCCGGATACCCGGACAGCGGATTCGGCTAAATTTGTCGCTGACGTTAATGGGCTACTGCGCGATTGTTGCCAGGGCAAAGGCGGTGGTGCGTTGCCTGCGCGGGCCGCGCCGCGGCGTCGTACAGGACCGGCGACAGCGTCACTTCGACGTCCCGCCAGCGTGCAGCAGGGCGAGGAGAAGCCATCGGCGGCAACGGCTTTCGCGGCTCGATGAGCGAGGTGGTTTTCAACCTGCCACGGCGCGCGCTTACGTCGCGGTTGATGCGATGATGCCGACGTGATCGATGACGCCGACACCGCCAGGCAAGGGAGCTACTGCAATCGCTGCACGCCCACGGCGACGAAATCTCTAAGAGGGTGTTTGAAAACCGTCAGGTTCGGGCGAGTCGCCTGGTCATGGTCGTGATCATGGCGAGGTGGACCATGGCTTCGTGGTGGTCGGGTCTGGTTTCGTAGTCGCGCACGCAGCGGCGGTGCTTGTTGATCCACGCGAAACTTCTCTCGACCACCCAAATGCGGGGCCGGACGTGGAAACCAGCGGCGCCGGGGATGCGTTTGATGATCTGCATAGTAAGGGTGAGAACGTCTTTCGCCCAGATGAGCAACCGTCCGGGGTAACCGCCGTCGGCCCAGACCAGCCGGATGGTGGAGAAGCTGCCGCGCAGTGCGGCCAGGAGTCGGTGTGCGGCGTCGCGGTCCTGGATCGAGGCGGCGGTGACGACGACGGCGAGCAGCAGGCCGTTCACATCCACGGCGATGTGCCGCTTGACGCCGTTCGTTCTCTTGCCGCCATCCCAGCCGCGGCTGGATCGGGGCACGGTGTCGGCGGCGGGTACCGTCTGCGAGTCGATGATCGCCGCGGTCGGGCACCGGTCCCGCCCGGCCCGCACCCGCAGTCGGTCGCGCAGCGCGTCGAGGATGCGCTGCCACGCCCCGCTGCGGGCCCAGCGGGCGAACACCGCGTACACCGTCCCGGCTGGCGGGAACTCCACCGGCAGTTGCCGCCACGCGATACCACCGCGCACGATGTACAGGATGGCGTCCACTATCACACGGCGGCAATGCTTCTCGGGTCGTCCGCCGCGGCCTGCCGTGCTGCCCGGCGCAGGCAACAGCGGTTCGAGGATCGCCCACTCTGCGTCGGTCACCGACGACGAGTACACCGCGCAACCATGTCCGCCCGCCGCGTGGGGCGGGCACGACGGGCATGGCGAGATCGGCGATGATGGCATTGTGGGCTCCTGGTCTGGGCGGGGACTTGGTAATCACCGACCCAACCAGGAGCCGACTTCTTCGGTTCTCCGCGAGGCACACGCCCGCCCATCGCGAGTTCTCAAACACTCTCTGAGCGTGGTTGAGCGGCTCGTCACACCGTCCCAGGCGATCGCTGCGCAGTTGGTGAGCGTCTGGGTGCTCGTGCCGTCGGCCACGCGAGCACATGACGTCATCGATCGCCATCAGCGCCGTTCGTCGTGATGCATTCGCCGAGTTCGATCACAGCGCCGAGCTTGTGGTTTACCGGCGGTCAGTTGGGGAACAAAGCGCTTCCCTGGCAGCGTTGGCACGGCAACGATCTTGACAGGGAGGAGTGATCGAATGCCCACCGACTACGACGCACCCCGCGTCAAGGAAACCGACGACGTCGCCGAGGAGTCGCCGGGACGAGCTGGCCACGCGCCGGCGCACCGGATGCCGACGCCGCGGTCCTCGACGTCGACGACGGGGACCCCGCCGACTCGTTCGAGCTCGCCTGACGCCGACCTGTCCGGGGAGGAGCTCACGGTGCGGGTGGTGCCGAAGCAGGCCGACGAGTTCACTCTGCTCGAGCTGCTTTTTGGTGCAGCACCGCCAACGGCTGGCGCTGCACGAAGGGCGATCAATTGCTCTGCGCCGACTGCGTGTGACGCCCGCCCGGGGCGGCATCGCGATCGGCCACACCGCCGCTACTCGTCGGTTTTCGAGCTGCGGCGCCATTCGGAGATCTTGCGGCTCACCGAGTCTGCCGCGTTGGTGGCGGCCTGCCCGACCCGTCGATGATGCCGCCCAGCCCGTCGCGTATGCCCCGGATCAGCGGATCATCGGACTGGTCGAAGCCGTCCTTGTAATGCCGTGCCGCAGCGGCGATGTCGTCGCCCCATCCGCCCTTGTCGTCGTCGGCGCGCAGCGGATAGTCGCCGGCCATGATTGCGCCGTATCCGCCGGTATCGACCCACTTGGTCGCGTGCCGCCGCGCGCAACACCGAGAAGGGGTGGGTCTGCAGCTCGAGATTGAGCAGCTTGAGCAGCCCGTCGCGCATGTCACCGGTTTGTTCGTACTCCCGGGCCTGGGCCAGGAACGCCTAGCAATACGTAACTGAACGAAGTACAAT
>ERZ1370068.4041-contig-3133_pt1 | contig 41636 bp, 66 predicted proteins | sample MGYA00561227_ERZ1370068 | MGnify/ENA primary metagenome ERZ1370068 (study PRJEB38410, sample SAMEA6850437) | metagenome | study: Metagenomic assessment of the ecological functions of the soil: analysis of the soil microbiota associated with the... | reverse complement strand
CATGTATTGCTAAGATCATCGGTCTCTTCACCCAGAAAAATCCCGAGCACGACAATCCCAGCCCGGACGGAACTTCATCGCGGTCGGTGTTGCTGCCAGCGTGCTCAAGCTTATTCGCCAGTCCGACGAGAGCGTCGTCATCATCATTAACGGCCTGGAGCGCATTGCGATTCGCAAGGTGCTGCTGTCGCACCCGTTCATCCGCGCGGAAGTGGAAGTGCTGCGCTCCGACGCCGCCCCTGACAATGACCCACAATGGCAGGCCACCAGTCCAGCAACTGCGCGAGTCAGCTCTGCCAGCTCATCGAGCTGACACCCGATGTCCCCGAGCAAGCGGCCGCAGTCGTGCGCAATCTCGAAGATCCCGGCCGGCTCGCGGACCTGATGGCCGGCAGCCTCAACCTCGACTCGGCTCAAAAACAGGACTTGCTGCGAAGAACTCGACGTTGTCAAACGTGTTCGCGCCGTCCTCCTGCGCGTCTCGGCCCAGCTCGAAATCGCCCGGCTTCAGCAGAAAATTCAGAAGGACGTTGCCTCCGCAGATTTCCGACAGCCAACGCCGCGCGTTCCTGCGCGAACAACTCAAAGCCATTCAAAAGGAACTCGGCGAAGGCGAGCCAGGCACCGAGGAACAAATCGCCGAGTTGCGCAAACGGCTCGAAGAGTCAGGTCTGCCGAAAGCAGTGATGGAACAAGCCGGAGCGCGAGCTGCGCCGCCTCAGCCGTCTGCATCCCGCCAGCCCCGAATACTCCGTCATCGTCAGCTACGTCGAAACCCTTGCCGAATTGCCCTGGAACAAACTCTCCGAAGACAACCTCGACCTCGACCGCGGCCAGCAGATTCTCGATCGCGATCACTTCGACCTCGAGAAAGTAAAACGCCGTCTCATCGAATATCTCGCCGTGCGCAAGCTCAACCCCACCGGTCACGGCCCGATCCTCTGCTTCTCTCGGCCCGCCCGGCGTCGGCAAGACCAGCCTCGGCCAATCGATCGCCGACGCGCTCGGGCCGGAAATTCGTCCGCATGAGCCTCGGCGGTGTGCGCGACGAAGCGGAAATCCGCGGCCATCGGCGCACCTATATCGGCTCCATGCCCGGCCGCCTCATGCAAGAGCTTCGTCGCGCGGGAACGCGCAATCCCGTCATGATGCTCGACGAGATCGACAAGCTCGGCGCGCGACTTCCGCGGCGATCCCGCCAGCGCGCTGCTCGAAGTGCTCGACCCGCGCCAGAACCACGCCTTCGTCGATCACTACCTCGACGTGCCGTTCGACCTCTCGCAGGTCATCTTCATCGCCACGGCCAACTACATGGACCCATGTGCCGCCTGCCCTGCGCGACCGCATGGAGGTCATCGAAATCCCTGGCTACACCGATCGCGAAAAACTCGAGATCGCCACGTCGCTACCTCGTCCCGCGGCAACTCGAGGAAAACGGCCTCAAAGCCGATCAATGCCAATTCGAATCCGTCGCCCTCGAGCAAAATCATCAGCGACTACACCCACGAAGCCGGCGTGCGTGAACTCGAACGCCAGATCGGCGCCGTCTGCCGCGCCGTCGCCGCCCTTGTCGCCAGGGGCCAAACCCGCGAACTCCAGAGTCACGCAGGAAATGGGTGCAAGCGTCGCTCTCGGCCCGCCCAGATACATCCGCGAAACCAAACTCAAGACCAGCAAGCCCGGCGTCGTCACCGGCCTGGCTTGGACTCCGACCGGCGGTGAGATCCTCCACATCGAAGCGCTGCGTTATCCGGGCAAAGGCAGCATCCTGCTCACCGGCCAAATCGGCGACGTCATGAAAGAAAGCGCCCAAGCCGCCCTGAGCCTCGTCAAAAGCCGCGTCCGCGAACTCGGCATCGACGCCGACGCCTTCAAAGACGCCGACATCCACATCCACGTGCCGGCCGGCGCCGTTCCCCAAAGACGGCCCGTCCGCCGGCGTTGCGCATGTTCACCGCCCTCGCTTCGCTCTTCAGCGACCGGGCCCGTGCGCTCCGACGTCGCCATGACCGGCGAGATCACCCTGCGCGGCCTCGTGTTGCCCATTGGCGGCCTGAAGGAAAAAACCCTCGCTGCCCAGCGCGCCAGGCGTCGGAACCGTCATTATCCCGAAACTAAACGAAAAAGATCTGCCCGACGTGCCGGCTGAAGTGAAACAGGAACTGGAGTTCGTTCTAGTCGAAACCGTGGATGAACTGCTGGCCGCGGCGTTGGAAACACCCACGCGTGCAGATCGACCTGCATGCGGCTTGATCGCAATCGTCAATCTTGACCCACATGAGAAAGCCTGAAACGATTAAGATTAAGACTTACGAGTAGGAAGGATCCGCAGGACGGGCATCGCGGGCCAACAGCAGTGGGTCACGGTGAGGTGTGGACGCCTTCCCTAGAATCGCCGCGGAGAATCGCTCATGAATTCTGAGTGACACCTTCGGACCAATCGACGCCTGGGTCACCATTGGCCACGTGCATCTGAAAGTGGCCGACCTGGAGCGCGCGTTGGCATTCTACTGCGGCGTGCTGGGATTCCAAATAACTCAGCGCATGGGCGACAGCGCGCCGCGTTTGTGTCGGCGGGCGGCTACCATCATCACATCGGATTGAACACATGGGAAAGCCTCGGTGGCTCGCCGCCCGCACCGGGCACGACCGGGCTTTACCATCTGGCGATTCGCTACCCGACGCGCGCGAGCGCTCGCAGATGCCTTGCAACGCCTGCTAGCGGCGATGGAATTGAACTTGATGGCGCCTCCGACCATGGCGTCAGCGAAGCGCTTTACTTGCACGACCCCGACGACAATGGCGTGGAACTATATTGGGACCGGCCGCAAGAGCTTTGGCCGCGCACGCCCGATGGCCAACTGGCGATGTTCACACGTCAATCGACTCTGCAGGACTTGCTCGCGACCGCGAAGCGCCGAGCGTTATCTCAACTCGTCGCCGGCGTCAGCGCCGTCCGCGCCAGCCTTCTCTGGGACGACGCAGTCCGAGACTGCCTCACGCCCATTCGGAGTCATCGAATCCGCCTGACCTCCCGCCAAAACGCGGTAGATCCAGAAGTGGGTCGTTAACGGACTTGTTGGCCCTGGAGTTCGAGGTCAGCCCTCCTCAGCGATCCCACTATTTTCTTCGGGCGACGCGCGAACGAAGAATAACGGGGCTTACCCTCGCTCGTTCCGTGCGCCGCGTCCGCACCAACCGCTCGAACGCCAATGCCGCCGAAAGATCAGGGACGTTGGGGACAACGTCCCTCCCGGGAAAAATGTGCGCTTGAAACGACTGGTCGTTACCGTATCGTCCAACTCAATGTCCACGCCGCTTTCGCCTAAAGATATTGTCGGGCGGCGAAGTCCCGCCGAGGGCGTGCTCATTTCGCTTCATCAACCGACGATTGTCTTTCTGACCGTGTGCGCCAAAGACCGCGATACCTGGCTGGCCAATGCGGTGGTGCAACAAACGCTGGAAGAGGTTTGGCGCGCCGCCGATGCCTCGGCTGGTGGGTTTTTATTTGCTGATGCCTGATCATCTACACCTGTTCTGCGCGCCGCGTGACATCGATGCATCTCCTGAAAAGTTGGAGGAAGTATTGGAAGCGCGAATTCAGTTGCCGCCATTTGCGGCAAGCAGGCGAATGGCAGCGCAAAGGTTGGGATTCCCCGATTGCGACGGTCGGAGAGTTACGCGGAGAAATGGGCGTATGTGCGCGAGAACCCAGTGCGCAAAGGTTTGGTCAACCGACCCGGAAGATTGGCCGTATCAAGGCAGGCTGGAACGTCCCGCCTTGGTAGGGCGGTAACGGCCATAACCGGAGTGGACGCTGTCCAGGACGTTGCCCCAAGGTCCCATTTATTTTCTTCGCGGCGCACGAACGAACAATAACCGGGCTGACTCTCAGGGTCCCTTGCGCTAATCCGCCCCAACCGCTCGAATGTCAATGCCGCCGAAAAGATCAGGGACGTTGGGGACAACGTCCCTCCCGGCAATGGTTGTTGGCTGGTGTTTAAGAACGCTGTGCACCAGTAACCACTGGCGGATGAACAATCCGCCGCACTGTCACGGAGGGATGCTGTCCTCAGCGTCCCTGATCGTTTCTTCGCGACGCGGGAACGAAGAATAACCGGGTTTACTCTCGCTGTTCCTTGCGCCACGTCCGCCCCAACCGCTCGAACGCCAATGCCGCCGAAAAGATCAGGGACGTTGGGGACAACGTCCCTCCCGGAACGGTACTGGCCATTGGTTGAACGCCGGTTGCATCGCACGTCACGGGCGGACGAACAATCCGCCACATCATCCACTGGGAGGGACGCTGTCCTCAGCGTCCCTGATCGTTTCTTCGCGACGCGGGAACGAACAATAACCGGGTTTACTCTCGCTGTTCCTTGCGCCACGTCCGCCCCAACCGTCTCGAACGCCAATGCCGCCGAAAAGATCAGGGACGTTGGGGACAACGTCCCTCCCGGTCCGGAACGCGAATGCGATTATTAGCCTTACCGCGCTCTCACGCGCAGGCCGGTCGTTTCCGGGCGCGCTGGCAAAGGAGAGGACGCCTTTGTCTGCCGTCACGCCGGCGTACGGATCATTGGTGATCAGCAGATTGCCATCGAGATCGAGGTGATCAGCGAGGGCGGCCAGATGCAAAAGCCGCGGCGCTGATCAACACGCTCGATTCAATCGCGCAACCGATCATCGTTTTCAGTCCGGCCTTTCGTCGCCGCCAGCAGCGCTTCGTGCGCGCCGGTGATGCCGCCCGCTTTCACGAGCTTCACGTTCACCCGTGAAAACATTCTGAACAGAGCGCCACGTCTTTCGCATGATGATACAATTCGTCCAAGCGAACAGCGGCAGCGGCGAACGCTCCCGCAACCAGCTTAGGTCGCGCGCTGCCGTTGACACGGGCATCGGCTGCTCGACGAGATTGAATGTTGCCGTCCGCAGCCAGCCATTCGAGGCTCCTCAAAGCTTCTTCCTTTGTCGCCCAGCCTTCGTTGGCATCAACGCGCACACGGTTTCTTCGGCGCGACTTCGCGCAACGCGGCCAAGTTTTCCCGGTCATGCGGGCCGCCCACTTTCAGCTTCAAGACAGGGTAACGGTCAGCTTCGAGAACCTTTTCGACGAATGATTTCGGGCCGATCGATGCCGATGCTGAACGAGGTCACGTGCCGCTCCTCGGTGAAGCCGAGGTTCAACAGATCGTAAATCGGTTTGCCAGCATGTCGTCCCACCGCATCCAGCAGCGCGAGGTTGATCGCCGTCTTGGCCGCGTAATTTCCCGGAGCCACCGACTCCAGATAGTCCATGCTCGCGACGGCGTTCGCGAACGAAAGACGGTTGGGGTCGACTCGCTTCAGAAACGCCTTAACCGTTTTGGCAGATTCGTTGTAGATCGGCTCGACGGCGCGGCTTCGCCAACGCCGCGTCGTTCCCTGGTCATCTTCGAGCTCAACGAAAACCACGGTGAAAACATTCTCCCGCCCGATGCCGCGTTGCTTGACACCGCCCAAGTGCGGGCGAGCTTCAAATCGAAAGGCCAGAATTTTATCTTCACGACGGAAACCAAATCCTAAACGGCAGGGTCGCAATTCCGTTTGATCAATTTCGCTTCTGGACGGTCAGCAGCTCCAGCTTCGGATTCAACTCCAATTTGATATCCTTGAACCGAACTTCCATCGGCCCGCCCGCATGCATCTGAAGGCCGATGATTCCCTGCCGGGCGCCCTGAGGATCGTCCAGGTCAACGCAAAGATGGCCGTTGATCGCTGTGCGAATCTTGCTTCCGACCGCCACGACTTCATGGTGTTCCAGCCGTCCGGGTTCACGTAAGCTTCGCCGGATTTGTCCCACAGGATGGCGCGGCCGTTCTCCTCGTAAAGCTTGCCCCACCATCCGGCCCGGCATCGGCCTGGTAGCCTTTCATTTCGAAATCGCCGTGCGGTCTCGCTGCGAAACTGAATGCCGCTGTTTTCTTTGTTTGGCGCCAAAATCATCTTTAGCACCAGCCGAAAATCTCCGAGCATCATCTGGCTTTTCAAGAACTCGTTATGCTTGAGGCCGGTGGCGGTGCGGCCGACGATCTCGCCAATTGTCCGACTTTCCAAAGCGACTCATCGCCATCCCACCCGGTCAGGTCCTTGCCGTTGAAGAAGAGACTGACCGTGTCGGGCGTGGCGATGAGCGGCGCCTGGCCGGGACGGCTCAAATAATAAATCAAATCGCGGACTTCCTGATCGCTGAGGTTGGCGAGCAGACCTTCGGGCATCATGGAAAGCTCGCTCTGCTGCAGCGAAGCCATTTCATTTCGCGGAATGACGACGGTTTCGGTGGCGCTGGCGATGGTCACCGCTTTGTCGTCCTGCTGTTTTACGATGCCGGTGATGCTGCGGCCGTCTTTGGTTTCGAGATTCCAGGCGCGATACTCGTTCGGGATGACCGCGTTCGGATCGAGGATGTTTTGGAGAACGTAATCGGTGTCGCCGCGGTTGGAGCCGGTGATATCGGGGCCGACTTTGCCGCCCACGCCAAAGAGCGTGTGGCATTGCTGGCAGGCTTTGACAAACACCGCGCGGCCGCGCGAGGCGTCGCCCGGCGTCGATCCGCCAGCGCGATAGATCCGCTTTTGTATTTCTTCAATCTCCTGCTTTTTATCTTCACTGCTTTCGCGATAGGCGCCCCAGACTTTTTGAATCGCCTGATCCAGCTCCGCATTCTTCAAGTTGCGCAACTGCCGGACGAGGTCCGCGCTGAGATCCTTCGACGACACCGTGCCGCTGCTGATTGCGTCCAGCAACGGCTTGGCATAGGCCGAGCGCGACGAGAGCGTGTTGAGCGCCTCGCGCTTTTCTGCGGCGCTCAGAGAACTGTAAATGGCCAGGATTGCGGCGGGCGTATTCGGATCGTCATAACCAGCGAGTCCGCGAAGAGCCGCGCCGCGCAAGGCCGGCTCTTGCAGGAGAGCCTGCAGAATCGGCGGCAGCCCGGCGTCTTTGGCGCCCAGCAGGGAATCGAGCGCCGTGCGGCGCGCGCTGGGATCTGCCGCGCTATCAGTGACGGTTTTGCGCAGGGCGGTAAGCGCCTTTGCCGCTGCCGAACGTCAGCGAGAGCGATTGGGTCAGCGCGCGAATCTCGGATTTGCGCTCGCGCTCAGTGTGCTTTCGATCGATTCCCAACCCGCCGGCATGTTGACGCTGCTGTTGGCCTTTCAATGCGACGCTCAGGCCGGACAAAATGTCGAGACGCTGCTTGTCGTCGGCTGCGCGACTCAACGTTTGCGTAATCGCGGCAAGCGCTTCCGGCGTCCCAATGGCAGCGACGCGGCGAGTGGTGAAGTTCAGAATGCGCGGGAGCTTCGAATCAACGGCCAAAGCGAGCGCCCGGTTCATGTCGGCGGAAACCAGCGGTTCCATCGCGAACCAGGCCATGAGCGGGAGATTGTGGTCGGTGGCGTCTTCGGCATGGGTGTTGAGCGCGGCAACTAAATCCCACCGGTTTGTCGGCGAGATGCGCTGCGCGGCGGATGCAAGGTAAAGACGAACGAGCGGCGAAGCATCCTCTCGTGAGCGAGGCGAATGAATTCCTTTCTGACATCGCTCTGAAGGATTCTTATCCTCGCAGAGCAACTGTATTAGCCAAGCGCGCGAGCGTACTCGTCTCCCGATTTCGAGCCATGCGAGTCGCCGTCTTTCTGCTGGGCCACCGCCCGTGACGTGCAAGGCTCCACAAATATCGCAGCGTCTTAATCGGTTCTTTGCTTTCGACTGAATGCGCTTTTCGAGCGTCCGGTGAACCTGCTCATCGCCACATCCCCCGTTGAACCTTGCGGTGCGACCACATACGGCCTGCGGGAGCGCCACCGCGTCGGCGCGAGTCGCATCCATTCGAGCCTTGCGGCGCGACGACTGTTCAAAAGCCCGGATTCTTTCCCGCTGCTGCGGCGGTCAGCGCAAGCGCTCCAGCAAAATCCGTTGAGCATGTCGCGCATACCACTGGTTTTTATGCGCGAGTAATTCAATGAGTTCGTCGTTCGTTTTCTTCTGCAAATCCACCGGCGTCCATTTCTCGTCGTTGTAAACCAGTTTGAAGATGCGGCCATTCGTGCGGTCGTGGCCTTCGACGTTGTTGTGGTGGCATTGGTTCTTGTCATACCAGTCGATGAAATAGACCGACCCGTTTTGATCAGTAAAGCAGGTTGAGCACTTGCGACCAGCGCGTCGTTGAAGTTGACGAAGTCCGGCCCGTGATGGCCAACGTAGCCGCGAGCCTTGGCGTTCGAGGATGTCCATGTTGAGACGCTGCGCCATGGATATTGTTCATGAACGCCTTGTTCCGGTATTGTTCGGGCCAGCTACCGCCGAGATACATCATCAAGCCTGCATGGGCGTGGCCGCCGCCCGCCGCATCGGAGCGGCCATTTGCCGCATGCGGCCCTTTGCTGCCGGCGTAGTGCACGTGGTCGCCGATGGTCTTGATGTCGTCGTAAATGAACGGATTGACATGTTTCGGCGTGCCCGCCGCATGGTAACGTTCATGGTCGCGCTGTTCGTCGGGATTGATGTTGTAATGCTGGCCGCCCTGGCGCTCGTACCGCGCGCCTTGAATCATGTGCCAGAGATGCGGAATGACGCAGGCCTCGATGATGCACTGGCCATATTCATCGAAGTCGATCCCCACGGATTGCTCGTGCCCTCGGCGAACACCTCGAAGAGTTGCTTGCGTCGGATGATAGCGCCATACCGCGGCGTCGACGCGCTGGCGCTGTTCTGCCGGCGTGCCCGGCTTGCCAACGAACGACGGACAGAAAACCCCGTGGCAACCGTAGAGCCAGCCGTCCGGTCCCCAGGTAAACGTGTTCAACGTTTCGTGCGTGTCGGCTTTGAAATCCCAGCCATCGAGCAGAATCTGCGGTTCGCCTGCGGGCTTCGGATCGTCCCAATCTTTGACCGGAATGAACATCAAGTAGGGCGCCGCGCCAACCCACACGCCGCCGAAGCCCACTTCCAGTCCGCTCACCAGGTTGAGTCCCTCCATGAAGACGGTGCGCTTGTCGAATTTGCGGTCGCCATTGGTGTCTTCGAAAACCAGGATGCGGTCTTTGCCCTCGGCCTTCCGGCGCGCGCCGAGGATAGGTGTAGGCCTCGGCCACCCAGACGCGACCGCGATCATCCAATGGCGAACGCGATCGGTTGTTTCACGTCCGGTTCGCCGGCGAACAGGTGGAGTTTGAAACCTGGGCGGCACGGTCGCTTCTTTGCGGCGTCCTCCGGCGAAAGCCCGGCGAATCTTTACGACGTCAACCGGTGGCGCTTTCGCTTGTTCGGCAATCACGGCTGGATCGATAGCGTTCGCGAAAACTGGTCTGGCCGAGTGGAATTTGAAATCGTCGAAAATTGATGTGGCCCCAACTGCCGATCTGCTGGTCCACGACGCGAATGAAGATCTCCTTGCCCGAGTGCGGCTGCAGATCGATCACGACCGGACGGAGATTCTCGCTATCGAAACCGGAGACTTTGAAAAAGACGTTCTGCGTATCGGCGCGCACGAGTTCGACGCGAGTGAGTTCTGGTCGAACCGCCGCCGACGAGAAAGCTGGCGAACGGCTGCGTCACCTGAACGGCACGGACGTGAGGGTTCCGGTGGCGTCGTCGCCCGCGATCTCGAAAGCTGCCGATCCAATAATCGCCGGTGTGCTCGCTCTTCATGTCCGGCCGGCGCTGATGAACGGTGTCGCCTTTGATCGGCTGCCGGTCGAACGCCTTCCCTTCGGCCTTCCAGTCTTTCAGCGTGCCGTCTTCAAAGTCGAGGTTGAGCGGTTTGCCGTCGCCGCCGACGGGGGTGATGCCCGGCCGGCGCTGCGGCGAAGGTGGCAGCAGCCGCGATTAGGAAGAGGGAAACAAGAGTGAAGGTTACTTTGCTGTTCATGGACTTGATAGTTCCAGCGCGGCGGTCCGCTCGCCAGCGAATTGGATTTCGCCTATTGATGCCTGCTTGCGTTCAGACATTCAACCGCTTTTCCCATTGGTTTAAGTTTTGCCGCAGGCAGACGGCCTTGCTATAAAGTCTCGCAACTCGACCATGAAAACCGCACACACGAGTAATCCCATGAACCTGAAATTGTTCTAATAGAAATCAATGACTTAGGGAATCTGAGCACCGGGTCTAATGACGAATGACGAAGCCCGAATGACGAAAGAATGACTAAGCCCCAATCCCGAATGAACCGGACGCGTTCGCCCTCTTGTTTCGCTGCATTGGGTCATTGGGGCATTGATTCGTCATTCGTCATTCGGATTTCATTCTTTACTGTGCAACTCAGGTTCATGCCTCAATGCGCCAAAATTGACGGGGGCTTCTCATGAGAGGTCTGATCAAAATGGAACTGCGCACTCCGCCGGATGCGCGTTGTTCTCCACCAAATCCACTGGAGCCTGACCACCCATCGATCTGCTCCTTGCATCCAATCCCTCCGCCCCGCCTTGACCGGTGGCTAAACAGCAGGATCGGCGCGCGAGCACAGGATGAGTCTCAGCGCTTGATGGTTCCTCGTCGCGGGCGCGAACCATCCGTTGGCTCTCCTGTTCGGCGGTCGTCTCGCGCAGTAAGCGCGCCGAGATGTCGTTCCGCCCCGCGTTCTTCCTCCCGCCAGGCAGCGACCCGTTCCGCTCGCGCCGCCTCCCATACCCTGGCCGTCTGATCTGAACACCGCGCACGTGACAATCTCGCTCGCCGTCTGCGGGAAAACGCCAGCAGCCCTGATCGACTGCTGTGCCAGCCCTGTGAGCGTGAGCAGTTCGGTACCGCTGGCCGCCTCCCAGACCTTGGCCGTCCCATCACTACCGCCGGTGACAATCCGCTGCTGGCCGCCCGCGGAAAAAGCCACGACGAACATATTCGGAAGCCAAGCTTTCCAGGCTGTGCGAGGAGTTAGCGGCACCGAGCGAAGGCGGCCCTCGCTCACGTCGGCGACCGCTACAGTGCAAAAACAAAACCAGTCGAATGCACTGGGAAAGGTTATGGCGCCGGTCGAAAATCTGCGGGCGCAACAGCATGATTGGATGGAGATCGCAGGGCAGCGTTTTGCATTCGGGGATGTTTATTGCTATTATCAGTCCAGTAGAAACTTGACAGATCAGTTACATTCTCGTGACGATTAGTCTTTTGGCACCAATCGATTCGATTTGATCTTTTGTTTTTCAGGCTGTTATGGGTCCAGACAGAATGCAGCAACAGCGGTTTGAGCTGAAGTATCCTCATAACCGATAAAGTTGCCCTCTCGAATTCGCGACTTTGTCAGCTACGTATCTCGAGATAGACGAATATGGCGCATCCAAACCGAACCTGTCTTACCCGGTGCACAGCCTTTATCTGGATTCAAATGACCTGAAGACATATCATCAAACGATCAACGGCACCAGGAACCGCTTCAAGCTGCGACTACGTTTTTACGATGACCGACCGGAGACACCGATCTTCTTTGAAATCAAACGTCGGGTAAATAATTGCATTCTCAAGCAACGCGGCGCGGTCCGGCGCAGCGCGGTAAACTGGCTGCTCGCCGGTCACTTGCCTGAGCCGAGCCATCTGATTTCCCAGGACCCGAAACAACTGGTCGCGCTTCAACGTTTCAGTCTGCTCGCGAACGATCTCGACGCGAAACCGAAAGCTCACGTGGCTTACGTTCGCGAAGCCTGGGTGAGTCCTGCATGATAATTCGGTCAGAGTTACCCTGGACCGCGCCATGACTTGCGAGCCTCGTTTCAGTTCAGCGGTCGGGCACTCGGTTGGAAAATCCGGTTTATACGTATGGCAAGAGCGCGTCATTCTGGAGCTGAAGTTCACGGATCGTTTTCGGATTGGTTCCGAGACCTGGTGCGAGTTTTTGATTTGATGCAATACTCTGCCGCCAAGCACGCCGAGGGCGTTACGCTGCTGGGAGAACATCGCTTCCATGACGGTTACACAAGTCGAGACTGGCGCGCGTCCGCAACCGAGGCGTCCGCTCAGCTTCGCGCCGCCGAGGGATCCGTCCCCAGCGGGCAGCCTAAGGACCTGTCTTGTCTAGGTTATGAACGATTGGTTTCTGCGTGGCGATTACGGCCTGGTCCCGACGAATTATCCTGCACTGGTTCTGGCGTTGTTGCTGGCGTTTTTAGCAGGCCATGCCGTGGCGTGGATTTACATGCTGACCCATACGGGTCTTTCCTACTCCCGGTCTTATGTCAGCACTCTCATCGTTCTTCCCGTGGTGGTAGCTCTCGTAATGATGGTTCTCTCCAATAACGTAGTGCTGGCACTTGGGCTCATGGCCTATCTTTGCGATGGTTCGCTTCCGCACGATCTTACGCGACTCTCTTGGATACCGCTTACGTGCTCGCCGTCGTCGTCATTGGCTTGGCGTGCGGGACGCAGAAATTCGCCACCGCTGTTATTGGTTGCGTGTTCACCATCGCGATCATGCTCTATTTCTGGTTCACCTCTTTTGGGATCCGTCATCGTTACGATATCATCGTGAATCTGCATTGGTCCCGTTCGCTCGGCGAATTGCCGGATTTGGGCCATTTACTGCGCCGGCACAGCCGGAAGGCGCGCTGCGCCAGCCAGCGTTCCAATGAAGGCTACGCCGGCACGGATCTTTCCTACCGGTTGTTGCTGCGGGATCCGATGCGCGTGGAGGATCTCTTGACCGAGTTGCGCTCGCTCAAGGGCGTTTCCGCGTCACCAGTTTGCAAGCTGAAGAGGAATCAGAAATCTAATTCCAATTGATGGACACTCTGCCTCCCATTCCCATTCCGTCCGGTCAGCGCTGGCGCGAGTTCCGCCTTCGAGCCATTCCGATTATCGTTTTTCTTGACGGCTTTGAGCGCGGTGGTGATCATTTGGCGGGAGTATGTTTCTCTTCCGACCTTGATGGGCGAGGTGGAAGTCATCCGGGAAAATGTCGCCAGCCCGAAGGCCGGCATATTGTCCCAACTCAATGTCACAAGCTTTCAGTCGGTCAAAGCAGGAGACGCGGTCGCCTATGTCATCACGACGGATCCCAGGATTTTGGCGTCATCACTCGCCGCGTCATTCAGGCTGAAATCGGCCTGATGCGCGTCAACCTCGAACCAATTCTCGGCCAGCAACGATACGTGCCTGAGCTACGACCGTGCGCGTCTGGATTGGATGGAACAAAAGGTCGCTCTGGCGACAGCCAGGGTCAAACTCCAGCTCGCCGTCAACGAGCTCCGGCGCACGGAAGAATTGTTCAAGGGAAAAATCGTCTCCGAACGGGTCCTTGACGAGGCGCGCTCGGCCAAGGAAAAGCTGGAGACCGAAGTTGAAGAAAGAACCAGGCTGGTGGAAGAACAGGAACGCAATCTCCAACAGCTCCGTCTGGTCAATGCTCCGGAGTCAAGCCCACTTTCGCCACCGCCCCGCAAGATACCATGCGTGCTGCCATCGCTGTGCAGGAGGAAAACTGCGCCTGGCGGAAGCAGAACTCAGTCCGATCACCCTGCGAGTGCCAATCGACGGCATGGTCAGCGCGGTCCATCGACGTTCCGGTGAAACGATAATGGCCGGAGAATCAATTTTGACAATCAGCGCCCAGAGTTCCGATCGGATTGTCGGTTATATGCGCCAACCACTACCCTTCGAGCCGAAGGTGGGGATGGCGGTCGAGGTTCGATCGCGTTCGTCGGGGCGGCAGATTTGCAGCTCGAAAATCCTTCAAGTCGGCACGCAAATGGAACCAATCGGTACACCCTGCTCTCGTTGGCGAACGCCAAAGCAGTTGAAACGGGACTCCCGATCCTGATCGGCCTCCCACCTGAACTCAAGCTGCGTCCGGGTGAACTGGTGGAATTGAAGTTCCGTCCATTTTTAATGAATGGTCACGGACGCGGCTCGGATCGGATTTGCCATCGAGAACTTTCCCGCTAGTTTACCGGTATGCGGAATCCAAATGAGTTTGCCGTCGCTGCCCACTGGACAGAGGGATTCGATGAATCTGCGTTGCAAATCTGGGCGGAAAACCTCCGACGCGAACTTTCCGCTCCCAGCGTCACCCTGGGACTGGTTTTCATGACGCCGCGGTTTTTCGCACGCCGGGCAAATGTTGGAATTACTCCGAGTCCACGCTCAGATTCCCTTGCTGGTCGGTTGCTCCAGCCAGGGCTTGATTGTCGGAGATCAGGAAGTTGAAACGAATGGCGGCCTTGTGCTCGGTCTCTATTATCTGCCCGGCGCCGAATTGCGGGCATGGCATTTTACGCAAGAGCAGGTCGAGGAGGCCAACGGCGCGGCTTACTGGCATCTGGAAAACCGGTGTGAAGAGCGACCAGACAAATGGCTGGCTGGTTTTTGCTGATCCCTTTCACCTGGACAGCGAAGGGTGGTTGCGGAGCTGGAACGAGTCCTATGCCCCGTTGCCGATCCTGGGGGCATGGCCAGTGGCGAAGTCGGACGAGCAAGTGACCCAGGTTTACCACAATGGCGAAGTTTACGAAGGAGGCGGAATTGCCGTGTCCTTTGGCGGCAGCCTCAAGCTCGCAAGCGTCACTTCGCAAGGGTGCACTCCAATCGGCGAGACCTGGACCATTACCAAAGTCGAGGATAACCTGATTCAAAGATTGGCAACCGCCCGGCTTACGAAGTCCTGGTCGAAACCTTCAACCGCCTGGCGGCTGAAGAACAGAAAAGGCTCGTGGCAATCTTTTCGTTGGCCTCGTAATCAATGAATACCTGGAAGAGTTTCATCGCGGCGATTTCCTGATCCGAAATCTGCTGGGCGCCGATCCTCAATCCGGCGCCATCGCGGTGGGCGCCCTACCGCGGGCGGGACAGACCATTCAGTTCCAACGACGCGATGCCGCCGCGGCGACCGAAGACATCGGGGCGCTCCTCCAGCAAACGAAGCGTACGCTGAGCGGCACCACTATCTATGGCGGGTGTCTTTGCAGTTGCAATGGACGGGGCCACCGGCTCTTCGGCTGTTCGAGTCACGATGCCCGACAAGTGCAGGAGCAGCTTGGCCCCATCGGATTGGCCGGATTTTTCTGCAACGGCGAAATTGGCCCGGTTGGTGAGCGCAATTTCCTGCACGGCTATACCGCGTCCCTTGCCCTTTTGTCAAAAGGAGGACGGAGAATAGTGCTGTGACATCTGATATACCGATAAAAGATGTCACAGAACGAGTCTATGATTCCTCCGCTGGCTGACGCGGTCGGTGCGACCAATCGCGGAAAACACTCCGTCCCTGATTTACCGGCCTGACTCCTATTTCGAACGCTTGGACCTTTCTCGACTGTTTGCGTCGAATCGACCGTTGGACATTGAATTGGGCAGCGGTGACGGTTCTTTTGGTGGATACGCCCGGCTTCATCCCGATAAGAACTTTCTTGGCGTTGAACGGCTGCTGGGACGCCTGCGCAAGATCGAGCGCAAGGGGTTTCGCGCCGGACTTACCAACCTTCGTTTAATACGAATTGAAGCCTCCTACCTGATTCAGTATTTGATTCCCGCCGGGAGCGTGGTGGCTTTGCACGTTTATTTCCCGACCCGTGGCCAAAGCGCAAACACCGAAAACATCGACTGGTAAACTCGATCTTTGCCGAACTGGTTGAGCAAGGTTCTTCTGCCGGGCGGAGATATTTATTTGCGGACCGACGACGTGGATTATTTCGCGCAAGTGCAACAAGTCTTCGGCGCGAATGACATGTTTCGTCAGATTCCAACTCCGGAACTTATTAGCGGCGCTCACGACCGACTTTGAACGTGACTTTCAAGCGCGGGGGATTCCAACGCTCCGGGCGGCCTACCGGCGAAAGCACGGACCTACACATCAATGACGGGGCCGCCGCCGTCTTCGGTCGCTTTGTGGTCCGCCGGCGGACGTTGACTCACCTTCCGGTGTCGGCGCCGATCAGCGAATTGAGCAGCATCGAGACCAGACTGACCACCAGCGCGCCCCAAAAGGCCGCGCCGAAACTATCCACATGAAAGGATTTAACAGAGCCAGCCAACAAAATAGAGCAAGAAGGCGTTGATCACCAACACGAACAATCCCAGTGTAAAGAACACGCAGCGGAAGGGAGAGCAACAGCAAGAGCGGTCGCAAGAAGGCGTTTAGCACCCCTAAAACAAGCGAGGCGATCAACAGCCCGGTGAACGAACTCATAGGAGATCCCTCGAACCAGGTGTGCTGCCACCAGCACGGCCAAGGTATTTACCAGCCAGCGTTGGAGAAATATTTTCAGAGAAGGCGCCATCCGTTATCCCGATTCAGGATTTGCGCTCGGTTTGGGCCGCGATTTCCTCCTCCGCTTTCTCAAGCCATTTAAGTTGTGGTGAAAAAGATACGCGCGCTCGATTTGTTGGCTGGCCTGCCGGGCATTCGCATAGTTCTTCCGGCGAAGGTAAATCGTCGAACCACCCCAGATGGACTGAGGTCTTCTCCAGTGAAGAAAGCGTGTCGGGATTCACGGTTTTGAGCAAAGATTCTGCCTCGTCGACTCGTTGACTGAGAAGCAAAGCGAGAACGTGGTTGATCCTGGCGCCGACCGATTGCGGACTTTGCGAGAAAATCTGAAGCGTGAGTTTGATGGCCTCCTCCGGACGCTCGCGATTGTAAAGCAGAGCGGCCGCATAATTGTTGATGAATGTGCGATTTGCCGGCTGCAGCTCAAAAGCTCTTTGGGCCGCACGGAGCATCAGTTCCGGTTCCTTGGCGCCGTGCGCAGCCAGAAAGAGGGCATTCCAATAATCCGGGTGGATCTCAAATTTTTCTCCAGGCTCCCCAGGATGTCACGGCCTTCCGCTGGAAAACCGAAACGGATCAGGTTGATGGCGGCGAGCAATCCCAGGTTTGCGTTTTCGAAAGGCAAGCGGCTTGCTTTGGCGAACGCTTCGCTGGCTAGGGAGTGACGGTCTTGCGCGAGCTCGGCTCGGCCTTCCAGAAAGTAACTGTAACCAGCCAGCGTATCCTGCAGGCTGTCGTCCTTGCGCATCCGGAGGGCCAGCGTGCGCAAATCGTCCCACCGTTTGCTGTCGATAAGCAGGTCGGCGTAAATCAACCAGAGCTGGGCGGCGTAACCAAACTCGGGTGTGTACCGCGCCAAAAAATCCAGCGCATGATCGCGTCATATCCAGGGAAATAAAAACCGACGCCAGCCGTAGCGCTTCCAGCGCCGAGACGGGCGGATCCGAGTAGGCCAGGGCCAGCTCTTTTGCTTCCGACTTGCTCCCGGTCGAAGCCAAAACGCGCCACAGGCCCAATCGATCCAATAGTGTCTCCTCGTTCCGTTCTTCCAATTTCTCCAACGCCCGTTTATATCCCGCCGCGTCACCCACGTGCCCACTCACCGCCATCTGGAGCCGGCGTGCGGTTTGTCTGGAGGAGCGGGCTCGGTTAAAGCGGATTCAATCTTTTGTCTGGCCTCGCCAGAGGTTTCCGGTGGTCCCCAACCAGCGAGATACGCAGCTTGGTAAAGGGCGAGTTCCGGATTGCCGCGAGTCTGCGTATCCACCCGTTTCCAGAATCTGGCGAACTCTCTCCATCTCCTCCAGATGAAATAGCGCCTTCAAATAGGTGCCAGAGAGTGGCGGCGTCAATTTGTCTTCGAAAGGTTTCTAACAGGCCGGCCAGCCAGTCATACAGTTGAAATTTTTCATAGACCTGCGCTGCCAACTCCAAATCAATCCTGATTGGTTCCGTCAAACGGAGGAGGAAGAGAGATTTGTCCCACTGCGGTTCCGATACTCTTCTGCGACACACGTCGGGTGTTCAGGAGATGTCGGAGCGAACCCCGAAACAGATCCGGATCGGCTGCATCATTCGCAATGGCAGCCTGCCAGGCGTAGGCCGCGTCATCGTCCTTCCCGGCGGCGGCGGCTTTGAGCGCGCTACGTTTTAGCGACCAGGCTTGCACGAGGTCCAGTCCGCTGACCTTTAGCACCGGTTTGAAGCCGGGCGGCGAAACGGTCCACATTTTGGGGAGAAACAACGCCAGGAATACTGCACCGAGGAGAAAGACAAGATAAAACGAGTCGGAACCAAAACTCGAAAACCAACTGACGCAGCAGTGGAAAATTCTCCAGCTTCTGCGCGAGCTTCTCTTTTTCGTTGGTTCCGGCTCAGAATCCATACGGTTCACCAGAGTCGGTTAGTGCTCCGACAAAAACAAGTGCGAACCGAACGATCCACGCGGTTGGCGCATGGATGTGTCAACCAGGCTGGGCTTGAATAAAGCGGGTTTTCGAAATCGCCAAAATGTCCGCTCGTTCCAGACAAGACTGGAAGCAAAGCGAATTGCCCTGGCATCAGTTGAACTTTGTGCGCCGCCGGAATCAACCGAAATAATGCCCTCGACAACTCCAAGGATCAGAGGCGATTCTGAAAACAACCGGGAGCCGATTCCTGGGCAACAGCGCCGCGATGCTTACCGTAAAAAGTGGATCGCGAACCAAAGTCTGAACCAATTTGCCCGTAGTGAGCCCCGCCGAGCTTTTAAGCAGCTCCGGCTCAAAGTCATTAAAATTGATCGACGCCAACGACTGAATCACGTGAAGTTCACGGGGTTTCCCGTCCAATCCGGTGCGATTCCAGTCAAACACCCGGTAGGTCGTGTCCGAGTTCTGCTGGATTTCGAAGATGACGAGGCCGGCACCGATCGCGTGAACCCGGCCGCTTGGAAGAAGCATCGCGTCGCCAGCCTGAACCTTCAAACGATGGAAACAGTCGGCGACGGTTCCTCCTCTAATCCTGGTTTGGAATTCTGTTCGAGACGCACCCGCGTTTCAGGCCGACATATAACTCTGCTCCCGGCCTGGCGTCAGCGATAAACCAGAATTCCGTTTTGGGCTCGCCACCCAGCGCGATCGGCCGCGTCCGGCGGCGGATGCAATCCTGAAGAGACAGTCTGTCGTTGGCATCGAGCGATCTTTACGAGCAAGCGGAAATCGTCCGTCAGAGGGTTTGGATTTGCCTAACAGTTCGGCTTCGGATGGTCCTCCATTAACCAACGCAAGTCGTGCCCGGCCAGAGGTCCATTCGGCAATCACACTAACCCCTTCAGGGCGGTCATCGCTGATCTCCCACGATTCGCCGATTGGAACGATGACTGGCGGCAACGGCTTTCTGTATAGCCTTTCGAGTTGACGTCCTCCCCAGACTCGCTCCTTAAGAATGGGCTGGAAGGTCAAGGGGTAAAACATAATTGACTGTGGGCGTGTGACACGAGTCGCTACAGCCCGAGACCACTTCGTTCAAGGAGCCGCCACCTGAGATATCACGCCAAAAATCGGTCACGCTGCCGCGGATTTTTTCTCAGAGACTCGACCGAACGCGCGGGCATTCGCATAACGTTTGCGGAGGCGATCCGTGGTCAAGAGACTTTGCAATTCCTTCAGGTGCCTGCAGAGGTGGTTTTTCAAATTCGATGCCGTAGCCTGCGGGTCATTGTGAGCTCCGCCGACTGGTTCGCCAACGATTTCGTCGACGAGCCCAAGCTGCAACAGATCTTGGCCGTGATCCGCAACGCCTCGGCAGCTTTGGCGCGCAGCAGACCGATCCTTCCACAGAATCGCAGCGCAACCCTCTGGGCTGATGACGGAGTAATAGGCGTTCTCAAGAATCAAAACTCGGTCGGCAACGCCTATACCCAGCGCGCCACCCGATCCACCCTCACCGATTACGATTGCGATAGTGGGGACTTGTAACAGGGTCATTTCCCGCAGATTAACCGCGATTGCTTCTGCGATGTGACGTCCCTCCGCCCCCACGCCCGGATAAGCGCCCGCGGTGTCGATCAGAGTAATAATTGGCAACCCGAATTTGTCCGCGAGTCGCATCAAGCGCAGGGCTTTGCGGTATCCCTCAGGATGCGCGGAACCGAAGTTGCGGGAGAATGTTCTCCCGGGTATCACGGCCTTTTGAGTTCCGATGATCACTACTTTTGGCCATTGAGCCGGGCGAATCCTCCAATCACTGCGCGGTCATCCGAAAAAGACGATCGCCATGCAATTCCGTGAAATCCTCAAACACCAGTGCGCAATAATCCAGCGAATAGGGCCGCTTGGGATGACGCGCGAGCTGCACCCGCTGCCAGGCGGTCAGGTTCATAAAAATTTGTCCGCGCGTCTCCTCGATTTTGTGTCTCGATCTGCTTTATTTCCGCATCAAAACCAATTCCCAGAGCATGTGTCTCAGGATGTCTTTTCAAATCTTCCAACTTGCGCTGCAGTTCCACGATCGGTTTTTCAAAATCGAGGTAATGTTTCATCGACCGGCAGTGTAATTTCGCCGACAAACCGGCGCAACGATGAATTGAAATGAAGCTTGCCACACAAAGAGTCGGATTCGCGAAGTTATGCCGCCAACAAACGTGAAGCAAATTGCTCAATACCAGGATGGACGCCTCGATTCAGGAGGTGCCGCGCCCAACGCCACCGCCCGGCGGCGTTCTGATTCGCACGACTCATTCCGTCATCAGCGTCGGCACCGAAAAGATGAAATGTGGAGCAGGCCAAGATGAATCTGCTTCCAGAGCGCCGCGGGCGCGCCCGGATCAGCCTGCAAAGCTCTGGAAACGGCGCGCAATCTCGCTGGAAAAGCGCGCTGGAAAAAGTGCGGAATCGGCTGGCGTCCCACACCGTTGGTTACTGCGCCGCCGCGCGTGGTGGTGGAAGCTGAGTCTGGCGAACACCCGGTTTCGAATCCGCAACCGGGGCGGCCTGTGGTGGAGCGGAGTGCGCATTCCACGCGGAATACACTCGCGGTTCCCGACCGTTGGCGGCGCCGGTGCTTAGTGGCGGTTCCCCAACTGGCAGGCAGCTTACACCACGCTTTGTCTCGATCGCGCTGCAGGCGGTGCGGCAAACCGAACCGCATCTGGGCGATCGCATTCTGGTGATGGGGCAGGGACTGGTTGGTTTGCTGATCACAAATCTGTTGCGAGTTGCCGGGGCGCGTGCATGGCAGTCGATCTTGCCGTCGCGGCGATCATTTTGTCAGCGACATGGGCGCCGAGCGAACGGTCATCCTGGGCGAACAAAATCCTCAGCGAAGAAGTAGAGTGAGCTCGACCGATGGATACGGCGTCGATGCGGCGGTGATCTGCACCGCGACGCAGAGTAACACCCCGGACTGAACAGGCGCCGAGGCGTGCGCCGCGACCGCGGACGATTGGTCGATGTCGGCATTACGGAAGATCGAACTCCCTGGAAACTTTTCAGCGAAAAGGAATTGGAGGTTAGATTTTCGCGTTCCTATGGGCCCGGCCGCTACGATCTGAATTATGAATGGGGCGGACACGATTACCCGATAGGCTACGTCCGCTGGACGGAGCAGCGCAATTTCCAGGCGTGCCTGCACCTGATGTCACAGGAGGCCAAATCAATCTCGAGGCGCTCACGACCAAACGTGTGTCGTTCCTGGAAGTGCTGCCGGTTTATCAGAGCTCTGGCAGCGGGAGGCACCGACATCGGCATCGTTCTCGAATATCCCGGCGCGGAGGATGGTTCAAAAGGAGAGCTTCGAAAGCGCGACCATTGCCGAGCCGGCCACGAAAATCGAATTCAAATCCTCTCCCGTTAAACTGGCCGCGCCCGTCTCCTGCCTCGATGCGATCGGCGCCGGAAATTTCGCGCGCACCATGTTGCTGCCCCATTTAAAAGGGTCAAATCCCTTTTGGGACCGTGGTCAATCAAACGGCGCTCAGCTCGAATCACGTCAAAACCAAGTTTGATTTCCAAAACCGCCACGACGGACCGACGGGGAAGTTTTTCAGCGGAACTCAGATCGGCCGCGCTGATCATTGCTACCGACATCGTTACGCACGCGCACGCTAGTGAAGGCGGCGTTGGCGGCGAATCAGTCACATCTTTGTGGAAAAGCCCATTTGTCTGACGCGCGATGAACTCGCGGAACTTGACGCGGCTTTTGCGGCGAGCCAAGCCACGGTGCAGGTTGGGTTCAACCGGCGCTTTGCTCCTGCGAGCCGAGAGTTGAAAAAGCTCCTGGCGGCATCGCCCGGACCGAAATCGATTAGTTATCGAGTGATGGCGGGCAAGCTCGACCCGCAGCATTGGTTCGCCAACTTCGAGGAGAGTGGAGGAGGACGAGTGCTGGGTGAAACCTGTCACTTTTTCGATTATTTCTGTTTTCTATTCGACTCCGGAACCGGTGCGGGTTTTCGCCCAAACAACCTGGCCGACCGCGGGTCGACTGCCTTATCCGGACAGTGTCACCGCGCAGGTGGAATTCGCCGGACGGCTCATCCGGACAGCTTGATTACAGCGCGCAAGGCGACACGCGTTTTCCGAAAGAGAGCTTCACCTTGTTCGCCTCGGGGTTGGTGGCCGAGGTATTTAACTTCCTCGAACTTCATGTCTATCGCGATCGAAAACGAACGAAACATTCTTATTCATCCAAAGGTCACGCGGAACAAATGGCGGCCTGGCTGCAATTCTTGCGCGGACAAAACGAGCATCCGTTCCTGATGAAAAATCGCGCCTCAGCATGTTGTTGACCTTTGCGGTGGTTCAGTCGATCCAGCAAGGCGGATCGGTCGATCTGGTTTTGAATACCAACTCGTGGCTGATCGATCGACTTTCGGATTGTGGCTTCATTGACGAACAAGCTCGGTTGATGTACTGGCACCGTTTGAAGGCGATGGGGGCCGAGCGAGAGTTCGCACGCGATTCGAAAAAAGCTCCACCAGTTTGCCGACAGCCGCAGGTTGCCCGATTGGTCGGGGAGGTTTCCCATGAGACCGGCACGCAACCGACGTTTCCTGAACTGCCGCTCGCCGCGAGCGCGCCCGAAGTCCTCCGACACGCACTGCGAAAGGATTCGGCTGAGATTCTCGCCGGCCGGTGGAAGGCATTTGGTTATTTGAATTTGGAGGTTGACGACCCGCCGCGCTGGCACAGGGGATTACCTCGTCGGCAAAGATTTTCAAACGGATTGCTCTTCGTTCAGGCTGGACCATCGCAAGCAGCCAGCGGGGGCTGACATCAAAGTGATCTGGGAACCCAATCGATGGTATCAGTTGGTGCGTCTGGCTCAGTCGGCTTACCTGCTCGAGAATCAAGAGGCTGGCTCGTGCCTGCGTTCGGTGGCTAACGGACTGGTTGAAGCACAATCGGCCTTATCGCGGCCTGAACTGGACCAGCGCTTTGGAAACCGGAATGCGCTTGGTCCAATTTGCCTGGATTGATGCGCTATTGGTCGCAGCCGGATACGACAAACGTGAATTGCATTCGTTGCGTTCAAAGATTCTGCCAGCTCACGTTTATTACACCTGGCGATATCGCTCTTTGGGTCTTCGGCGAATAACCACTTGCTGGGGGAGTTGTGGCTTGGTCCTGGCGGTTGCCCGCTGGCCATCGCTGGCAGGGTTGTCTACCTCGCTCGATGCTCTGCGAGGAATCTGGGAAAAGGGAAGTTTTGTTGCAATTCGCGCCGGACGGCGGAATCGCGAGCAAGCCCTTGGTTATCACCTTTTCTCGTGGGAATTTTGCTGGCAAACGCAGGCAGCTCTCCGCGCGGTGGAAAACATGTTTCATCCTCCGTTGAAGAGCGATTGAAGCGCGCGGCAGAATTTTATCTCCTCCTCAAAGTCGACGAATGGGACTATGGCGATCTCGGACAACGTGCCTTTGTCACCCCTCTTTTTGCGGATGAAACAAAGGCGGCCGAGGAATGGCGCGATTGGTTTCTCGACGCAACGAAGGAGTCCGGCCATCAAATATTGGTGGGGAGATCTGCGAGGTTAAAGTCCGCGGTTCAAACTTCGAAGTCCGAAGAGTGTTGACACCGCAAGCATCGTGCTGCTCCAACTCGGGAAGCCCAATACAGCCTTCTGGATTCCGTATTTCACGGATTGGAAAACTGGAGGATTCTCCCGGATTCCGGTTATGCCGTTTATGCATCTCAGGATTGGACGTTGCGATGGGATCTTTCCTCCTGCTGGGCTATCTCTCCACAGCGGCGCATGGGCATTTGGATGCCTTGCATTTGTCGATTTGGTATCGCGGTATTGCGTTCGTCATCGATCCCAGCACTGGCGCGCCTATTACGCCGATGCGGCCCGTGCGCAACCAGGCCTGGCTTCCTGGGAAGCCCACAGTGGACCGCATCCCCGGGGGAGCCAGCCTTTCCCAAGCGGCTGGCGGACGTTTCTTTGAGGGCGAGCCGCATGTCGACGCCCCGTTGAAAGAGGATCATGCCGACGGTCTGACTGGGTGAACTTACTTTGCCCGCTGGAGTGCTTCGACGGTCAGTGAAGCAGTCAAAAGCGAAATGACGGCTGGCAGGTGGAAGACAACTTTGGCCGAGCGATCCCAAGGGGAACCACGACTTCGCAGTGCGCTGGCAATTTCCCCGGAACAATGGTGGAGCGAAGGTAGAGCGCACATTCGTTTGCAACGGGCACGTGCGACGCTTCTAATCCAGGTGGACGAGACTTGGTCGAAGGTTGAACCATTTATTCCGACTGCGGATCAATCTTTAGCCAGCGGCCATGCAGTTCCACCAACTGGGTGATGTTCCCATCGCGGCAGTTTGTTCGCCGGCATTTCGTCGAATCGAAGTTGGGCCATATCTGTTGCTGGAGGGGATCGTGCGAGCAAGGCGGGTCGCTTTAAGACGGAGTTTCTGGCTGTGTCTGGAGCTCGGCCCAATATGACTCATTCGCCAACTTTGTCGTGAATCTTTATCGAAGCACTTCGTCGGAGTTCGCCGAGAATGTCCTATTTCGACGAGATTTCCGACAAGGATCTCGCGAAGATGTCGCGCCACCGGACTTTGGGACAGACTCTGACGTAATGGACTTCGTTCAGGGTAACCTTTGCCCTTCGTCGGTCGTGTTAGAAAGGTTTCTGTGAATCCGTGCGTGTTGATCATCGTCGAGAACTTGCCGGTTCCGCTGGACCGCCGGGTCTGGCGGCAGAATCGTGTGCGCTTTGCGCGACGCCGGCTATCGGGTGATAGTGATTTGTCCGCAGATGCATGGTTACACAAAAGGCGGAGGAGGTCATCGATGGCATTCAAATCTATCGGCACAAAGATCCGATCTGGAGGCGAAAGGGTTTCTCGGATTCTTTCTTGAGTACGCGTCGGCGCTTTGGGGCGAAAGCCGTGTTGGCGTGGAAAGCCTGGCGTCGACATCGATTCAAGGTCATTCATCTTTGCAACCCGCCGGATTTGTTGTTCGTGGTCGCCTGGCCGTTCAAATTGCTTGGCGTGCGGATGATTTATGATGTCCACGATTTATGGCCGGAGATGTTTGAAGCCAAATTCGGCAAGCGCGGATTATCCTACTTGGCAGTGCGCCTGGCGCAGCGGCTTACCTACGCGTGCGCGGACGTTGTTTGGCGACGAATGAGACCAACCAGAATGTTGCGATCGATATTGGAAGAAGTCGCCCCAAAAGTCTTCATCGTCCGCACGGCTCCAAAGATTCGGAAATCGGTCTCCTGGCGGAACCGGCTTTGAAAAAGGCGAGGCATACCTCGTCGGTTACGTGGGAGTGATGGGGAGCGCCGACGGCGTGCATTATCTGCTGGAGGCCGCGGCTCATCTTGTCCACCAGATCGGACGGAAGGATATTCAGGTTTCTGCTCATGGGCACGGGTCCGGAATATGCAGATTTGGTTCAACGGCGGGATTCGTTGGGTCTCAAGGATTACGTGGATCTACCGGGATGGGCCTACAATGATTTTTTGTTCAAAGCTTTGCGGACAATCGATCTGGGCGTTACTTGCGATCCACCGAATGGATACAACCACAGTTGCACGATGAACAAGGTGCTCGAGTATATGGTCTTTAAAAACCTCAGGTGATGTTTGAATTGAAGGAAAGCCGCGCCTCGGCGGCGACGCAGCCCATTATGTGAAGGAGAGCTCCGCCGTGGCTTTGGCTGGCGGAATCAATGGTGCTCAATGACGCTGGCGCCCGTGAACGAGGATGGGCAGGATCCGGATTGCACCGAATCAAACGCAACTGAACTGGGAGAAGTCAGTGGAGCAATTGTTGAAGGCTTACGAAGTAGCGTTGTCCTGACCTCCCGGGCGCGGAAGAACCTCCGCCGTCGATTGCCCATGGGAATCGTTTCAAAAATAACTTCGGTCTCCGCTCTCTTTCCGATGGGCGTCAAAGGCGGCGCAGCGTAGAGGGGTGCGGAACTCGAAGGCGTCGTCACGTTTAACGCTCTGACGCTCCACGCTCCCCGGGGAAAAGAGCGAAGGACCGAACTTATTTTGTGCGATCCTCAGATCCCCAAATTTGCGAGAGTCCGACAGATTGAATTAACAATGTGAACCAGCTTCGGGTGAGAGGCCTCGAAGCCTTCAACGGAAGTTGTCAAACCGTCGATGGCGAGTTTTAGCAGTTCCGGGTTTTTGACATCTCGCGTGGCTTCGTGAGTCGAGACACCCGCAAAACTGGCGATGCTCTGCGCATGGTCAGCATCAATCTTTGATAATTCCGTGATCTCGGACTTCAGCGTCCCCAGCAATGCCAGCAACTCCGTCTTATTCTCGTCCTTAATCGAACCGGCGGTTCGAATTCTAGCCTCAATTTGTTCTATCGTATCTCCAATCATATCGCACACAACCTGTTCGAGAAACCTTTCGCTTTTGAAAAGGATGGCTGGAAACCACGGAAAAGAAAAGTGGGATTTGCCAGCCTCGATTGGCCTGGGCGTATCTCCGAATGAAGGACAACCGGAGTGCTCTCAGTAACACCCCACTTCAGTGGGATGCCAAATGAACGGTGCCGGGGGATTGAACTGTTTCAATTGAAACGGTTGTTGAATTTCCTCCTCGCGGTCAGCACCCACTGAAGTGGGATGTTGATGGGAATGTCCAGCAACCGCGCCTCATTTAGAGACGGGTTCGATTGGCCTTGTATCTGAAGTTTTTAGACATCGGGATTTGTTTCGTGTCGCCGCGGCTCAGCCGGGAGAAAATGTACTCATTGAGTTCGCACCCGGTAAAAGCGCCGTGGAAATGCCGAGGCATTTAGTGTCGGTAATCTGAACGCTGCTGCCGCCGGAGCCACGGTTTGCAAATCGGTCCAAAGCGTGAGGTTCGTCGAACCTTGCACGGTATAATTCCGGTCTCGTTTCCCCAAGAAGCGTCCAGCGGAAGAGAGCTGGTCAGGCATCCATTGCGGCGCGCCCAAAGTGAATGGCTGCGGCGCAGCCGCGATCAAGCGCCAGACTGTGATAGAATCCTGCGGCGATGGCGACCACGCCATTCAATCCGCCCGGCACCGTGCTCTGGCCGAAGCGTTGTCTCCCAAGCCACGACCGTGCCGTCGGATTTGAGCGCCAGACTGTGATGGCATCCTGCGGCGATGGCGACCACGCCATTCAATCCGCCCGGCACTGTTTCGGTGACTGGCGCATGGCCGTCGTCAATTTGTCCCCAAGCCACGACCGTGCCGTCGGATTTGAGCGCCAGACTGTGACTGCGCCTCCCTGCGGCGATGGCGACCACGCCATTCAATCCGCCCGGCACCGTGCTTTGGCCGACGTCGTTGTCTCCCCAAGCCACGACCGTGCCGTCGGATTTGAGCGCCAGACTGTGAAAACCTCCTGCGGCGATGGCGACCACGCCATTCAATCCGCCCGGCACCGTGCTTTGGCCGAAGTCGTTGGTCTCCCCAAGCCACGACCGTGCCGTCGGATTTGAGCGCCAGACTGTGACAGCATCCTGCGGCGATGGCGACCACGCCATTCAATCCGCCCGGCACCGTGCTTCTGGCCGAAGTCGTTGGTCCCCAAGCCACGACCGTGCCGTCGGATTTGAGCGCCAGACTGTGATCGCCTCCTGCGGCGATGGCGACCACGCCATTCAATCCGCCCGGCACCGTGCTCTGGCCGGAGCAGTTGTCTCCCCAAGCCACGACCGTGCCGTCGGATTTGAGCGCCAGACTGTGATAGATCTCCTGCGGCGATGGCGACCACGCCATTCAATCCGCCCGGCACCGTGCTCTGCGCCGTAGACGTTGTATCCCCAAGCCACGACCGTGCCGTCGGATTTGAGCGCCAGACTGTGATAGAATCCTGCGGCGATGGCGACCACGCCATTCAATCCGTCCGGCACCGTGCTTTGGCCGTAGGTAGTTGTCTCCCAAGCCACGACCGTGCCGTCGGATTTGAGCGCCAGACTGTGATACGCCTCCTGCGGCGATGGCGACCACGCCATTCAATCCGGCCGGCACCGTGCTTTGGCCGTAGTCGTTGTTTCCCCAAGCCACGACCGTGCCGTCGGATTTGAGCGCCAGACTGTGACAGAATCCTGCGGCGATGGCGACCACGCCATTCAATCCGCCCGGCACTGTTGCGGTGCGAAGTGGAACCTGCGAAATCGATCGACGAAAATTGATCCCCAAGCCACGACCGTGCCGTCGGATTTGAGCGCCAGACTGTGATTGTTTCCTGCGGCGATGGCGACAACGCCATTCAATCCGCCGGGCACCGTTGCGGTAACCAGGCTGAACCGCTCAGATTTGTCCCCAAGCCACGACCGTGCCGTCGGATTTGAGCGCCAGACTGTGACTGAGTTTCCTGCGGCGATGGCGACTACGCCATTCAATCCGCCCGGCACCGTGCTTTGGCCGTAGTCATTGCGTCCCAAGCCACGACCGTGCCGTCGGATTTGAGCGCCAGACTGTGATAGTATCCTGCGGCGATGGCGACAACGCCATTCAATCCGTCTGGCACCGTGCTTTGGCCGGCAGCTGTTGTTCTCCCAAGCCACGACCGTGCCGTCGGATTTGAGCGCCAGACTGTGAAGAGGCTCCTGCGGCGATTTTTAGTGAAAGCGCGTTCCCGGGGCGACATTAGGAATTACCTGTTCTTCCCCAACTGATAACATTTCCCGGCGTGTGATTAGTGTTTTGCGCCTCAGCTTGTGGAATGAGTGCTATGCGCTATTGCCGCCAGAGCAAAAATGCTTTCAGTCTCATGTTCAGACTTTGTTAAGTTGACATCGAGAGTAGCATACATCGTCGTTAGGAGCGTTGAAGCTGACATCAAAGGTTCCAAATTCAGTAAGCTTTTATTTGCTGCCGGGCTGGCTACCGATTGCCGCCATCGGTTTCCTGAAGCTCGCCAAGTTCAACGCGAAGGAGGAAGTCATGACTGGGAAATGCTCGGTCGTTCTTGCCTGGCAAACCGGACTCTGGTCAAGGGGATCTTAGATCGTTCGGAGCGGGCGCGTGATTTCCACTCATTGAGTTCGCACGCGGTAAAAGCGCCGTGGATATGCCGAGGCATTTGTGTCGGTAATCTGAACGGTGCTGCCATCGAGGCCCCGATTTGCAAATCGTTCCAAAGCGTGAGGTTCGTCGGACCTTGCACGGTATAATTCCGGCCTGCTTCCCCCAAAAGCGTCCAGCGGAAGGACCGTCAGACATCCGTTGCGGCGCGCAGGCGTAAAGGGCTGCGGCGCGGCTGCGACTAACGCCAGAACGTGATAACTTCCGGCGGCGATGGCGACCACGTCATTCAATCCGCATGGCGCTGTGGGGCCGGCTTGGTTAAAGTAGTTCGTCCCCCAAGCTACGACCGTGCCGTCGGATTTGAGCGCCAGGCTGTAACCGTTTGCGGCGATCGCGACCGCGCCATTCAATCCGCCCGGCACGGTATATTCGCCGGTGCCTTTGAGTCCCCAAGTTACGACCGTGCCGTCGGATTTGAGCGCCAGACTGTGAAGCGTGTCCTGCGGCGATGGCGACCACGCCATTCAATCCGCCCGGCGCGCTGGTTTGTATTCCCCAAGCGCACGACCGTGCCGTCGGATTTGAGGGCCAGATTGTGATAGGCTCGCTGCGGCGATGGCGACAGCGCCATTCAAGCCGTCCGGCACCGTGCTCTGGCCGTAGTCATTCTCTCCCAAGCCACGACCGTGCCGTCGGATTTGAGCGCCAGACTGTGATCGCGTCCTGCGGCGATGGCGACAACGCCATTCAATCCGCCCGGCACCGTGCTTTGGCCGTAAGTCGTTGTGTCCCCAAGCCACGACCGTGCCGTCGGATTTGAGCGCCAGACTGTGAGAGCTCGTCCCGCGGCGATGCGCGATCACGCCATTCAATCCGCCCGGCACCGTGCTCTGCGCCGAAGATGTTTGTCCCCCAAGCCACGACCGTGCCGTCGGATTTGAGCGCCAGACTGTGATGATCTCCTGCGGCGATGGCGACCACGCCATTCAAGCCGCGGCACCGTGCTCTGGCCGGAGTCGTTGTCTCCCAAGCCACGACCGTGCCGTCGGATTTGAGCGCCAGACTGTGATGCTATCCTGCGGCGATGGCGACAACGCCATTCAATCCGCCCGGCACCGTGGCTTGGCCGCGCGTGTTGTCTCCCCAAGCCACGACCGTGCCGTCGGATTTGAGCGCCAGACTGTGAGAGCCTCCTGCGGCGATGGCGACCACGCCATTCAATCCGCCCGGCACCGTGCTCTGGCCGAGTCCGTTGTCTCCCAAGCCACGACCGTGCCGTCGGATTTGAGCGCCAGACTGTGAGTGACTCCTGCGGCGATGGCGACCACGCCATTCAATCCGGCCGGCACCGTGCTTTCGGCCGAGGTGCGTTGATCTCCCCAAGCCACGACCGTGCCGTCGGATTTGAGCGCCAGACTGTGATAGTCTCCTGCGGCGATGGCGACCACGCCATTCAATCCGACCGGCACCGTGGCTCTGGCCGTAGACGTTGATCCCCAAGCCACGACCGTGCCGTCGGATTTGAGCGCCAGACTGTGAGCGCCTCCTGCGGCGATGGCGACCACGCCATTCAATCCGCCCGGCACCGTGCTCTGGCCGTAGCCGTTGTCTCCCCAAGCCACGACCGTGCCGTCGGATTTGAGCGCCAGACTGTGATAGCTCTCCTGCGGCGATGGCGACAACGCCATTCAATCCGGCCGGCACCGTGCGTTTGGCCGTAGCCGTTGTCTCCCAAGCCACGACCGTGCCGTCGGATTTGAGCGCCAGACTGTGAGCGCGTCCGGCGGCGATTTTTGTGAAGCGTGTTCCGGGGCGACATTAGGAATTACCTGGCTTCCCCAACTGATAACATTTCCCGGAGTGTGATTAGTGTTTTGCGCCTCGGCTTGTGGAATGAGTGCTATCGCTATTGCCGCCAGAGCAAAAATGCTTTCAGTTTCATATTCCGACTTTGTTAAGTTGACATCAGAGTAGCATACATCGTCGTTGGGAGCGTTGAAGCAGACATCAAAGGTCCCAAATTCAGTAAGCTTTTATTTGCTGCTGGGCTTGCTGCCGATTACTGCCATCGGTTTCCCGAAGCTCGCCAAGTTCAACGCGAAGGAGGAAGTCGTGACTGGAAAATGCTCGCTCTTTTGCCTGGCAAACCGGAGTCTGGTCAGGGGATCTTAGATCGTTCGGAGCGGGCGCGTGATTTCCACTCATTATGCGTGAAGGTTACTCGCTATTTTCGGGGGAATTAAGACCCGGCCAACGGCTGAAGAGAAAGCCGCAAACGACAGGGCAATCCCTTCCCCCCTCACCCCGCCCTCTCCCGGGAGAGGAGAGAATGCGCGAACGCTTCGTCAGCGTTCGGGAATGGTGGCTTTCGATCCCACGCATCGAAGCCCGGCGTCTGGGCCGGGCCGACCAACACCTGCACGACCGAAATGCCTGGCGCACTCCGTCCTTCCGGACGAGGCCGAGGGTTTCTCCCTCTCCTTAGGGAGAGGGCTGGGGTGAGGGAAGGGAGTGTTCGATTCTCTATCGCGTCCCCATCGCGTCCCTATCCTTCAAGTCACTCTTCCTATTCCACCGAAAATAGCGAAGAATCTGCATGAATTCTGCGAGGCCTGCCGGCGGACGTTCCCGAGGCGGACAATCTGATCCGCATTGCGACCACCTTGACGGAGGAGCACCTCCTGCCGCGTAGTTTGCTCCACGGCATATGTAGTGCTAATCTGAACCCATCAAATGTTGGGCAACCATTCCGATTAGGTGAGGCTTATGTTTTACAAGAGGTTTTTTCATCCTTGTTGGCGCTGTCAATCGGGGTCCTTTGGCAGAGCAATGTTTTCGCCGAAGATCCTGGGCAGCCGGTTATCAACAGCGCGTCAATTGTCAATTCCCAGAAGCGAATCCAATGGAATCCGTATCCGGCCGCGGTGCAGTATCAGATTTCGCATAGTGATAATCTTCTCGGACCGTTCACCGAAGACTCTTCAGGAACGATGGCGGGCTACGATTGGACGGCGCCGCTGTTGATCGGCTCGGGCGGATTCTACCGTTTGCAGGTGGTGCCGATGAGTGCAAACGATCTCCTGCTTTCCACCGTCCTGAATCGTCTGGCTTATGGACCTACCCCCGACGAAATCGAGCGAGTGAAGGCCATGGGGGACCGCAAGACTTACATCGAGGAACAACTGGCTCCCGAGTTGATCGACGAGCATTTGGACATTGATAATCCCACAACGAATTTCGGCACTGGCTGGCAGTATTTCACCGCCACCGGAACCGGATCGAGCACCAACCTCTACATCTATTTGAATGCTCCGGGCGAAGGGCACATTGACGACATCAAGCTCGTTGCCGGCACGGTCGCGGGGACGGCGTTAATCTGCTGCGCAACGGTGACTTTGAGTCCCCGCTCACAGCGAACGATTGGATCATTTCAGCCAATCACGCGGAGCTCGGGCATCTCTACGGCGGTGCAACATTCGGGCAATGGCAGTTTACATTTGGTTGCGACGAGCGGCGGAACAACACTGGCATCCTCGATCTGGCAGCCGATCAACGTTCCCATTTCCACTGCGAAACGCACCGCGTTGAGTTATTGGTATCACCCGGCCACCAACAAGCTCGGCAGCGTTACCGTGAGACTTTCGGGCAGCGGCATCGTCAGCTCACCTTTTCTCTGCCGCCGTTGCGGACGAAGCTCGACTACGGCGCCGCAACGATTGACGACCTTCGCGCCTGGCATATCTCTGCGTGCGGTCCGCTCCCGCAAACAACTGCTCGAGATTCTGGACCAGTTTCTGGAGAACCATTTCGTGACGCAGCAGTCCAAATCGCGGCGAGTAGTTTCGAGCACCTACTACAACGACGGAATCTAATCGGCCAGTTGGCACACTCAACTGGAGTTCAAAGAAAATCAAAAATGGCGCCGCGGCTCTCTGTTGAATCCAAAGTGCACGTTCAATGATTTGTTGCTCATCAGCGCCGAAAGCCCAGCCATGATCATCTACCTGGATACGGCAAACAGCCGCGGAGACGCCAGAACATTGCCAACGAAAATTATGCGCGCGAGTTGATGGAGCTTTTTACCTTCGGCGTCGACAATGGGCTACGATCAAAATGACATCACCGTCATGTCGCGCGCCTGACCGGCTGGTCGGCCAACATCGTTGACGCGACCAATGAGTTTAATCCCCTTGCCCTGCGAACCAAGAACGTTGTCCCCGGCGCACCTGCGGGCTCCACGGCCGTCTCGAATCTCGTTGGAGTCTGGACGCTTCAATTACAAACAGGGCCGGCACAAGACACGTCGTCGAAAACGATTTTCCGGTGCAAGACCGTTCCCGCTCGATTCGGCCCGCCTTACGCGGGCAAGAGCTATGAACTGGTCTTGCCCGCGCGCACCGCACGAATGGAATCCAGGGACGGCTACGACGTTTATCGCACACCTCGCGAATCAACCGTTTACGCGGGAGTTCATTAGCGTCGAAATTGTGTCGTTTGTTTGTGCACGATGATTTTTACATCGGGGACGATTTCACCGATCCGAATCTCTCACCGGAAGCGACAATTGGTTAAACAGTGCATGCAAGCCTGGGAAAACAGTTCGCCCAAAGGACAGATTCGCCCGGTGCTCGCCACGATCTTCAATTCCGATCTGTTCCGACGGGCACGGCGGATCGTTGCAGAAGGTGAAAGACTCCGCTTGAATTTGTCGTCAGCGCCATCCGTGCGCTGCGGACGCCCAATCCTAACGGAACGTTTACGGCCGACACGGACGGCAGGTCGCTGAGTGTTCAAGGGGCTGCCTTGGATCGGATGGGAGGAATGAATCTTTCGACCGCGCTGAACCCGGATGGCTATACCGAATCGGCCGGCGGCTGGATTAGGCGCCGGAACGCTCGCCGAGCGTCTGCGCTTTGTCCAGGCTCTGCTCACCGCGCCAGCTCAGCGGACCGCAGCGCCGGCCATCACCGACGCTGGCAACAGCGTGGGCCGATCCGGTGGCGCTGATTAAGCTCAAGCTCCCGGCGACAGATTGGTCCAACGCCGCAGTGGTCGTGGATTATTTCCCAAGCATCCTTTATCCGGGAGAGTGGCAAGGCCAATCTGGATCTCGGGTACTTCGAACGAGCGCGGTTAGTTTTCTCAACACCCTTGATAATGGAGTGGACGCAGTCCCCTTTCAGCGGGCTATCGATGGCGGGGCAATCCTCCGCCGCACTTAGATATCCGGGTTCGGGGGATGCGTCGCGATGCGTCCTGACTCTCCAACGCTTTCAAGAACAATAGGAACTTTATGGAAAAACTATAACATCATCTCCCGGCGGGGTTTTTTGGATCGCAGTCTCAAGATTGGAATGGGTGCGTGGCCTTGTCCGACTCTGGTGGACATTCCGTTTGTGATGAAGCGAGCGCTGGCCGACGGCAACATCGGCCTTAACGGGAAAGTTTCTGTTCATCTTTCCTTCGCGGCGCGAAATGACGCGCTGAACTCGGTAATCCCGGTGGGTGATCCCGCGTATACCTCGACCAACCGGCTCGCACATCCATATCCCCAGCGATCCGGCACCGATTACTCCTGTGAAACGGGCCGCGCGATTTTCCGATCAGCTCAACGTCTTCGACTGATCCGACGTTTCTGGTTGGCGCGAACGCTATTCGGCTCGGGAATGGATTCGCCGCATTGCATCCCTCGTGTTGAAGCGTTTCTGGCGCCGGTACAACGCTGGCGAACTGGCTTTAATCCATCGTGTCGCCTATCCGAAACAGTCGCGGTCGCACTTCTCGATTCCCAGAACTGCTGGGGAGACCGGAACGCCGAACGAGCAATCTTTCCAAGGAAGGTATCTTCTACCGAACGATGGTCGAGTCGGGTTTGGCTGGCAAGCAAGCGCTGTCCGGGGTGTCGATTCAATCCGCATTGCCGTTGAGCCTCCGCGGGTCCAAAGCAGCCATGACCAATCTGACCGACCTGACACGTTATACCTTGCTGGGAATTCCCAATACCGCTCCCGGTAACACCAGCGGACATTTTCCGCGCGGCAAATCAATTCCCCTTCCCCGAGAAGAAGGAGCGCGAGCTGTTGAGCCTCCAATTTGACAATCTCATGAGCACACTTGCGGTCTTTGAAGCGATGGATTTCTCCGAGGCTGGGAAACACCTTCGTCGATGATGCTAATACCGACAACGACACTGCGCCTTATTTCCTCTTCCCCACCACGAACGCCAAGAATGGCGGCTACGCGCTTCATGGAAACAACGCCCAGAAATACGTGGTTGACACCTGGCGCCTACGTCTTCATGAATAATCCTGAAGAATGCCGCTTTGGTTCTGAATAAGACGGAGGCGATCGTCGCCGGAACCGAGCTGGGTGGTTTCGATACACACAATAACCAGGGAGGAGTCACCGGTGCACATGCTAACCTTCAGGAAACGAATCGGCTGCGGCGATTTACGCGTTGAAGAAATACCACCAAATACGCGGACAAGGCGGCCTGGAACAATCTGGTGGTCGTGACACTGTCTGAATTCGGTCCACTACCAAACAGAACGATTCAGGCGGGACAGATCACGCCGAAGCGGGAGTGATGTTTATCGCGGGCGGTGGCATCAAAGGTTACGGCAGAAGCTCGACCGGCTCGGGCGTCTTCGGTTGCAGTCCCACCGATAGTTTACAATGGCCAATCGATTCCGTGGGTGACCGGGCCAACCGGTTCGATGTTCCAGGCCAGCAGCCGCTATCTAAAGCGTGCGGTCGATTACCGCTCTGTGCTCGGCAAGCTTATCCGTGATCACCTGGGAGCAACTCAAGGGCAATTAAGTCGAATCATTCCTGGTTACGCCGTCACCGCGGAAAATCTTCTCTCCGGCGGTATCTCTGGCAAAGACGGGACGAGAATCTTCGGCGAGTTGGACATTGTTTAACTGTCAATCGTTCATTTATCGGCCCAGCCTTTCGCGCGGCGGAGCGCTTTCCCATCGGGCACGCAATCCACTGCGGGCACCCTTTCTCATCCCCGGTTTAAATGTATGCTCCGCTCCCCATTGCGCGGCAATCGTGGTTTGATCCTTCCAATATCCGCACCGCCAGTCCGGCCAGCTACGCGGCGCCGAGCGCGGTAGTCTCCGAGACTTTCGGCTGCACCACGGGGACGCCCGAGCAGGTCTGCCTGGAATTGCATCAAGAGTTTGTTGCTGGAAGCTCCCCCGTCCACCCGGAGTTCTTTCAACTTGATGCCAGAATCGGCTTCCATGGCGGTCAGAACATCGCAGACCCGATAGGCGATGCCCCTCGGCGCCGCCCGCGCGATATGCGCGGCGGTCGTTCCGCGCGCGTGATGCCGACAATGAGACCCCGGCGCATTCGATCCCAATGGGCGCGCCCAACCCGGCGAAGGCCGGCACCAAATAGACCCCGCCGTTGTCCGAACTCGGAGAGGCGAGCTCTTCCACCTCCGCGGAGGTCCGGATAATGCCGAGTCCATCACGCAACCATCTGACCACTGCGCCGGCTATAAAAATACTTCCTTCCAGTGCGTAGGTTGTCTGGTCACCGATTCGCTCAGGCAATCGTCGTGAGCAAATTGTTGGTCGAGGCGACAACTTTCGTTCCGGTATTCATGAGCATGAAAACAACCGGTCCCATAAGTATTCTTGACCATCCCAGGCTGAATGCAGACCTGCCCGGAAGAGGGTTGCTCGCCGATCTCCGGCTATGCCTCCGATCGGAATTCCACTCGAGGACCCCGGACGTTTCACCATAGATCTCGCTCGAAGGCGCGCACCTCCGGCAGCAGCGCACGCGGCACGCCGAAGATCTCAGTAGTTCCTCGTCCCAGTTGCCCGTCATGGATGTTGAACAGCATCGTCCGCGACGCGTTGTTGGATCGGTGATGTGGCGGGCTCCGCCGGTGAGTTTCCAGACCAGCCAGGAATCGACCGTTCCAAACGCGAGATCCCCAGCTTCAGCCTTTGCCGCGCACCCGGAACGTTTTCCAGCAACCAGCGGAGCTTGCTCCCCGAGAAATAGGCATCGATGCACCAAGCCTGCGTTTTCTTCCGGATAAGGGATTCGAGTCCGTCCGCTTTGAGCCGGTCGCAAACGCAGCCGGTGCGCCGGTCCTGCCAGACGATGGCATTGGCGATTGGCTCGCCGGTACTCTCGATCCCAGACCACCGTGGTCTCGCGCTGGTTGGTGATGCCGATGCCGGCGATGTCTCAATGTCGTAATGCCGGCGTGAGAAATCGCTTCCGTCGCAACGCCGATTTGGGTAGACCATAATCTCGCCTGGGTCGTGCTCGACCCAGCCGGGCTGGAGGGAAAAATCTGGACGAAACTCCTTTGCGCAACGGCTTTGACTGAACCTGCGTGATCGAAGACAATCGCGCGGGAGCTGGTGGTGCCTTGGTCTAATGCGAGGATGTATTGCATCGCCGCGAGAGAATTGACTGGCTCATAGCCCTAAGCCGTCCAGAGAGTTTGTAAACAGCGCCCGAGAGTTCCACCCACCAGCGGACCAACGACGGGATCCAGGCATAGCGCCAGTCCGAGTTCCCTTGCCGGGATCGGCAATACAGAATGGGCGATGCGCGGTCCAAGGTCACGGGCTGGATTGATCGCATAACCGGTCGGTCCGCCCAAGGAGACGCCACATGGACAAGACGAGCAAACCAACCAGCAGCGGCCCCAGCCCCGTCGGAGAAACCGAGTTCCACGCTCAGATTCTTTGGCGAAGGGATCGCAAGCGCACCCAGAACCAAAATGAACGTTCCAATGATCTCAGTCAGCAGATTCGATGGCGGATGCCGAATCGCGGGGCGCCGTGCAGAAAACTGCCCAGTTTCGCGCCCGCGTCGGGCGTTTCTTTCCAATGCGGCAGATAGGCCAGCCAGACGATCACCGCGCCGAGGAAGGCGCCGATCATCTGCGCCGAGACGTAGCGGGGCACTTCGCTCCAGCGCAAATTTACCGATCGCCGCCAACCCCATCGTAACCGCCGGATTCAAATGACCGCCGCTCACGGACCCAACCGCGTAGACAGCCACAGCGACGGCCAGACCCCAACCAACCGCAATGACGATCCAGCCCGAGTTTTGCCCCCTTCGAACGGTTCAGCAGAACGTTGGCCACGACGCCGTCGCCGAGGATAATCAGTATCATCGTTCCGATGAGTTCAGCGGAGAACTTTGACATGCGTTTGAATTGATTCGGGGAATTTAGCTACGGTCACGCTAGCAAACTCACGCGCTTCCAAGTCCACCGTTATGTTGGGGCCCCGGAACAGTGTGGTAAAGAAATGGGAGGCTTTCCACGAACAATGAATTGTTCCTATAAAGAGAACGATGACCCGCTTTGTGCTGTTGCGCTCTAACTTTCAAGGCCAGTGCAATTCCGGTTTTGCCTTGCCGCTTTCACGCAAGCGCGATCGTCGCTTCTTTGGCTTTGCACTGTTTTTTCCTCGGGCGCTGCGTTGGCGGATGAGATCTCCTTCCGCAACGATGTCATGGCCGTGTTATCCAAAGCCGGATGTAACGCCGGCGGCCTGTCACGGCAACGCCAGTGGCAAGGCGGGCTTCAAGCTCTCGTTGCGGGGACAAGATCCTGAACTCGACTTCTATGCGCTCACTCGGGATCAGTTCGGCCGCCGCGTCGATCCGGTGGAACCGGACCAACAGCTTGATCCTGCTCGAAACCGACGACCCAAATCGTTCACGAAGGCGGAAAGCGGTTTTCCAAGGATTCTCCGGAATACGAGACGCTCCGTCGATGGCTTGCGGCCGCGTTTGCCAAACGATGTCTTGACCGCACCCAAGCTGAAAAAGATTGAAGTAACGCCCGCCGAACAAATGCTGGTCGGACCCGGCGGTCCACGGTCCAATTGCGGGTGCGCGCGACGTTCTCCGACGGTTCGCAACGTGACGTTTACTCCAATGGCGGTTTACGAGCCCGGCCAATGGCCTGGCAAAAGTTGCTCCCGACGGACTGGTTCGCCGCGAAGGTTTCGGTGAAACGACGATTCTTGTGCGTTATCTCCACTGTCAGGAGCCGGTGCGTCTGGCCTTTGTTCCGGCGCGGCCGGATTCAAATGGAAGAAAACGCCGGGCAACAACTACATCGACGAGCAGGTCCTGCGCTGCGGCTGCGGACGTTGCGCATGAATCCATCGGAGCTGTGCGGCGACGACGTGTTTGTCCGCCGCGCTTACCTCGATCTTCTTCGGCATTTTACCGACCGCGGAGGAAGCCCGGTCTTTCGTGTCGAATAGACGCAGCGATAAACGGTCCGAAGTCTCATCGACCAACTGCTCGGCCGCCCGGAGTTTGCCGACTTTTGGGCGCTGAAATGGTCGGATCTCCTGCGCGTCGAGGAACGGACACTTGACCAAAAGGGATGCAGAATTTTCACCGTTGATCCGTGAGAGTATCGCCCGCAACAAACCTTTGGATCAGTTCGCCCGCGAAATACTCGGCGCGCGGCAAGCACTTACCTGAATCCGGCGGCGAATTATTACCGCGCCAATCGCGATCCGGTGACGCGCGCCGAGGCCACCGCGCAGGTTTTTCTCGGCACGCAATTAAAGTGCGCCCAGTGCCACAATCATCCTTTCGATCGCTGGAGCCAGGATGACTATTACAACTGGGCGGCTCTCTTCGCGAAGGTGCAATACAAAGTTTTGGAGAACCGCCGCCAGGACGTCAACGACTCGCATGAGTTCAAAGGAGAGCAAATCGTTTATGTCGCCTCGCAAGGGCGAGGTGAAAATCCCCGCACGCAGCAAAGCTGCGTCGCCGCGTTTTCTGGGAGCCGCTGATTCGAGGTGGACCAGCTTCACGCCCTGGCTCCACGCTCCAGCGCTCCACGCTTCACGGAGATGACCTGGACGAACTTGAAGCTCCTGGCCCAGTGGCTCACCCGGCCGGACAATCCCTTCTTCGCTCGCGCTCGGGTTGAATCGCATCTGGTATCACCCGATGGGCCGCGGCATTGCTGATCCCATCCTGAGCGACTTTTCGCGCGACCAATCCTGCTTCACACCCGGCGTTGCTCGACGCATTGACCAAGGAGCTTCGTCGCCCACAAGTTCGATCTGCGTTACCTGGTTCGCCTGGTCATGAATTCGCGAAGTTATCAGCTTTCCGAGCGTGCCGAACGAGACCAACGGCGATGACGAGTTGAATTATTCTCACGCCCTGGTCCGCCGCTCTGACGGCGGAACAAATGCTCGATTGCCAATACGAAGTAACCGGCGTTCCTTCCGCCTTTGCTGGCTACCTCCGGCCGGGTTGCGGGCGGCGCAATTGCCGGGCGCGCATTCCGAGCGCAAGCTGCGGTCGAAAAGCAAATGGCGCCGATCATTTCTGAACTATTTGGCAAACCCCAGCGCGGCTGCTTACCTGCGAATGCGTGCGAGCATTCCGCCGAGACGACGATGGGCCTGCGTTCCAAATGATCAGCGGTCCATCAGTCAACGAACTGCTGACCGAGAAGGACAATCGGCTCGCAAAACTTCTGGCTTCGGGCAAGCCGAGCCGTGAAATAATCGAGATTTACCGGACGGCGCTCACCCGAGCGCCGTCAGCGGCGGAAATGGAAATGGCCGTTGGCCATCTGGAGAAATCAGAGATCCTGCCGCGCTGTTGAGGATGTGACGTGGGATTGAATGCAAAGGAGTTTGTGCTGCGGAGATGATCCATCACTTTCGCTATCCAGTTGGTTTTTAGTCACTCCCAATCCCACTCTTTGAACAAATGTTGTCGACTTTTTAAGCGCTTTCGCCACGTTTCTGTCGAGGTTCGTAGACCGAGCCTTGAGCCTCGGCTAAAGCAACTGAAACCGCCAATGGAACGCGAGATAGACGCCAATAGACGCAGGCCAAACCGGAAATCACACCCGACGCCGGGATTCTCGATCAACCATAGAGAACGCTGCCTTGTGTGCTGCCGAGTCAGAAGGTGTCGCGTTGCCCAGCCGATCTTCGCGTTCATTCGTTAGTCGTCCATTCGCGGTTGGTGGCAGGCGATCCAGTCGTTACGCGTGGATTGGGGACCGCGCACTGAAAGGCTCTTTTTGGTCTAGCGCCTGTGCCGCTTTTGCGCCTATAAGATCCATCGGTAATCAAAGCTTTGCGATGAGCAACCCCTTCAATTCACGTCCGCTTGCTGTGGCTTTCTGCGGAAGCAAGGTTTTCGCGCTCGAGAAACATCTCCTGAAGGTCGGCGGGCTCGGCCTGCTGGGCTTAGCGATGCCCCGTCTTTTTGCAAGGCGAGGAATGGGCCAAGGGCTGAAACCGCCCAAGGCGCGCGCGAAAGTCGATCATTTTCCTCCCTACCAATTCGGCGGCGCCGAGCCATCGCGAAACCTTCGACATGAAGCCCGACGCGCCGGAAGGCATCCGTGGTTTGCAGCAATACGTAACTGAACGAAGTAATATC
>ERZ1370068.10586-contig-9271_pt1 | contig 41639 bp, 60 predicted proteins | sample MGYA00561227_ERZ1370068 | MGnify/ENA primary metagenome ERZ1370068 (study PRJEB38410, sample SAMEA6850437) | metagenome | study: Metagenomic assessment of the ecological functions of the soil: analysis of the soil microbiota associated with the... | reverse complement strand
TTAGTACTCTCATCATTGCTTTTCCCTTATGAGTTACTTTTGGATTTATAGACCCACGCTGGGCAACTGTGTATCATCTGCGGGCAGGTCATCACCCCGATTATGTCCCGGCTCTGGCTCGTTGCTCCACGCCGGAGCGGCTTTTTTGGTCGGCACATCGCGTTGCGCCCTCCGTCGTCGCGATGCGCGTCAGCAATCCAGATCGTTCGCCCGTTGGAAATCAATCGCATGGCATCTTCTCAACGTGTTGCGTTCAGCGGAGCGAAACATTCTAATTACTTTTGGAAAATTGGGAGAAATAAAATCAAAGGTCTGCTAACGACGACTGGCGGGTGCAGGATATCCGGATACATCCGTCGAGACACATGTCGGGCGAAGGCTAAGATGGCGTACTCCGATGAAAAAATTATTCTTGTTCTGCGATGCTGTCTCCTCGTGCTGGTCGTGGCTGGATGCCGCCGAACAGACACTGTGAACTGCTGGGTAACTGCGATCATTGACGAATTTCGGCAAATGCCTGAGGAAAGCAATTCCAAGAGATGCGTGCTCAGCCATGCAAGAGGGCTGGCCAATATGAGCGTGTTTAAAGCGGGATTTATTTCTCAGCGGCAAAGGTGGGCAGGTGTGGTGGTCGCTCGCACGCCCCATATTATCTGGCCCATCATTTATCGCCACTGGTGGTGCCGGCTGGGGTCAGCCGGCGCTCAAGTGACCGATTTCGTGATTGTTCTCAACAACAACAGCGCTGCCGTGCAAAGCATTTTCCCGCGGAGGAAACGTCGCCATCCGGCGTGCCGAGGTCAGCGGCTGCCGGTCCGGCCGCGGGCGCTGTCACGCCAACAGCTGCCGTTTACACTTTCACAGCAAGAGCATCGGCTTTTGCCGGTGTGTCGTTGGAAGGCGCAGTGGTCGGAACGCAACGGGAATCCAATTTCCGTTACTATGGCCAACCTGTTAGGCCGATTCGATTCTAAGTGGGATCATAGCCGCCACCAGGGGCTGCACCACTACTTCACGCACTTTATCGCTGGGCGTAGAGGAATTGAGACATTGAGCTATGAAAGGCACGACTGGTCAAATTTGGCGAGATCGAGGTTGAGGGAAAGCGCTACACGCATGATGTGGTGATCGAAGGCGGCAAAGTGCGGAAACGGAAGAAAGGACCTTCCAAGCAATTTCGTGAAAAGTTCGGCCACACGCCGCTTTCGGCCGAAGAAATTCCTTGGGAGGTAAGCTCACAAACCGTCTATGGTTCTCCGCCATCACGGACGGTCCCAGGCGGAGGCGAAACGGCGCTGGAGATCGAAGTCACGGCGCTCATTACTGGGAAGCCTCCACCAGCCGTTGATAGTTGGAAAGAGCCAGGCAGCGCAACCTGCATTCACGCGACGGGAGTTGGCAGATAGACGCGGCGTTGATCTGATTTCTGATGCGCTGCCATTCGGTCTGCTGTTGGCTCGGTGCCGCCACTGGCGAGCCGATGCTCCTCGACCAATCTGCGTTTAAACTAACATTGCAAATCTTCGCCTTAAGGTTTCGAATATAACCACAGCGGTGGCTGCGCTGCAGACGTCGAAAAACGGGAACCGAAGGATCAATTCATGAAGAAAAAGTCCGCGTTTGGTTTACAGGCGCCTTTGATTGGCACGATCACGGTCGCGGTCGATTCCACTTTGCATTTGGCATCGTCCAAGACTTGATTGCGCGACATCAGTCCGATTGGGCAAGGGTATTATGCTCGGCGGTGTTATTGCCATCGGCGATTGGCCTGACATTGCATCGCCTTCTTCTTGCCAGTGTCGGTGGCGCGGCAGTAAATGATACGGTATCTTCGTAGCGATGTTAATGGCCTTGGTCCTGCCGGGTTCGCTGAAGGCGATAAAGTTTGCCACCGACGGGCGAGGCCATTTTGTAGAATCGGTAGATGCTTCTGGAAGGTCCACACTCGAGTTCAGAATATCATTCGTTTCCGTCCGGTCACGCCAGCAAATCGGTGGCATTTTGTTATCTTATTTTTAGGGCACAAATGGATTGCTCTTTGCTTGCCTGAATATCCGCCACTGGCTTTTCGCGCATTTACGTTCAGAGCATTACCCTCGACGTCGCGTCGCTGCCAGATGCGTGCCTAGGCATCGTTTCTGCGGGTCGTCGCGCGCGGGCTTTTTTATTTCGCCCAGCATGAAAACCCTGTTGAACTGCGGAATGAACTTGCGACAATCCAAACCTTCTGATGGCCCAGAAAATCCTCTCCTGACAACGAGACGATCTTTGAGATGCCTGGCGCGCATTCAATCGAAGAGAGGAGGCATCGGCGCGTGTTACCGTGACATTGGGTAGCGAATGAGCTGTCGGCAGAATAATGGAGGTGGCGGAGGCGAGTTTGGTCGCAGGTCATCCTTCATAATTATCCTCGGCCTTTCAGCATGGCGGCCAGCGGCTAGGCTGGAGCGATTGGTCAGATCACTCGATCTGGATTTGCTTCGCGATACAACCTCGGAGGCTTGGCTGTCTGCTGTCGCTGATTAACGATGCTTCGCAAAATCCTCATGGAACCAATGCGAGCGTGAACGCCACCAAGCCTGAACTCCAGGATATGCGTTGATATCGCGCATGGGCGCTTCAGTCCCACGCCACACGCGTGGGTCCAGATGGCCCTCCAACTGCTGATAATACATTTCCTCATAGATGTCGAAACAGCTGATCCATTAGCATGCTGAAGCCTACTGAGATCGGCGCCTTTGAGAGATTCGAAGTCGTGGATACCGCGATAATACAACTCCCTTAGATGCGGATGCGCTACGAGTTCTCCAAGCCACCGAATGAGCACCGTGTCCATCGAAGCGAGCTCGCTCTGCGCGAGCATTTCTGCGGATTTCCGCTCGCCACGTAAATCAGAGAAATGACGACGGCAAACGCGCCGACGATTTGGCCGATTGCACTAATCGCTTCCCAGTTCACGGCATGATCTAACGAGAACAAGCTCAGCCCACGGCTCTGGCAGGCGCAAGTGGCAGCAGGTTGAATCACAATTTGTGCCATAATCATTCGGCATTTAGGAAGCGCAACGATTCGCGCGTGACTCTCTCCAGTTCCAGAAACGCCGCCAGCTTTTTCGTCCGGCACGCACAACGGAACGCTGACCGTCATCGCGGTGCGCGTCAGCAATCCAGATGTCGTTCGCCCGTTGGAATCAATCGGCTGAGACGCAGCCCCAACTCCAACCGGCTTTATGGGATTGTTGACCACTTTGCGGTGTCGGAGTTTGCTCGCTTCAAGCTGTGCGCTTCTACTTTCTGCAGGCCCGCAGTCAAGTGCTTCAATCTGCTTCTGCTGCTCAGCAAGCTTGACTCGATAGTCGCTTCGTTAGCTCGTTCTACCGTTCTGCGGTGCTCTTTGAGGAACTCGTTGAGCAACATCGCGTTCACCTGGTCGTAGCGCACGCTGTAGGGTTTTCCTTCCTTATCGCGCACCACTAGGTCGGGGTTCACCTTTTCCACTTCCTCGGCCACGAGGCCGAATTGCGGGATGCCTTCTGGATCAATCTCCGGCTTGTAATGGAAGGTCACCGGCCGGAGCGCGAGAAGCACCCCGCTTGCCTTGTCCATGGGCTTAATCCCCTCCTTGAAACGCTTCGAGGAGGGTTCGATGCCGAGGCGACCATTTTGATTCACCCGAACCTCCATACCCCCAATTGCTGCATCGCTAATTCCGGCGATAAACGTTTTCGTCTGCGTGCCCTGTGTGCCGACGCGGATTGTGTTCGATTCGTCGCGAACACCCGGGTTGCCTATATCGATGTTGTTATCGCCTGTGGTTGAGATTGACTCCTGCATCAGCGCCCAAGCGCGATGTTGAAGGAACCGGTTCTGTTCCTATGGAGCGCATTCAGACCGCTAGCTGTGTTGCTGCTCGCCAGTGGTGTTGCAATTCGAGCGCCTCAAAACCATTGGCCGTGTTGTTGTCGCCCGTTGTGTTCGTCAAGGAGCGCCTCGACATAGCCGTGTTGACTGCTGCCGGTGTGTTATAGAGAGCGCACTCGCACCGCTGGCTGTGTTGTATTGCCCGTGAAGCAGCTTCGAGCGCATCAGACCGTTGGCTGTGTTGTGGTTGCCGGTTGTATTGTTGACGAGCGCAGCAAGCCCGCAGTGGCTGTGTTGGAGATGCCGGTGGTGTTGCTAAGCAGCGCATTAAAACCGGTGGCCGTGTTGTGGTAGAAGCCGTTGTGTGTGTTCCGGCTGCGCTAACCCGGTGGCCGTAGTTGAGCCGGTTGTTAAAGTTGCCCCCGCAACCACTGGTGATTGTCAGGTCGCCGGTTGTGTTGCTATTGAGCGCTCAAAGCCAGTGGCCGTGTTGGCTGCCGGTTGTAGTTGCTAAGAGCGCTTAAAACCAATGGTTGCACCGCTTCGAGCCAGGTTAAGCGCATCTTCACCCTCGCGGTGTTTTCGTTGGGATAGCCCGTCCGGTGGTGGCATAACGGCTTGCGCTGTCGGCAAAAGCGCAAAGCAGGCGAGCGCGACGAGAAATGGTTGGATTGTTCGTTTTAGCTGAATCAATGGATTCATGGTTCTTCCTTTCTTTTTCCCTGCTGATTCCAATCGCGGGTCCGGAAGGGGCGAAGAACCTAGCGGGGAAATGTCCTCCGCCTGATCCGATCCGTTTAGCGACGCCGAGTTTGCAAAATCTCGACGGCTAGTCAATTCTGCACCTGAATCGCCGAATCTGCGTTTGGAACTTGTGCGCTCCAACTAATGTTCTTCGCTTTCATCCAAAGCGCGCTGGCTAAGCTCCAGCTTGCTGATAGCACCCCCTCCGATAAAATCATCGGAGCGGCTGCGTTAACACAGTCGCGGCAAAGCGTTCGCAGTTGTAAACTTTACAAGTTCCCCGGAAAGTACACTGGGATTGAGCTTTGGTTGTGAGTTGCAGTCCGATGACCGCTCAGGAACGGGGCAACCCGGTTACAGCGTTGCATGGCGTTGAAGCGATCGCGACTGACTTGCAGGCCTTCGCCCGCGATATGGTTGCTTTGCGACGACCTTTGCGTCTTAGGGGCGTTGGTCGCCACACCAAAGCACGGGCTGTATCTGGGTAGCTACAGGGCGGCGGCACAACGGTCGCTTTTAGTGTGGCGTGGGCGGGTACTGAGTCTTTATCGCCGCACGTCCGCCGCTACATTCATATTCTGGCGATGCGGAACGCGGGCTATGGACCCTTACCGGCCCCCGCCGTCACGCTAGCGCTAGCGCCAGGCGCAGCGCCTAACAACGAGCGTTAGCGCTGTAAGCGCGTGCGTGCGTTAATCACCGCCGCCGAATCGATCTACAATCCCATTGTCAATGCTGCCATGTGATACGCCGCAGCGCACCTGATGAGTTGACCGATGAAGCCCCTCGTGAGCGCCGAAAGTGCCAAATGCTCGCGACCAAATCAGCCAGCTATTCATCGCGTTCGTTCTCTTTCGCTCCGCGCACAGCACGGATTTTAGTCTCCATTTCCAGAAGGAACGCCACGTTGACTTTTTCTCGTCTGCCTTTGGCGGTAAGCTAAGCTCTTGACGATAAATTCACCCGCCAGCTTTCAGTCACTTCGGGGTTCCACAAAGCGGACCGACCGGCCTTCGAAATTGCTTCTATGCAAAGTCCGTAGGCGTCGATGCCATCACTGCCTTTTCCAGACGTCACTTTAAGCCAGTCAGGGGAAATCGACGTTGCGGTTGCCGGAATCTTCGTCCGTTTCTGGGAGAGGCGGTAGCACTGGTGGGCCAGCAGCAATGCTCGACCAAGCCCGGCAAGTAATTGATGCGCTTGGTGTCACTTGAGGCCGCGCATCAAGGAGGCGCATGTCGCTGTGGGATCCGGCGTTAGATTTTCTTCACGGCAAACGGCACCCTCGCGCGAACTCTTTTTCTGCGAAAAGCGACATTGCGACCTTCTCGGCAGTCTGGCCACTTCCACTTTCTCAAACCCAGCCACTGAACGCGCTTTTTGTTTTTGTGGCGAGGTCCCCGCCGCGCCATATCGGCTTCATCGGTCGCACCTGAGATGTCGAATATCTCGAAAGCGTTCGTGGTGCCGCCGCCTTCAACGATGTAAGCGTAGTTGCCCGAGACGAAGATGTCGTCCGGCTGGCCGCTGTGGGCAAGCGGGCTCTGGCTTACGCGCGAAGGAGTGGCCGGGTTCGAGACGTCGAATATCTCGAACGCGTTGGTCGTTCCCGCGCCCTCCACTATGTAAGCGAAGCCGTCCCTGACCCAGATAGCGTCGCCGCCGCCCGTGTCAATGGTGCCCGCGTTGGCAAGGTCGGCCTGGCCTGCCAAAACCGGGGCCGACGGGTTGGATACGTCGAAGATCTGGAACGCGTTGGTCGTTCCCGCGCCCTCAGCGATGTAGGCGTAGTTGCCTGAGACGAATATGCCATCGTCCGGGACTCCATAATTCAGGTCGGTCGCGCTCTTAAGGACCGGCGCCGCCGGGTTCGACACATCGAAGATGTCGAAGCCTTTGCTTCCAGATCCGCCGATAGCGATGTAGGCGTAGTTGCCCTGGACGTAGATAGACGCCTGGTCGAACGCCGTGAGATTGCTCTGACTTACGCGCACCGGAGCTGCCGGGTTCGATATGTTGAATATCTCGAAGCTATTGGTGTAGCTGCCGCCCTCGACAATGTAGGCGTAGCTGCCCTGGACGAATAGGCGGTCGCCGGCGTTATTGGCCAGGTTGGCCTGGCCGACGAGCACTGGCGCGGCCGGGTTAGTGACGTTGAATACTTGGAGCGCATTAACCGTGCCGCCTCCCTCGACGATAAAAGCGAAGCCGTGTTTAACCCATATGTCGTCGGTCGAGACCCCGTTGCCGCCGTTGGCTAGGTTGCTCTGGCTGATCAGGACAGGAGCTCTAGGGTCGGATATATCGAATATCTGGAAGGCGTTGGTAGTGCCGCTCCCTCAACGACGTAGGCGTAAGTGCCCTTTATGAAGATGCCGTCGCCTCCGCCGCCATTAACGTTGCCCTGCGCCAAGTTACTCTGGCTGACGCGCCGCACGAGAGTAGACACATCGAACATGATAGTTTGCGCGATGTAGCCGCCAGTCGGCGTAGTGGCGCGCAGGTAGTAGCTGCCCGAGGGAACCGTTATGGTCGAAACGGTGATCGTGCTCGTGCCGCTGACCGCTGCCACGCTGGTAGTGGTGGCGCCCGTCGAGCTGTTGACGAATATGAGCTGTGAGTTCGCAGGAAGGCCGAAGTAGTCCGCCGTCACGGTGCTACCTGTTTGGGATACGTAATTGATATAAGGACCGGTGGTCATCGCGCTAGAAGCGAAGGGAACTGAAGCGATGCCGAGAACGGAGCAAACCGAGTATCTTTCTTTTCATGCGATCTATATGATTTCTTACGATGAATATGCACGCATATAATATTTGTGCACATCGATGTTACCTGAGTGAGGCGGCTGAATGGCTGATCCGTTGCGGTCGATCTCGCCGTACCTGAGTCGCCAAGCCTGAGAGCCTTCTTAGAGGCTGATCCAGTTCGCTAGAGGAACCCCGGAGTCGAAACTGCCGAGCCTCAAAAAAGGAAGTCGCCGAGTTAAAGAAGAAAGAGACTGCGTCTGTCTCTGAGGGCAAATGAAACCAAAATTGAAGGCGGATGAAAAGGTAAGGTGGAGAGAGCGGTGGTCGAGAGCGCCGGTTTACGTCCAGCAAGGACCGGAGCCGGAAGCTGCATCTCGGCGGATTCATTGTTCAAGGGGCTCGAACCAAAGAGAGTCATTATTCGCGCCATTGGTCCTGAGCTCACGCAGTATGGCGTCCCCAATGCTTTAGTCTAATCCGACATTGGAACTGCACGACGGCACCGGAGCACTGATTGCCTACCAATGATAACTGGCAGACGACGATAATCGGCGGGATTATCACCAGCGATCAGGTGGGCGATATCCAGAGCAGCGGCCACGCCCCGACTGACGGCAAGCGAATCTGGCGATCATTGCAGATCTGCCACCAGGCAACTACACCGCGATCGTGCGTGGCGTAAACGACACCACTGGAGTTGCTCTGGTCGGAGTGTACGATTTAGCTCCCGCCGCTAGTTCAACTCTTGGCAACGTCAGTGCACCGCAGCTTTGTTCAAACCGGCTCGATAACGTGATGATTGGCGGTTTCATTGTTCAAGGGCACAGGCCCAAAGAGGGTGATCATGCGTGCGATTGGCCCCGAGCTCACGCAATTTGGGATCCCCAATCCGTTAGCCAATCCGACATTGGAACTGCACGACGGGGCCGGAGCATTGATCGCTTCCAATGATAACTGGCAGACGACGATAATCGGCGGACTCATCACTAGCAGTCAGGTTAGCGATATTCAGAACAGCGGTCACGCTCCGACTGACCCAAGCGAGTCGGCGATACATGGCCACGCTTGCCACCAGGCAACTCGCCGCGATCGTGCGTGGTGTGACCGACACCACCGGCGTTGGACTCGTGGAAGTGACGACCCGCAGTAATCTTGCAGGTTCAGACAGGTATGGAAGCACAGCAAGCAGCGGTCGTAGTCTGGCCTAATTTTCGTGGTTTCTGACCGCCTACCCGCACGCGCGCGCGAGAGAGAGCGACAACCCGCGCAGACGCGACATCCGCGTGCACGACGAGACGCTTTCCGTCGCCGCGGTGCGCGTCAGCAATCCAGATCGTTCGCCCGTTGGAACCCACGGTTGACCGAAATCGCGCAGGTTCACGGCTGCTTTTCCTCGCAGAGTTTTTGGAAAGCGGGATCGGCGCGCAAAGGGTCCCAGAACGGATCGAGCCTTAAGAAGGGCCGGCGTAACGGGCGTTTGGCCGTAAAACCAGCTACTATATGGCGTTTGTAACAGCCGCGTGAGAGTTGAGATCGCCTGGCTATTCTCGCCGAACATCGTCTGAATTAGAGCGAGGTTCTCTTCGCAGGCAGGTCCATACACTCGGTCTTTAGCGCTCGGCAAGAGCTTAATTGCACGTTGCGCTTCCTTTAGGGCTGAGTTCTTCTCGCCGAGCGCGGAATTAGCCAGGGACAGCAGTGCGGCAAAGGCGGCGCTGTCTGGTTGATTTTTGCAGAGCTGTTCCAGCGTGTTGCGCGCCTGTTCAGCCGCAACTTTTGCGCCAGCGGTATCCCCGGCAAGGCGCTGCGTGACAGCCAAGACGGCCTGAGTAATGGCCTTGTCGGTGTCAGAAGCAGAGTGGAATTGAGCCAGGCGGGCTTGCAGGAATTGAATGGCCTCAGCGTAATTCCGTTCAAGTCTCAATTGAGTCATTTTGATCACGAGGGCAATCGCAGATGGAGTCTGCGCGTTTATCTGTGACAAGAGCTTACCGGCTTGCTCCAAGTTACCCTCGGCCTGATGAATGCTGGCTTTTAACGCCATTACACCCGGATCGTTGGGGACGATATCCAGCGCTCGATCGTAGAGCTTTAGCGCTGTCGGGAATTGTCGAAGCATCGCGTAAGTCGCATGCCGCTTCATTAAGTAACTGCACGTTCCGCGGATCGAGGGCGAGGGCTTGCTCGCAAGTAGGCAACGCTTTCATCCCAGTGTCCCTCGCGTCGGGCAACAAAGGCAAGGGCAGCAGGGACCTCACTGCTGCCTGGCAACATTTTGCTGACGAGTCCGAACGTGGTTTTAGCAAGCCCGTAATCACGCAGCACGTGATACTGATAATAACCCAAGGCGAGCAGGGTTTCGGGCGAGTTCGGCTGGAGTTTCTGCGCGTTCTCCAACGCTCTTTTAGCCGCATCCCGCCGAGCGGCAGTGATGTCGCCACCGGGGACGAAGTAAAGAGCCGCATGCCCACGAGAAAGTCGCGCCCAAGCGAGTGCAAAATTGGGGTCAAGCTGCACCGCCCGCTCAAAAAACTGATGGCTTTTCGTAAGGCATCGATCGAGTAGGTGCTACGTGTGTCAAAAGCCAGGCCGCGCAGATACGCATCGTAAGCTTCCAAATTATTTGTTGGTTTAACTGCTAACGCTTGCTCCTCGCGACCGGTCAGCTTCGCTTGCAACGACTCCGCGATTCCTTTGGCGATCTCGCTCTCAACGCTAAAGATGTCAGTCAACTTCCGATCATAGGTCTCGGCCCAGAGGTGGGAATCGGTTTGCGCATTAACCAACTGAACATTGACCCGCACCTGATCGGCCACTTTTTGCACGCTACCCTCAAGAATCGTCGCTACGCCAAGCTGCTTCGCGATCTCGGTGAGATTGCGAGGTTCTGCTCTGATATCGCTGCGTGGACGTGCGCGAAATTACTTTCAAGTCCGCGATCTTAGATAAGAGCGTCAGAATTTCATCCTGGATACCGTCGGCAAAGTAGGCGTTGGCTTTGTCTTCGCTCCGGTTCTCAAATGGCATGACTGCGATTGATTTCGCGGGAACCTTAACTGACTCGGTTTGCCTCCATGCTTTATTTCGAGACGGTCTCGCCGGCTCGCGATCAGCCCATTCCGTTCGCTTCAAACCTTCGGGCGTCAGATCGAAAGCCCAAGCGAGAACGAGCGCAATCGGGAAACCCAGGATAAGGAGAAGAACAACAAGCCGCACCGCCCAACTCGGAATTTCGAAGAACGGAAAAATCTGACTTGCGACCTGCATCAGTAGCCACGCGATCGACACCGTAGGCGATCGCGACCTTGTAAACGTTGCGCCGCTTGAGCTCGGCGAAGAAATTCTTTGGGTTCACTCTGTGCGCGTTGACGAAGCGCTCGTCACCGGTATTCTATCTGGTGGTGACTGAAAAGCATCTGCGACGTCCTGCCTTCAAGGCGCGGGCCTCACGGGACGGCAGGACGAGTTAAATTAGCAGCACAAAATCTTTGATCTCGTCCTAAACCCACGCCAACCGCCGCGAAATCTCCCACAAGTTTGCATTTTCGGGGAGACCAGGCTACCTGTTCGCGTGGAACATTGCCAGGGCAAAAATTGGCGCCTAAGCCCTCTTAACGTAGACTGGGCCCGCTGCGGGCGGGTGCTGGCAGTCGCGGTCGGGGTCCGCCGCGAAGCTGCGCGTCAAAATGCGGATCAGCCAGGAACGCGGCGCGACAACGCTCCAAACGCGAAGGCTGGGTGGCTTCCCCAAACGCGCTAGCTCGCCAGCGAGCACTCGCAAAGCCCGCTCACCAGCGTGTCACCACATGCTCTTGTCACCAGCAGATGCGCTCTCGCCAACGTGCTTCAGGAAGTCACGCACGCGAGACCAAACTGTCGTTAGCGAGAAGCGCCAGGCGAATGGCCGAAGACGCTGAACAGGCGACGTTGCGAGAGGCGCCGTATGTGCACAAGGCCGCGCAAGTGGCGAGCATTACGCATGGCTGGGGAGAGAAGGAAAAGAATCCGAATGCCATCCTGAACGTAGCGATTCTGACAGGCGCTGAGAAGCCAGAGCGCGTGATCGACGCCCGGGAGTGTCAGGATAGCGGCGACTGAAAACAATTTAGGGGCATCCTGGCAAAAGGAAAGAGCGTCCTTTGACTTTGCCTGACTGGCTTTTTTGAAGCGTAAAGCCCGCTCACCCGCTACGACGCTTTCAGAGATTAACGCGCGCTCTTAAACCCACTTCGCGCGAGTTGGAATGCCGGGCAATAACGCAACAACAGCCTTGCGCTTCACTTCCCAATGTCGGATGGGTGCAAAGCCGATTCATCTCCACGCTCGAATGCCTGATAAGTCTTTGACGCGATCGGCACACCGACCCGGCATTTGCCAGCGCGGCGTTGGAAACTGTAAACTGGAGAGATCGTGAAACGAAAGTGAACTTTGTGACCGACCTCGCCGAAATGGTGGACTGGCGAAGGATGTCCACGCCAGCGTTCCAGCTGATGCGTTTGAACTGCATTGAGAGTCCGCTTTTTTCAGCGCCAGACTTACCCGCCAGCGTCGGAAACACCGGCGCCTTTGCCGATGCTGCCGCGTGTCTGCTTTTTCAACCACGCAGCGAACTGCGGGTGCAATTTCGGCACGGTTACATCCTTGCGCGTCTTGCGGGTCGTGACGGCGATACCCTTCCGCGATGTCGACCGCATTCCATCGCAGCTCGGTGACATCGCGTAGGCGTAAGCCACAGTGTAGAACGCGCAGAGGATTGCGCCTTCCAATCGCTCTCAGCGCACTTCAATCAACGCTGCGATTTGATCTGCAGAATACGTCTTTGCAACATTCCGAGCTTCCCATCCCCGATCGCACGAACCGAGTTTTTCGTGATGGATTACTGATATAGCCGTTGTCGCGCCGCTTTAAATGCGGCATCCTGAGCACCTTGATCGCGCCATTTACCGTCGGAGCAGAGAGCCCTTTGCGCTTCAATGCGCCGCGCCGCCAAGGAGCGAACGTCAATCGGCGTTATTTCGCTCAACAGAAATCCTTCAGCCTTTGTGCCGATGCCGAGAAATTCATGGATTGTTTGATAATAGCGCCAGTAACTGCGAGTGGCGACGGTGTGTTCTTTAGTTCCCTCTAACCATTCGAACAAGCAGGCGCGAGCTGTGTGAAAAATGGAGTGGTTGACCCACAGTGCGCTGTACATCTCAGCGATAACCTTCGGCAATGCGCTTCAGCTGTCCGGCGAGCCCGGCCCTGCCGGTTTGCTCCCCACTTCAGGGCCAGCTCTTTAGCCGCTAAACGGGGTCGGTCGTTTTGGTTGAGCTGCGTTTGAGTCGCCGTCCGTCCGGGCCACGGGAAGCACGCAATCCAATATGGACTTTGTTCCGGTAATTCTTGACGATGCTCGACTACGGTCGTAGAACCTTAGTCAGAACATCCAGTGTTGTCAAAGAGGTTTCGAGGAAGTGTGTTTGCCGATGGAGAAAGGAAATCAGCGGGTGAGGGAATCGAACCCCGTGTGCAGCTGGGAAGCCGCCGTCTCTACCATTGAACTACACCCGCGTTTGGAAGAGCTGAATTGCGAAAGGTTTCTCGAGTGAATGGTGACCGGTGATTAGTGAATAGTCAATAAGCCGATTGCCGATGCGGCTCTGGGAGAAAGCGACACGATGACGCGTCGCACTCCAAAGCTTCGCGAAACGGAAGTCCGTTATCGACAATTTCGCACGCAGTGCTTGTCGAGTGCGGCGGTGCTCCGCCGCTTTTAACGACAATCACTGCCAGGAAATCACATCGTCGGACTGAGTGCCAGTTGTCGGATTCCTGTAAACATTGTCCCGTTCGTTCCTAGCGTTTGATCCTACCACGTGACCACCCAATAACGCCCGATGGAAGGGGATCGAGACCAGCGCTCCCGCGGTCTGCGCACCGTAGGGGTTGGGCACGCTGTTGTCGTAACTGCCGTCGACCCTAACGTTGTGACGGCGTTCCCATGGATCTACAAAGTCGCCGACGGCTACAGAGATCCCATTGATTGTCGTTGCCTGTAAGGCGATTCCGGAGCGCGGATTGTCGGGTCCTTCACACTTGGTGGGAAATAAAGACAATTTGCCTTGGATTTTGAGTCGCGGCTGCTGTTGATCGCAACTCATTAAATAACAGGTCATTTGCGGTGCCACCGGTGCCATAGGTCGCCTGCTGTGACCAGCGGATACTTTCCGTAATCCGTATAGTACGCATTCACGGCGTTAACGATTTGAGTGAGATCGTTCTTTGCCTGTGTTCTCTTGGCTTGATCCTGCACGGCGCGGAAAGCGGGAAAGAGCAGACCGATCAAAACGGCAATGATCGCGATGACCACGAGCAACCTCGATGAGGGTGAAGGCGCGATGTAACCGCGGTCGCTGTAGGGCGTTTGACTCGTTCGCTCCTGCTTTCTCGCCCAAATAGGCTTCCCGTCTATCTCGCTCGTGTCCCCGCGGCTCTGTTCTTTGAAACGCCGAACGCGAACGAATCAGCGTCTGACACAGACGCCCTACAATTCGTGGCTGCATAGCGGCGATTATGTCGCGACAAATGGGTCTTCACAATCATTTCATTGCTTCAATGAATGTCTCTCCGTTGATGGAACATTTGAGAGCGAAAATCTCTTCATCCGGCCACACGAAGGGCGGGCTGTGAACGAGACGCCTGTAGACGTCTTGAAAGACGTCTTGACACGCTGCTTAACGCCGTGATGTCAGTAAAGTTTTTCATGCATTTTGTTATTGTATCGCCGTATTAACATTTCTAACTCATTCCCATTTCTTCATTTGCTCCGGAAACGGACATTGCGCGCAATCGGAATTATCCCGCATACAAAAGTCCTCGTAAATCTGAAGCAAGCCCTGCTGGTGCGCGACGGTTTTCAGGAATTGTTTCCGGCGTGGATCGTTTCCGAAAAGACGCGTCGCCCCTGTTTCGAGTCGGCGGTTCGATAATTGCGCCGGTAGCTTGCGCATATTCCGTCCACACATTTTTCCCGAGCTGAACCCGAAGGATCGAGATCGTGCGCCAGCCAAAACGGAAACAACACATTAGCCAGGATGTCGGCAACGCGCGCTTCGCCAATCAGAGCCATTTTTTGGCGCAGCTTTAGAAGTCAGCGTGTAGTGAAAATTCCAAAACGGATGATCCAGCGATTGAAAGAAATGTTTTGCCGCGCCGACGCTGCTCTTGCCCGAGGCGCGCTGAAGACGAGGCCAGTCGCGCGCCAGACATTGCCAGTGCTGCCAGCCGGCGCTGTGGATGATTCAACGGCCGCGTGCTGCTGAGGCGCCAAATTTTGCCTGGCAAAATCAGCCGGTGCAACTCGTCACGATGCGGCCACCAGCGGTCCCACAACTGGCGCACATATTCGCGTGTCGATTTCTTTGTAGACATCGAGATCTGGCGTTTGCAGGAAGCCAGCCACGCCAAACAACATCGATTCAATGTCTGAGGTGGCTTCGCGCAACAATTTCAATGGCAGCCGTTGCGTGATCAGCGTGAAAGGCAGCTTGTTCTCCTTGTAACCGAGCGCGGCTGCCAGCTCCTGAAAGAGCACTTCATCGCGTCCACGACTGTCAATCTTGTGGCGAATGCGCGCAGCCTTTTGTCGCAAGCGAAATTGCGCTGCTGCGTCCAGCACGGAGCCGACGCGTTCTTCGGGCAAATCTTTGAGCGGCGCCTGACAACGACCCGGTCGCGCCAGCGGAATATTCGCACTGAATGCGTCTGGTAGAACCGCTGGATCAATATGAACCTGCGGCACGTTGCGGTTCGATTTCGTCCGCGTGAAAAATTCGCGGTCGCCCCTCTCGACAAACACGTGCAACACAGTCTCGTCAAAAGCCGGATTGGTCGCGTGACCGTGCGTCTCCCAGCTGCGATCCAGAAGATCGATCTCGATGCAACCGCGAATTGGATCACCGCCGTTGATTCGAATCGCGGCATCACGAAAGTCCGGTCCAGCTTCGCGATTCCACGTGCCAAATTGGACGACCTCGATTTCGTCTCCAGCGGTGCTGATGAAATGTTTGCCGAAATCTCCAGCAAACCAGCGAGCTTGCAGCTCCAGCTCCGATGGGATTTGCGGCGAGACAAACAGCGCCCGTTCACGAACACGATCGGTATCGCGCAATTGTGCGTAACGATCGGCGAGCAACGTCACGCTTCAAGATTATGAGAACAGCTGTTCCGAAATGTCACGCGCGGTGTGCACGTTCGTGGATTGCGCACGCGTCACCGTATCTGGGAGCACTGGCTGCCAGCCTGCGCTCCGCGGTACTAAACCGCTACCCAGCCGGACTCGCGGATTCTGCCGTGACTTGCTCTTCTAATCGCCGGTTCGCTGAGGCGCCAGTTGTAAATCCTGCACAATCTGCTCGACCAAGGCCGCATGCGGTCGCGCGAAGACGAACAAATACCTGGGGCCTTTTCCAGCCTCAGGAAAATGACAAGGTTCTCGGCAAGAAATTTCGGTTCGCGAGTGACGTTTAGCCCTCCAGATCGATTGCGCGCGCGACTGGGCGTCCACCTTTCGTGCGACAAAAATGAGCCTGCGCGGCTCTTCATTCGTGGCGACAAGAGCGCCGAACAAATTCGGTGGAATCCGCCGGCCGCGTCCGCTGACGCATGGCACAGCCCACGCGATCGTTTCGCCCAGAACATTTTCGCTGCCGAAAACGGGTGCGAGCCGCGCCGGCAAGTGCCGATGGTAATTTCACAGGCACGTCGCGATCGGCCGGTCCATTCAGTTTTCTCCAGGCCAGCCAGATCTTCACTTTCATTGCGCGCCAAATTCTTGGCGCAAAGTAGAAGAACGCGCCGATGCAGATCAGAAAGATGACCAGGGCAAGAATGGGATTGAAATGCACGAGGGCGAGTCCACCGAGCACCGCCGCATCCTCGCCCAGGCTCAACCCGATATTTGAAAATGGTTCCGGTGACGAGTTAGTGGCGAGACGCGTGGCTGCCTTTGCGGTGTGCGCCACCAGGCTGGTGCCACCCGCGAGCAACGCCACAATTATAGTGTATGCCGGGACTTGGATGGCCGAGCACCTGAATCGCAAGTAACGCGCCGCCAATGGGACGGATCACAGTATGAACGGCGTCCCAGATCGAATCGACCCACGGAATTTTATCCGCGAAGAATTCCAAGAAATACAGAATACCGGCAATTGTGATGATCCACGGGTTACCGAGGATCTCGAGCGATTGAGTACTGCGGCGCAAGCGTGATCCAGTGAAAGTGAATTGCGAGGCCGGTGACGAAAACTGTCAGGTAAAGGTTAATCCCGGCGAGCGCGGCAAGACCGAGAGCGACCGCAAGCAGATCAAGTCTTTCCACGAAGAGACTATACAACGCAGTTATAAGGTTAAAAGAGTTACCCGCCTGACGCCGGTAGCATTTGTAACGTCTTTAACTTCGCTGATAATCTGCGCCATGCTCGATATTCGCCTGATTCGGGAGAAACCAGATTTTGTTCGCGAGCGCCTTGCCACGCGAGGTGGAGGGGACGAAGCCAAGATCGACGACGTGTTGCGCGTGGACGTCGAGCGACGCCAGACTGAAACTGCGCTGCAACAATTAAACGCCGATCGCAAACGATTGAGCAAGGAAATCGGCGGCAAAAAGTCGCGCGGAGAACCGACGGACGAGCTGGAGCAGCGCGTGCGCGGGTTCGGCGAAGAGATTGGCGACCTAAATGCGCAGGCAACCGCTGCTGAAGAGAAGCAAAATGATTTGCTTCTTCGGATCGCGAACCTGCCGCATGAAAGCGTTCCGATCGGCAAAGACGCAGGCGCCAATCGCGTGGTGCGCACCTGGGGCGAGAAACCGCGAGTTAACCAAACCGGCCGATCATGTCGCACTCGGCACGAAACTAAATCTCTTAGACATGGAACGCGCCGCAAAACTGAGCGGCAGCGGTTTTATCTGTTTCACCGGTGCGGGCGCGAGGCTGGAGCGCGCGCTGATCAATTTCATGATCGATTTGCACACGCGGGAGCATGGTTACACCGAAATCAGTCCGCCGTTTCTGGTTCGGCGCGATTGTATGGTCGGCACGTCGCAGCTTCCGAAGTTTGAAGCGGACATGTACGGTTTGGAGGAGAACCAGGTCTTTCTTGCGCCAACTGCAGAGGTTCAACTAACGAACCTTCATCGCGATGAAATTGTCAGCGCAGCCGATCTTCCCAGGAAATTCGTTGCCTATGCGCCATGTTTCCGGCGCGAAGCTGGCGCAGCGGGCCGCGAAACCCGCGGCATTCTCCGCGTGCATCAATTCGACAAGGTGGAGCTGGTCAAAGTCACGACGCCGGAAAAGTCGTATGACGAACTGGAATCGCTTACGGCTAACGCGGAACGCGTATTGCAACTGCTCGGCTTGCATTATCGAGTCGTCGAGCTTTGCACCGGCGATCTGGGTTTGCGGCGGCCAAGAGCGTACGACATCGAGGTCTGGTCGCCCGGGACAGGATGCTTACCTGGAAGTATCCAGTTGCTCAAACTGCGAAGATTTCCAAGCGCGCCGGATGCAGCTTCGATTCAAAGATCGCGACGGGAAAAATCGGTTCTGCCACACGCTGAATGGCTCTGGCGTGGCGCTGCCCAGGTTGTTTGCCGCGTTGATCGAAAGCTATCAGCAGCCGGATGGTTCCGATGCTGATTCCGGAAAAATTACAGTCCTACTTCGGTGCGGAAAGATCGAATCGACGAATGAACACGAATATTGAAGGCGTGTTCTGTGGAACGCCGACAAGGATGCGCGTCTCGCTGCGGCAGACGCCCTACAATTCTGTTTCGTGTCGATTTGTTTCCACGCGGTTAGGCTCCAAGCCCGCCGGTAATCTTGCTCATTTCTGATTGCGCGAGCGCTTTTCCTTGTTCCACCGCCTGCTGAACCGCGCTGAGAACGATTTCTTCGAGAAATTCCACGTCATTTGGATCGACGACTTCTTTGTCGATCTTGATGGCGAGAACGTCACCGGCGCCGTTTGCTGTCACTTTCACTTTTCCGCCAGCCGCGCTCACTTCGACAGTCTTGCTTTCGAGCTCGGCCTGCGTTTTGGCCATTTGCTCCTGCATCTTCTGCGCCTGCTTCATTAGCTTGTTTAAGTTCATGGTGCTTGTGTTGCGACGCACGGGCGGTCGCGCTTTAGGTTTCCGGGACTATCTGAGCATTGAACAACCCGATCGCTTCTTGAATAAGCGGATCTTCTTTAGAAATTTTCAGGCCGAGAATCCTCCGAAGCCGGCGCCTGTTTGGAAGGAAGTTCCTCCTTTACGCGTAAGCTTCACACTCCAGTCCGTTCCGGTGATCTCATGGAGCAATGTTTCAAGAAATTTGCGGTTGGCTTAGGTCCCAGGATATCCATCATCGCTTTGTCGCCAGGTGCGAAACCAAGCTGAAAATTGCGTCCTTCGATCCCAAGGACGTGGGCTGCCGCAGCAGAATTTCGCACGAAAGCCTTTTGCGCGGGAATTTTGAGCGAGAACCTTTTGCCACAGTTCATTCGCGTCGGGTGATGTTTCGGCCACGCGCGGCGCGCTCTGTTATAGCCGCTGTCGCTGACTGCAGATATGCTGCAGAGTCGGTGACAACGGCCTTTCTCGCCTGCGATGGCGGCACGCCTGCACCGCAGATGGCAGATTGCTTTTGTGAGCACAGATTTTCCATCACGTAACTGGCTAAGTTTTTCGATTACTTCGTCCAATGTTGCTTGTCCCAGGCTTTGAATGGCCTTGATGATTGCCACTTCGAAATGCAGCTTTTTGTTTGGCACCCATTTCATGCGGCCTTCAGCGCGCGGCAAATTGATCGACGAGTTCGAGCAAGCGGTCCGTCGTGACCAGCTCGGCGTGCGCCGCGAGTGATGTTTGCACATCAGCCTCGACATCTTCCTTTAGCGCATCCGGCTTTGCCTTTGAAGACGCAGCAGATCGCGCAGGTAAGCGATCAAGTCCGACATCAGCCGCATCATGTCCTTGCCGGCTTCGCTTTGCTGATGCAGCAGATCGATCGCGTCCGGAGTTTCACCTCGCAAAATCCGCCCGGTAAGATCGACAACGGTTTGTTCGCTTGTGAATCCAAAAACATCGAGCACATCGTTCTCGCTGATTTTCTCTCCACAAAACGCGACGAGTTGATCGAGCATCGATTCCGCGTCGCGCAAACCGCCCTCGGCTCCACGCGCAATCGCATGCGCAGCCGCGGGCTCAAGCGTGATGTTTTCCTTTTCCGGCAATGAATTGCAGATGTTTCGCGATGAGGTTTGCCGCAATGCGGTGGAGATCAAACCGCTGACAGCGGCTCAGAATGGTGGGCAGCACCTTCTGCGGCTCAGTGGTCGCGAAAATAAATTTCACATGCTCGGGCGGCTCTTCGAGAGTCTTTAAAAGCGCATTAAACGCTGCTGGTGAGAGCATGTGCACTTCGTCGATCAGGTAGATCTTGTAACGCCCCTTGGCCGGCGCGTATCGAACGTTCTCACGGAGTTGCCGGACGTCTTCGACACTGTTGTTGCTGGCACCATCAATCTCGATCACATCGAGACTGTTGCCGGCGGCAATCTCGCGGCAGTTATCGCATTCGCCGCATGGCGTCACGGTCGGTCCTTTCACGCAATTGAGCGACTTCGCCAAAATTCGCGCGGTCGATGTCTTTCCGACGCCGCGCGGGCCGACGAAGAGTATGCGCGTGAGCAAGCCGATTTTGCGCGACCGCGTTTTTCAGCGTGCGCGAGACATGCGCTTGGCCGACCAGATCGTCGAAAGTCTGGGGCCGGTATTTCCTCGCGAAAACCTCGTAACTCACGCGCTCAATCTAGCGAAAAAGCTGGCTTGCGAAAGCCTTCGGAGTTGATCGCTGATCGCTGATAGCTAATGGATGGCGAATGACACCAACGCGGTCGGCTGGCTTTGTGGCTCTGCTCATACTCGGAATTGGCCTCGATTCTTCAGGGCGTGAGCCGATCAAGCATCCGCCCGCCACACCTGCTGTTGAAAGCAAAACAGTTCGCGCGCGCGATCTTGGGATTCCATTTGAAGGAACACCGGGAAAGTTCAACGCGATCACCGATGTGCCTGGTGTCGAAGTCGGCTACACGACGTTGATCAGCGGCGAAGGAAAACTAGAAGTCGGGAAAGGCCCGGTGCGCACCGGTGTTACTGCGATCCTGCCGCGCGGACACGCTTCGCTGAATGATCCGGTCTACGCCGGGTTCTTCAGCTTAAACGGCAATGGTGAAATGACCGGCACGGCGTGGGTTGATGAAAGCGGATTTCTCGAAGGGCCGATCATCATCACGAACACACACAGCGTTGGGGTGGCGCGCGATGCGGTGATTGCCTGGCGTGTCAAACACGGCGCGGCTGATAAGACCGGCTACTGGTGGAGCTTGCCCGTTGTCGCAGAGACGTGGGACGGGTGGCTTAACGACATCAATGGCTTTCACGTTAAGCCGGAAGATGTCTGGCACGCGCTCGATAGTGCCCACGGCGGTGCGCTGGAGGAGGGGAGCGTGGGCGGCGGGACAGGCATGATCTGCTACGAATTCAAAGGCGGAAACGGGACCGCCTCCCGCAAAGTCGATATCCGGTCGCAAGGTGCCGGAAAAGACGGTGCAGAACAGAGTTTCGTTGTCGGCGTGTTTCTACAGGCAAATTTCGGTCGGCGTGCGCAGCTCACGATCGCCGGCATACCAGTTGGAAAAGAGATTCCGGGTGACGTTTACAAACAAGAAAGCGGCTCGTGTATCGCCGTGGTTGCGACGGACGCTCCGCTGCTGCCAAATCAACTAAAGCGACTTGCCCGCCGCGTGTCGCTCGGGCTTGCTCGAACCGGAGCCGTTTCGGGAAACGGCTCCGGTGATTTGTTCATCGCATTTTCAACTGCGAACCCGAATGTCGCGGGTCCGGATCAAATCACGCATAGTGTGACGACAATCCCAAATGATCTGATGGACCCGATTTTCGCTGCTGTGGTGCAAGCGACTGAAGAAGCGGTCGTGAACGCGTTAGTCGATAACCACTCCATGACCGGACGCGACAATCATCGCGTCGAAGCGCTGCCGCACGATCGGTTGCGTGAACTCATGAAGCGTTTCCGCTGAAGCCCGTCGATGTTGGACGGGGAGGCTGCGGCTAAATCAGTGCGATGGCTACCCTCGCAGCTATCTCCAGAACATGGAGCGTCAATTTCTCAGCGCGTTCCTGCGCCTGCGCCGGCTGGCTGTCGACAAAAACCCTGAGATCGCGTTTTTGATTTTCTACGAAGAAATCGAAGTCCTCCTTGTCGATCTTTCTTCTTTTAGAAGAACAAGACGCTCTTCGAGTTCCTGCGCGTTTTGGCGGATAAGCTCACTGGTGTCGCCTTTCGCCTGCGCGAGTAAATCCTGAAATTCCTTCTTTGAAGCCGCGAGTGATTCATCAGTGACCTGATCGAGAGCTGAGTCGAGCGCTGATTTCTTGCTTTTCGCGAAGATTTCTTGCGTTTGCGTCTTACCGGCCGAGGGCATGGTCGTAAATTTTGTTAACGTCCTTCTTCATCTCGGCTTGCCAGCGCGGGAGTTACCTTGCCACGGCTTGCCTTGCTTCGCAGATGCGTCGCGTCAGCGTCGAATTGCCCTTTGAGATCGACCAGCACTGGGCGACGCGCCGTGAATTTCTCATCCGCAATGGCCTGCTGAAACTTTGCGTTGCCCTCGATTCACCTTGGCGTCGAATGCGGCGGCATTGAAAGCGTTTGCCGGGTACGGCGAACTCGTCGATGAATGCGAGTTCAAAATTTCGCAGGCTTTCAATTTGCGCGTCGCTGCCGGTTTTGCTGAACGTCGCAGTGCCACAGCTCGTGATGGCAATTGCCGCGGCGCAAAGTAACAGGTTTCGGAGAACGAAATTCTTAGCAGTGTTCGAGTTCATAAGGGCGGGGTCGTTAGGCGCCGATCTTGCGCCTGCTCGCCTTCTGTATGTCAAGGCTCGAACGCTTTCCAGGCGCTAAAGCTTAGCAGCTACAAGCCAGGTATCATCGCGTTATTTCGTTGCCTGCTGTAGTGCAGTAGGATCATCGAGCAGGATCCATTCGACTACCGAGACCGGCAGACTTCCGTTCTTGATCAGGTCATCGTGGAATTGACCGAGCCGGAAATTATCGCCTTGTTTATCTTTGTAACGGCCGAGCAGATTCATGATCTGCCATTTGCCGGTGATGTAGCTGATTTTTGTGTTGGACTTGAAGCTGCACCTGCCGCTTCGCCTTCGGCTGCTTCGCGATCCAATCCGCCGGCATCCATGAAATATTTAACCGCTTGCTCGAAAGTCCATCGGCCAGTGTGCAGATTCACGTCAACTCCAATGCGAGCCGCGCGATAGCGTGACAGGCGCAGAATTTGTCCCTGAGCCGGCGAGTTGTTCGGATAAAGGCCAGTCCGCATCAACATCTCTTCGCCGTAAAGCGCCCAGCCTTCGATGAACACGGAGTCGTCATGCTGGCGGCGGATCTCGTCGCTTAGATGATTGGCGATTGAGAGCTGAAGAAAATGTCCTGGAATACCTTCATGTCCGAGAATCGGTCGTGGGTCTTCAATCGCCGCGCGAATATAAAAATTCTTCGATTCCGGATTGTAGGTGGGAATGAAAAAGAATCCGGTTGGATCCTTGTCGTAAACACCGGGAGGATTCATGAAACCGCCGGGGCTGGTTGGCCTGAAGGCCTCGGGCAACTGTCGAATTTGAAACGGACCGAGATAATCGGGCAACGATCACAAGATTGTGTTCCTTCAGGAAGCTGATCATTTCTGCTTCGCGGCTTTCGTATGCTTTCAGGAAGGATTCCTGGTCGGGCGGAATGTGAGCAGCCCGTTTCGGATCCGGATCGGCTAATTTCGGATCAGGCAAAAGCGCCTCGAGGGCGCGATAACGCGCGAGCTCTGCCCGGCCAATCATCTCTACCTCTTCGGCGTTGAGTGGCAGCAGCAAAACGTGCTTGAGATAATAATTATAGTTTGCTTCGCCCATCGGCGTGAAATCGACCATTTTCGGCAGGCGCTTCTCCAGCTCGTCGGCGTAGCTGTGCACAGCAGTGAGGGCGGCATCGCGCGCTTTGATCAGGTCATCGCGCTCGTTAGGCGCAAGACCGACATCAAGCGCCATCAAACTCTTATTTAAAAGTGGATCGATTGAGCGCGCCGATTGAATCGCCAGCTGCGTATAAAGTTTTACGGGGTTTTGCAGATTGGTCAGGCCTTGCTTCAACAGCGCCGGCATTTGTTTGAGGCGCGACGTCGCAGCGAGCGCCCGTTTCCTGGGCGTATCGTATTCCTTTTTCAGCAGCGAAAAGATCGCATTCGTGCATTCATCTGCGTAAACCTGTGGGTTAGTGCGTTCGAATTTCAGAACGCGATCACCAAAATCGACATTCTCCAATTGTGCGCGGAACAGAATCCAGTCGATGCGATCGTTCTTTGGCCAGTTATCGGTTTTCATCGCGCGCACCTTTTCCAGGAGCGAATGCACGTGTTGCGCGCGCTCTGCGATTTTCGCCGGCGAATAATCAGTCAGCCGGTCGTCCCAGGTATGCAGTCCGGCCTCGCTGCTTCGGACTGGATAATTTTCATTCCGCCACGCGTAATAGTCGTCAGCCATCTTGCGCAGCGCTCAGTTGCGTGTCGCACTCTGATTCTTGAATGCGTCGTTGCTTATGCCGGGCGTCGACTTCGTGATCAACGCCTTGTTTGAAACATCTGGGTTACGCTGAGCAGGCGACTGGGCGCGGCCAACACCGACCGCTGTGACGAGCTAATATGAAACGCGACGACTGACAAGCCAGCCTTACGCATGAGGCGAACTCTAACGCGCGCCGCCGAATCGCAAAACGCAAAGCGATGATCCTGTAGCCGGGATTGGCTTGTCACGCCGTAGCTGACAAACGCGGATGATCCCGGCCGTCACACATCGGCAGCATCGAGTTCTTGCAACAATTGCTGTTTTAAATGACGACGCGCGGCCTTCTTAATCGCACGTCGCTCGGCGGCCACTGCTTCCTTTTCCGCCTGGCGTTCTCTTCGTGTCCGTCTGTCGACCGACCGTGCCAAATGCGAAATTTTCGGGCGACGCACACCGACTTTCTTCTCCCTTGGCTTTGCGTACGGATCCACAGAGAAAGGTTAACGCTTCTTATTCGCGATAAAAAGGACGGGAATCGCAGCAAGTTGAAGAATGACTGAGAACAGTACTACAGCCAGGATCGATTTGTCGTACAACAGCCCCATCACGACGCTTCCTAGAAACCACGCAATTCCGTATCCGGTATCAAACAAGCCAAAAGCCGTGCTTCGTTTCTGTGGTGGAATAACACCCGTTAGCATCGCTTGAAACAGCGAACCCTGCGCGCTCATTCCGATTCCCCAGAAGATCATTCCAACCAATGCAAAGACCGATGTTCCTAAGAAAACAAATGGCGCAGCAGCGGCAGAAATGAGAAAGGCGAACAACGACACGTTTGGACCGAGCCGGTCAAATAACCGGCCCAAAGGAATGGATGCAAGGGCGCTGGCTGCCATCGCAACAGCATAAAACACGGGAATCAAGTTTCCCGGCATGACGTGCGCCTTTTGAAAGTGAAAACCGATCAATGCGAAATCGGCGAACCCTGCAGCGAGCAACGCGCCTGCCGCGAGATAAATCCAATAAGCTTGCGTCAGGTTAGCCGTTGCAAACGTGTGTCCGGCGCCTTCTTCCAACTCATGCGGGCGCGGGTGAAGAAGCCGCGCCAGGACCAAAGTCCCAAGACAAAGCAAAGCCGGAATGAGCAGAATACCAAAACCGGTTCGATATCCACCATGGAGATAAAGTACTCAGCGCCATGAGTAACGGCCCGATCGTAGCGCCTGCCTGATCGAGTGCTTCGTTCAATCCAAACACCCAGCCGGCGCCGATCGATCTGCCGGCATATGAAAGCATCGCTTCCACAGTCGGTTTGCGGATGCCGCGACCAATGCGCTCGGAAACCACAAGACTGGCGGCAAGCGGCCATTGTTTGCGTAAGCGCCAGCGCGGGGACTGCGAACATGTTGATTGCATAGCCCAAGAAAGCGAAGGCCCAATGTCGATGCGATCTGTCTGCGAAATATCCCGATACGGACCGCAACCCATAGCCCATCAGCTCGCCCAAGCCTGCGACAAATCCAACAGTCGCCGCGCTCGCGCCTAACGAACCAAGAAACGGACCTATGATCCCGCGCGCACCTTCATAGGTGAAATCGGCAAAGAAGTTGGCGATGCCGATGATGAGGACAAAATGCAGCGCCGATCTGTTTTTCATTAGCCACTAGTGAACAAAAATTCTGAAATGCCGAAGCACGAATGTCGAATGACGAATTAATGACGAAGCCAGAATGACAAAATGAACGGCACCGCCTCTTAGGCATTTGTTATTGAGTCATTCCTTCGGGATTCGTCATTCAGATTTCGTCATTTTCTAAATTCGTGTTTATTCGTGTCCAAATATCGCGCGGTGGCTTTGGCGAAGGCGGATTTGTGGTTAACACATGAAGACTCTTGGAATCATTGGCGGCCTCGGCCCTGAAAGCACGATTGATTACTACGGGAAAATCATCGCGCTCTATCGCGAGCGCACTGGCGATGGAAGTTATCCCCAATTCATAATCAACAGCATTAATATGAAGAAGGGACTGGATTTCATGGAGGCAAACAACCTCGCCGGCATGGCCGATTACCTGCTTGAGGAAATCGGCAAGCTTGGGCGGGCCGGTGCAACCTTCGGCCTGATCTCGGCAAACACGCCTCATATTGTGTTCGACGAAGTCGCGTCGAAGTCGCCGATTTCATTAATTAGTATCGTCGAAGCAACATGCGCAGCGGCGCAAAGCGCGGAAGTTGAAACGGCTCGCTCTCTTCGGGAACGCGCTACACCATGCAGGCCACCTTCTATCCGAAGGTTTTCTCGCTAGAAGGGATCGAGCTTCTCGTGCCAGGCCCGGAGGATCAGACTTACATTCACGACAAGTATCTGAATGAATTGGTCTCAGGGAAGTTTCTGCCGGACACACGCGCGGATCTGCTGGCGATCGTCGATCGCATGAAAGCAAAGCAGCGACATCGATGGTGTTATTCTAGCTGGCACAGAGCTGCCACTGATTCTGCGTGATCGAGAACACAACGGGATTCCGTTTCTCGACACGACAGAGATTCACTGTGAAGCGGCAGTGACTGAAATGTTATCCTAAGCTGATGTCTGTCAGTCGCGAACTCGTGATGAAGGATAATTCGAACAGGGTCGTTATCCTGGTTCTTATTGGCTGGCTATTGTTTCGCGGTAGGACTGGCTGGCTGGTTTCACGATGCAAGCGCGCCAGCAGTGGCCGCGACAGTGTGGACATTGACGGCGCTTGTCCTATTCAGCGTGTTGGAAAACCTTCGTCCGACGTGATCCGGGCGCGAATTGGTTCGCAGTAAACTGCCCGGCAAAGATCGCAATTGGGCGTTGGGGGACTGGTGCGCGAAGGTGAGCCTTCTTCACGGCCTCCGCGACGCGCGTTTCCGGGACGATTTTCAGCAATGCATTGAACTTCGCTCGGCGGCTTCCGTAGAAGGACATGGAGGAGATGCGGGGAACGATGCCGAATACATCGCGTCCGTTTTAAGCTTTTTCGACGTCACCATGAACGCCGGAGGTGATTCTGCTTGGGCACCGCTCCGAGGGCAGCCGATCCCGTGCGCAGAATGTGGATCAACATCGCGCGTTGCACGCGGCCTTTGCCTGAATTGTCTGCTTTGTCGGGGTTTTGGAGCCGATACTTCTAATGATGAAACGCTCGAAGACGTGCTGCTGCTGAGATCAATGTGAGCGATCCCGATCGGCGGCTCGGCAATTATCAAATTCTCGACGAGATCGCGCATGGCGGGATGGGAGTTATTTATCGTGCCCGCCAACGGCATTCACGGCGTATCGTGGCGGTGAAACGGATTTTAGCATACGAGGCTGATTCGCATGAAACGCTGATTCGCTTTCGGCGCGAAGCACAAGCCGCGGCGAGTCTGGATCATCCGAATATCCTCCCTATTTACGAAGTTGGCGAGGACGAGGACGGACTTCCGTTCTTCAGCATGAAATTCGCCGCAAGTGGCAGCTTGCGCGATGTCGCACCCGCTTTACGCAGCGAACCATCCCGCAGCGTGGCGCTCGTGGCGAAGGTCGCACGCGCTCTCCAGTACGCGCACGCTCAAAGGAATTCTTCATCGTGATTTAAAACCGGGAAACATTTTGCTTGATGGGCGTGGCGAACCATTGGTGAGCGATTTCGGATTGGCCAAATGGCTCGATACGAGGAGTAATCGTTACCCACACGCTGACGATTTTTGGCACACCGGTTATGTTGCACCCGAACAAGCCGAGGGCTCAACACGGAGTTTGGGGCCTAGCTGCAGATATTTACAGCCTCGGGGCAATTTTGTTTGATCTCTTGACGGGCCGGCCCACCATTCCTGGGTGACAACGTTGCTCGCTGTTATTCAACAAGCTGCTGAAAAACCGGCGCCAAAACTGCGCTCTTTCGCGCCAGCGCTCGACCGCGATCTGGAAATCATTTGCGCCAAATGTCTGGAGCGCGAACCGAACGCCGCGTTATTGCTCGGCCGAGGATCTGGCCGAAGACCTTGAACGCTGGCTGGCAGACCGCCCCATCATCGCGCGACCGGTTTCGGTCCCGGTGCACGTGTGCCGCTGGTCGCGACGCAATCCGGCTGCTGCAGGAATGGCTGTGCTCTTGTTGGCTCTGGGAATAGGCATCGGGATAATGACCTGGGAAGGTGCGTTACTTCGCCGCCCAGCGAATATTGCGATAGCGAGTGCATGCCGTTTGAAAATCTGAGCCAAACTAAGGAGAGCGCTTTTTTGCCGATGCTATCCAAGACGGCATCTTGACCAAGCTAGGCCGGGTGACGGATCTTAGAGTACTTAGCCGCACGAGTGTCATGGCATATCATGGCGCACGTAATGCCCGGCAAATCGGGCGGGCACTGAACGTCTCTCATGTGCTAAAGGGAAGCGTCCGCTGGGAGGCGGGCAGAATTCATTTAAATGCCCAGTTAATAGATACTCGTACCCGACAATCAAGTTTGGGCGGAGGAATACGATCAGGATTTGGCTAACGTGTTTCTAACCCAAAGCGAGGTCGCAAAAGAAGTCGCAAATCAGCTTAAAGCCAAAGTCTCGGATGTCGAGAAAGCCGCCATTGAAGAGCCACCGACCTCGGATTTTGTGGCCTACGATTTTTACCTGCGGGCGAGAGACCTTCTTTTGACCCTATTTAGCAGCAGGGCGGGGGCAGACCTGCTCCAGGCCGCCGATCTGCTGAACCAGGCTGTCGCGCGTGATCCCATCTTTTTTCCAAGCCTATTGCCAGCTTGCCTACACCCATGACCAGCTTTACTTCCTTGGCTTCGACCATAGTCCTGCCCGCCTGGCGCTGGCGGAAGCGGCTATCCAGGCGGCGTTTCGCCTCCGCCCTGAGGCTGGCGAAGCACACCTGCGCACGCGCAGATAATCTTTATAGAGGATACCTCGACTACGAGCGGAGCCCTGGCTGAACTGCGCCGCGGCGAGCCAGACCCTGCCCAATGCTTCCCGGCTATTCGACCTGAAGGGTTACATCGAGAGGCGTCAGGGGCGCTGGGAAGAATCCGACGCGGAACCTGGAGCGCGCGATTGAACTCGACCCGCGCAACTTTTTACGCTCCAGCAGATTGCGATCAGTTACGGAGTTCTCCGGCGCTACGCTGAAGAAAAGTCCGTGTTAGATCGCGCGTTAGCCATCGACGCCGAACGATGTCGATACGAAAGTAGCGCGCGCGTCCGTGGAATTTCACTGGAAAGCCGATACTCGGCCGCTGCATCAAGCAATCGATTCGATTCGGGCGACAAATCCCGCTGCCTTGCCGAACATCGCCAATGATTGGTTGAGTTGTGCGCTGGCCGAGCGCGACGTTGCTGCAGCAACACATGCTTTAAACGCATTCGGCGAAATACCTCTAACCGACTATGCGGTTCACTCAAATCGCCCGCTAATAGAAGGCGTTATCGCTCGCATGACGAATGATGACGAAACGGCACGGGCGGCATTCACCGCTGCACGCGTGGAGCAGGAGAAAGCGGTTCAAGCTCAACCAAATTACGGGCCGCCGCTGTGCGTGCTTGGTTTGATCGACGCAGGTCTTGGTCGTAAAGAGGAAGCGCTGCGCGAAGGCCGGCGCGCGGTCGAGCTTCTTCCGGTGGAAAAAGATGCAATCAACGGCCCACTTATGATCGCGTATTTGGCAATGATCGCTGCATGGGTTGGCGAGAAGGATCTCGCCTGCGAACAGCTTGCAATCGCCGTCCGTTCCCCGAGCACTCGTCAGTTATGGCCAGCTGAAACTGCTGCCGTTTTGGGATCCACTGCGGAGACGATCCGCGCTTTGAAAAAATCGTCGCCTCGCTCGCGCCAAAGAAACAGCACCGACACCACGCCCGGCACCATGAGAAAAGAGTGAACGTCACGAGTTTTAGAAAGTCGCCGACTGCTCGTTGTCTCAAATCAATGTTGCTGCCGTATTCTAACCGAAGCGGGAAGCAATTTACAGTAATCACCAATCGGCAAGCACTGCGACTAAGGTATAATAGACAGGCCGGCCGGCCTAGCTCTCTCTTGTCGTTTCTAATGCCGGACCACACTCAGAATTTCTCCAATCTGTTGGGAGATTTCCGCAATATCGTAGAAAATGATGAAAGGAAATCTTTGGCAACAAACTGCGAGCACTCACCGGTGCGGAGAGGCGGTTTTTGGACACCGTGCTGATTCATGTTCCACCGCGCTAGGTTAAGTCCCCGTGTAATTCCTGGTCCCTCGCAGTTTGTTGCCTTGTTTCTTCCCGGAGACCACGGCTGAGACGCAGCCCCAACTCCATCCGGCTTCCTTGAAGCGCGGCAAGGAACATGCCCGTCCTGATGGCACGGTGGCGCCCGCTCAGGTCACCTTGATTCATATCTCAATCGCCGTTCCGCTTTTCTCGGAACTTCGTCGCGGTGGCTCCGTAGAACGAGGTGACAAATGCACAACGAAAGGGAGGAAAATTCGATAACTAGGCCAAGAGAGACTGGGCAAACCCAGCGGCAAATAACTGATAGCAATTAAACTCACTCACGCGGTCCGTCCGCTGGCGGACCCCTGTGAAAGGTCAGGCTCTCTTCGCTGGTGGACAGAGGATCGCAAGCGCGCGCCTAACCAGTGAGCGGCCAGCTCTCGCTCGTGAAAAGCCCGAACAGTGATCGCCACCGCGTCTTCCACTAGCGATTCGTAGATTCGTGCGATAAGAAAAGTGTGCCTCTTATCAGCGAAAAAGGCGGACTTAACCGGCTGCAACACCCTTTGTCGTCGGGAGGCTATCTCTACCAAAGACTGCTGGCTTATTTCAACTTGAGTGACGCCCGAGGAGATCAGCGTACCGGTCAAAGGGAGCATTCTGCACATGTTCCTCCCATTCGATAAATTCCCTGAGCTTGTCAGCAAGGGCCCTATCAAAAATTCCCAGTGCATGCCAGGTCACTAAACGGAACTTGGGATGGTACCGCGCTCCCGGAAGATCTTTAGGAACGGACTCTACGATCTGCTTGCTCACCACTATGCCTCTTGGGCGAGTGGTTAGCTGCGTCGCCGGTGCTTTGCCAGGTTTATTCCCGTTATTACGTGCTACGGGATTTACGGATTAATGTTTCGCAGAAATTTTCAAAAAGTTAGAAATCGTCGGAATATCTTCTGACAATCCGTCGAACTTCGCTGCACCGTTCCCGTAGAACGAGGTGAGAAATGACCCCCGCAGAATGACCCCCAAGGAGTCGCGCCATCGCGGCCAGGCCTCGCACATACAAGACTCGAAAAAGGCGGCTGTGCACGGTATTTTTGGACGGGACGACGCTTAGTAGAATCATCGCCGCACGGTCTTAAATAAAACATTTCTTGTATTGATGACTGGCCTACTTTCGTTCGTTTCTTCCGAGGCGGGCATCCCGCCACCGGACGGAGGCAATACCAATGGCAACACCGCTGAGGGCACTCAGGCGCTCTTTAGCAACACAACCGGCAACGCCAACACGGCCACCGGTGTAGGTGCGCTCTATAAGAACACAACCGGCACCGGGCAACACCGCTACTGGTATGGCCGCGCTGGGTAGTAACACAATCGGTTTCGCCAACACGGCCATCGGGGCAAGGGCCCTCTTAAGCGCAACCGGAAACTATAATATCGCATTAGGCGATTCAGCCGGTGAATCTCTCAGCACGGGCGATAATAATATCGATATCGGCTACAATGTCCTCGGTGCGAAGGGCGAGAGTAACACCATCCGGATCGGCAACGCAGATATCAGGGCAACCTATATTAGGGGAATCAGTGGACAAACAGTCGTCGGAGGTGCTGCCGTCTTTTGTGGATTCAAGTGGAAAGTTAGGCACGATGACCGCTTCAACGCGAGTCAGCGACGAGATTAAGCCGATGGACAAAGCGAGTGAAGCAATCCTGCGCTGAAGCCGGTCACCTTCCGCTACAAGCAGGAGATTGATCCCGAGGGCATCCCGCAGTTTGGCCTGGTGGCAGAGGAAGTGGAAAAGGTCAATCCCGATCTGGTGGCTCGCGACGAGAAGGGCAAGGTCTATACGCGTGCGCTACGAAGCGGTGAACGCGATGTTGCTCAACGAGTTCCTCAAAGAGCACCGCAAGGTGCGGGAACAGGAAGCCACGATCACGCAGATAAAATCAACTCTTGCAAAACAGGACGCGACAATCACGCATCAGCAAAAGCAGATTGAAGCACTTACTGCGGCCTGCAAAAGTAAACGCACACCTTGATATCAGCAAGCCTGCACCGCAAGTGGTCAACAATTCCTAAAGCCGGTTGAGTGGTGGCCGCGTCTCAGGCGTCGATTGCCGCGGGGAACGAGCTGGGTTGCAGACGCCCATCGCGGCGACGGGAAGAGGTTTATCGAGCCAAAACAGCTCTGGCACAAAGCTACCGTCCAGGGAGCCGAATCTCAGGCAACGCTAGACCTACATTCGAGGCAATAACAACAAGAAGAAGATCAAGCGAGGCCGATTTTCCAGCCGAAGCGCCAGAAAGCAACTCCCACAAGTATGAAGCAGGCAACGCTGAGCACTCCCTGCACGATTTGTCCTCCGAGTGTTCTAAAGAATGCTCCCTTACTGAGTTCAACGAATCCTGTGGTCGCGCCAAGAATAATGGTGGCACCAAGCAAGCGGAAAAGCATAGCGCGCACGAGGTATTCCTCGAAATACCTGTCATTCTCTCGTGGTTGCCTTACAGAGGCAGCAAGCCTCGTGCCCAAAACGCGAAATTCTCACCGACAGTTAGTAAATATCGATTTGCTACTGGGTTACAATCTAACAGAATGACCTACCTTTTTGAAGCGTTCAGTGCCGAATCGTAAATTGTTCTGACGGTCGTAAGGGTTTCCTGCCGATTCGGCCAACAGGCGGATGCGCCCTATTGGGCTGCTACTCGGGCTGTTTCTTTTCGAAACTCTCGTTCCGCCGTTTCCGTGAAACAAAGAAGGAACCATGGTCGATGGCGGATTCTTTGCAGCTTTATCAACCCACGGCCAAGGTCCGACCACCAAGATGACGAAGCTCAAAACAAATATCATTCATGCTGAGGAAAGGCCTTCATCTTCTTGTAATGGGCACGAAGCCCCTCAAGCGTGAGCGCCAAACCTTGTTCTGGGAATGAGCCGGCTCATCGCGATCGCATGCTTCGCGGCTGCGGCGTGGGGTCTTATCGTGGAGGGCAATCTCTGGCCGCAACGGCGACACCCACGCCTACACCAAGAGCGACGCCCAGGGCGATGCCTACACCACGGCCTCGTCCAACACCGGCGCCGCGTCCTACTCATCCACCCACACCTACCCCGACCCCAACTGCAACCCCCCATACCAACTGACGACACCCACGGCTACGCCGACAGCCACGGCGACGGCGACACCAACTAGCGACGCCCACGGCCACTGCGACAGCCACGCGCGACCGCTACACCAACTGCGACACCCCACGGCCTACGCCGACAGCCACGGCGACCGCTACACCAACTGCGACGCCCACGGCTACCGCGACAGCCACGGCGACCGCTACACCAACAACCTGCGACGCCCACGGCTACGCCGACAGCCACGGCGACCGCTACACCAACTGCGACGCCCACGGCTACGCCGACAGCCACGGCGACCGCTACACCAACTGCGACGCCCACGGCTACGCCGACAGCCACGGCGACCGCTACACCAACCGCGACGCCCACGGCTACTGCCGACAGCCACGGCGACCGCTACACCAACTGCGACACCCACGGCTACGCCGACTGCCACGGCAACGGCGACACCAACTGCGACACCCACGGCTACGCCGACTGCCACGGCGACACCAACTGCGACGCCCACGGCTAACGCCGACTGCCACGGCGACGGCGACACCAACTGCGACACCCACGGCTACGCCGACTGCCACGGCGACACCTACACCTCTAGTCGTCGACGGATGACTTCAATCGCGCAGATGGGCCGCTGGGAGCCAATTGGACGAAGCCGCCGGCGTCGGAACACAACCTGGTCATCGTCAACAACCAGGTAGGGGTGGATGTCGAGAACAGCCACAACTATGCCTTTTGGTCGGCTGATAGCTTCAGTGAGGATCAGTATTCCCAGGTTACGATGGTCAACATTGGCAACTGGAACGGGGTCATTGTCCGAGCCAAAGCTGATGTTGATGAGTTTTACCTGGACATTGTTACCGGCGACCAACGACCTATCAGTATTTATGTCCGGACTGCTTCCGGCTATACCACCTGCTGCCGCCGGCTCTACGGAAATCTGGTCGCCTGGCGACATCGTTAGCCTTGAAGCTTCCGGCTCAGGTCCGGTAAACCTGACCTCTACTGAAAATGGCAATCCCGTTCTAACTTGATGACCGATTCGACGTAGTAACATCACCGGTGGCAGTCCTGGAATTGGAATTTATTCGCCATCCGGTTCTAAGCATTGAGGGTTGACAACTGGGAGGCGGGGATCTCGGATGCTCGGGGTTCTGCTGCCGGAGACGCAGGAGCCCAGTGCGCCGGCAAATCTTGTGGCGACTGCAATAGGTGTTAGCCAGGTCCACCTGAGTTGGACGGCGTCAACGGACAACGTGGGGTAACGGGCTATCTCGTGCAGCGGCAGGACCCTGGAAGCACGAGTTTTGTGCAGGTGGGAACGACTACAGGAACTAGCTACACCGACACGGGATTGGCAGCGGGTAGTGACTACAGGTATCGAGTCCTGGTCGCGGATGCGAGGGGGAACCTGAAAGAGTATTCAGGTGTGGCCAGCGTGACGACAGCTTCACCAACGATCAATCCTCGCAGAGCACGATAACGAGGAGAATGAAAGCCAACCTCGGCGGCCAATGGACAAACCATCGCTAACCGTTTGTTTGTCAAGCTACGTCATACGACCTGCTCGAACGAAATCAAACTATCAGCACCTCGATTAGCGGTACCAGCTTGGATTGTGTCGATGCAATTTTGCCGACGAACGAGCTTGGAAGGGGCGTGCTAGCCGTTCGCGCGCGAGCAAACTCTCACAGAAGGTCTAGCATCATCGTGCAATCGCGCTGCCACCCTTCGTAGCGAGCGCATTGCCGCCAAGTCTTTAATCTGCTCGCATTTTCCCAGCTTACCTCCCAACTCACTCGGGTTCATTGCATCACCGGCCGACCGTAGACCATTGCGTGTAGCCGGAAGAACCTTTCTCAGCGGTCGGGTCGTGTTCATGCTGACATCTACGGAAACTAGACGGCGAAGGTTCCAAAATGGTCTTTGAACGCCTTCTCGCGAGAGAAGGGCTTGTGTCGATGCGATTTTGTCGATCGCGAGCCTGGAAGGGGGCACAAAAGCGCCAGTGGTTCGCTGCATCGCCTTTTAAAGGCGATAGCCGTTACTGTCCCTTGGCTGCGGCCCTGTCTCCTCTTTGATTGCGTCAGCTTCGCTCACATACTCGCCCTTCTTGGTCGTGCCGTAAAAACGAGAGCCCTCTTTGTGATAAACGTGTGTCTCGGTATTGACCCACACCAACCCGTGTCCGCCGCCTGGTGCTGGAGTCGCGCGTGCCGGCGCCTCCGGTGGCAGGTGCTGCGGCAGGCGACGCGCTGACTGAACTCTTAGGTTTGAACAAATCACCGAGCGTGGAATTTACCGGGCGATGCCGACGCGGTGGGACTTGTAGCCGGACTCGCTGCTGCCTCAGTGTTTGCTTTCTTGCGAGCACGTTTCGCTTTCGGCGATGCTGCTGGCGACTCGGCCGTTGCAGGCGAAGCAGCTGTCTCAGCCGGTCAGGCTGTCGCTTCAGCCCTTTTGTGCGTGGCGATGTTTTTTTGCCGGTGAAGGCGATTCGGCAGGCAACTCGGCTGGCGCGAGTAATTGAGCTTGCACGACGCAAGTGCTGGCAAGACCGATTACTGAAGCGAGCGCAAAAACTTAATAGTCATCACGTCGAGTGTCCGCCGCCTGATGCGCATCGGCAACGAAGATTGTTCGTCCGCTGAGAATCCACAGTTGCGACGCAGCCCCAACTCCAACCAGCTTTGCTGAGATTGTCAGCGATGACTTCCCAGATTCGTTTCACGCCGCACAATGGTGCTTCCTATTGCGCTCCCACACAGCAATCACAAATGATGTGATCGGGGACCCAAATAACACATGTGCCACAACGTTCACCGGGCCTTCCCGCATTATACTAAGGTATAATAGACAAACCGCCCGGGCATCTCTACTCTCTTTGGGTAGCGGCCGCACAAAGAAAGAAGCCATGACCCACCTTGTCCCGACACTTCTCTGCACGATCTGGGCAATTCTCGCGCCCCTGATCGCGTTCGTGGCCGGCTATATTTCCGGGGCAACAAGAAAAAGATGACTCCGGATCAGCATCTACTCCATGGCCGCGGCCTAGTCCCCGAGACTTAGCCTTGGCAAACCTCGATAGCACTTTCACGAAAATCTTAACTTTTCGAGAACTCTGTCTCATCGTTTCCGAGAGGGCCACCTGTATGCGCTATAGATACGTATACACGGCGCATAGACTAAGCGTCCAGTCTGTCTGAAGGATCGCGGAATATCCGACGATGAATTACAGCGGCGTGCTGGAGAGGAGCAAAATGAATCAACCAGAAGTTCGGAAATGCCTCTATTGCGGCAGGGAGTTCACGCCTAACAGTCGCAATCAAAAGTTCTGCTCGTATCAGTGTCGCTGGGACAATCGAGGCGGAACTACGGACGCTTGAACGAAGGTCTGCCAGCGAAGGGGAGGGCGGCCTGAACGAACTGGCGTAATGACGAGTTCGCCAGCAAGCCAAGATAAGATAGTCACCCGCTAACATGAAGCGAGCCACGCGCAACTAGCCAACCAAGCGCACGAGCGAGCCACACTGATCAGAACGTCATGTCTGGGGCGGATCCGATGGCTTGAACTTTCAATACCGGCGGGAGATACTGCGTCCTGTAGACAGCTGTTGGAATCAATAGCTGAGACCCAGCCCCAAACTCCAACCGGCTTTACTGAGTTTGTCCGCGATTGTCTCCCAGTATCGTTTCACGGCTGCTTTTCCTCGCAGAGTTTTTGGAAACGCGGATCGGCGCGCAACGGATCCTACATCGCTGCCCAGCTGTCACTTGTTAGGCCCGATCTGCTCCGGACCTGAGAGAAGCTGCTGGAAATCGGGACGGTTACGGATCGGATCCCAGACTGGATCAATCTTCAAACGAGCGATGGAAACTGTACCGACCTGCCGGGATGGAGAGCAAACGTCGAAGCCTCTTAATGGCTTCCTCAGGTGCGCCTGCACGCGCCTCGATTTGCGCGAGCCCGATCTGGAGAATCTGGACCACCCACAGCGTCTTTCTCGATGGATATTGAATCCGCCGCCTGCCTAGAAAGGCGCAGAGCATCGGCATTGCGTCCGAGGGCGAGGTAAACCCAAGATAGCTCCGTCATCGCGAAAATGTCATCCGGCCGCTCGCTGAGCCTGGCCTCAACTAGGGGCAGCGCTTCTTCTCTCCCATTAATTTGGCTGCCTCAGGCTCTCCCTGCAATGGATCGCGGCAGCGGCAGACGTTCTCAGGCCGATTAATCCTGACATCATTTTGTTGCAGGAAGTGCGGGATTACGAAGCATGTGCTCGCCTCGGTGAAGCCATCGCGCCGGGAATGTATCACGTCGCAATTTGCTCTGCGTTCAAGGAACCGTTCCAGAGAGGACTAGGTAAACAGCAGGTGGCGATTCTATCCAAATATCAAGCGCAAGCCGCTTGGGGCGGAACCCTGGAAATCCATAATATACCTGACTTCACTACAGAGGCGCCTCGCTTTCTGCCCTTGCAGCGACTGATTCTGACTGATCCAAAATAAAAAGCATCCGGTCGGGCCGAAATTTTCGAATTGTCAGCGACAATTTCCACGGCAGCTAACAAAGGAAAATCTCCATGAAAAACAAATCCCACTTCACAATCTGCATTCTTTAATCTTCGCGTTTTAATTGCTGCGGTCTTTTGCCTCGGTGCTCTCGCTGTGGCGCTGTTCGCCCAAACAAAGAGCGCAAGGCCGACTCAACAAAGCAATCGCTCCGTGGGCGCACAGGACGCTCCCGGTACGCAGACGCCCGATGTCGTGCGGTTGATGGGACCGGTTATTCAAAACAACGATTTGCGCAGTCTCCCTTACGTTGCTCCAAACGCGGAGATCGAAGAGAAGCGGCTGACGCGTTATCCGCACCCGGAAATTCCAAGCCCGACCAATCAATCCGATTATCCGCGATTCGAGACGTTAGTGAAGCAAATCGCACCGCCCACGCCGACGATGCCTGCGCCGCTGCTGACTTTCGATGGGATGAACTCAAGCCAGAGTGGTTGTCATGTGTTTGCCACCTGACACCGATGGCGATGTCGGCCCGAATCACTATGTCCAGTCGGTCAACAGCTCGATCAAGATTTTTGATAAAAACGGTAATCCGCTCAATGGCCCAAATGGAACGACCTACAACTCTTTCTTCCTGACCCTGGTAGGCACGCCTTGTTCGGGCTTCAACAATGGCGATGGGTTCGTCTTTTATGATCATCAGGCTAATCGCTGGGTGGTGAGCGATTTTGCCTTTCCCGGCTCGCTGCCCGGCTCAGGACCGTTCTACCAATGCATCGGTGTATCTCAGACAGGCGACCCCGTCAGCGGAGGCTGGTTCCTCTATGCGATCCAGCATGACCCGTCCAACCCCACCTGGATCGGTGATTACCCGAAGTTGGCGATGTGGAACAGCGGCGGGAGCCCTGCACAAAACGCCTATTATCTCACGGTCAACTTGTTCAATGGCGTTACGCTTGGCTTTCAAGGCGTGCGGGTCTTTGCTCTCGACCGCGCATCCATGCTCACCGGCGGCGCCGCTAACACCATTGCCTTTAACATCACCCCTGCCGGCCTGGGCGATTCCTACAGTCTGGTTCCAGCTGGTTTTCGCACGGAGCATGCCTCCGCCTGCGGGCAGGGATGAGTTTCTCATCTCTGTCGATAGCCCCGCCACCGGCGGCGTGACTTTGACTCAGGTGCATGGCTGGAAATTTCACGTCGATTTTGGCACACCGGCTAATTCGACTCTCGGCCTCGGCGTCAACCATACCCCAAATGCCAACGTCACCGTAGCCGGGTTCGTTGACGCATTTACCAATACCGGCACGCTCCTGGTGCCCCAGAACGGGACAGCACACAAAGTTAGACACCTTGGGCGACAAAATCATGACGCCGCTTGTTTATCAAAATAGGTCCGGCACGGAGTCGTTGTGGGCGTCGCAGACTGTTATTCTGAATTACCCGAACGGGCCAACTGCCGATTCGCTGGTATCAAATGAATGTGACTGGCGGCAATTTTCCCGCTACGCCGGTGCAGCAGCAAAGCTGGACGAATGGCAGTGATGGTTTGTGGCGGTGGATGCCCAGCATCGCAGTGGATCAAAACGGAAACATGGCCATCGGCTATTCCACCTCCAGCGCGACGCAGGAACCTTCCATTCGTTATGCCGGACAGGCTGGCTTCCGATCCGTTGAATAATCTCGGTCAGGGCGAAGCCGTAGCTGACTGCTGGCGGAGGCCACCAGACCCATTCCAGCGGACGCTGGGGCGATTACAGCATGCTGACTATCGATCCTGCCGATAATCTGAGTTTCTGGCACACCAACGAATATTATCCTGTCACCGGTAGCGCTTAGCTGGTTTACGCGCATCGGCGAAATTCCGATTCCCCTCTGCCGCAAGCCCAACTCCAACACCAACGCCAGCTCCTACAGCCCACCCCAAACCCGACGCCTACACCAAAACCCGACGCCTACACCAACGCCGATTTCTCAATGCACTGTTCCCTAATTTTATTGGTGTCCGATTAAAATCGAGGACCCAATCAATTTGAGACAATGCGGGATTTTTACAACCAGGGGTCACCACCGTCGGCCCCGGCGGCCACAACATCACCTGCTGAAGTCTTCCTCCGGGATATGTCGGCTCTTATCGCCACAACAACAACAATCACGGTTACGGCCAGATAGTCTGGTTTGGCTTTCCGGACAACGTTTGACACCCCGCGCGAGCGCCGCTGGTGACGGCATGTTGACCGAAATGCCCCAGATCGCTTCTGTTCCTTTGATTACGGTCGTCCATGATTCGCAACCGTGCGAGAGAGCGAATATGTCACGAGGGGCAAACACTAGATCATGGGTCCAGAAGGAAACCGGGTTGAACTCTGGGAACCAAAGAACCGCTGAATTAGCAGAAGCGGCTTCGCGCGCGCTTCATTCTAAAAATTAAAGTGGGCGGTGAGGGTTTCGAACCCCCGACCCTCTCGGTGTAAACGAGATGCTCCACCACTGAGCTAACCGCCCGTGTTTTACACTTTGTTGACACCATGAAAATGCGCCAAATCAAAACCGCAAAATTTTTAGGCTTGTCCCACCGCATTTATGCGCACCGATACTGTATCGGTGAAATTGCATGCAGCCAAGAATGGCACATTTCAGAAGGGGTGGGAGAACGCCTTTTTACCGGTATTCACCCGATAACAGGCGTCTATTATGCCCGTGTAAGGGGAGCAGGATACAAAGCGCTCGCTCCGAACATGACCCCAGCGTTGGCGAAGCGCGAGGCTGCAGATTTCCGGATGAGCAACGGCAAATCAGCCCTAGCGTTCAACCTGACTCTCGCTCAGTTGTGCGACCGCTGGCTGGCAACGGGCAGAACGCCAAACCAAAAACGCTCACGACAAACGTGTTACGAGCAGATCAAAACCCGCTGGCCTGGAGGTGTCGCTCAGCGTGTTCGCGATATTGCTCCCTCACGAGGCGGACCTGTTTCTGGCTCAGTTCAAGTTTGGCGCCGCAAGTCAGAATGCCTTTGTGACCGTCCTTCGGGAGTTGTTTGATTTTGCTGTCGGGGACAATTGCCTTTACAAAAAGCCCTTGTGCGCACCTGAAGTTCAAAAACGCGAAAAACCGATTCGATTAACTCCCACCACCTACGAGCAGTTCAAAGCGATCATTGCTGACGTGCGGGCGCAGCCGTTCAATCTGAACGCGCAGGACAGCGCAGATTTTTACAGGTATTTCTTGGGCTTCGGTTTGGGACAGGCCGAAGCTGGTTCACTTCACCGGGAGGACATTGATTTTGATGCCGGCCGCCTCATTACGTTCCGGCACAAGACAAGCACAGGCTTCGCCATTCCGATTTTTCCCCCAGCTTAAACCGCTTTTAGAAATACTGTGTGAAGGAAAATCAATGGGGACCACATCTTTAAAGTTCGAAACGCAAAGAAAGCTCTGGCTGAATTCATGCCGTCGCCTTGGCTATCCCTCCTTAAGCCAGCGCTCACTCCGAAGAATGTTCATATTTCCTTTTTGATCGAGAAGGTTATCGACATTAAGGTTATTAGTGAATGGCGAAGGGTTTGCATGACGATTGGAAAGCTAATCCTCGACACCTACAGTCATGTTAATCCGGTCCGGCATTCGCAGCGGATGGCTGAGCTAATGACCGAGCAAGCCAGAAAACGTAATCGCCTTACAAGGGGCGGGCCGCTGTGGTACTCAAACCGGATGACGCAATCGGATACGCGCAATTTTACAGCCGCTGACATGATAGCAATACGTAACG
>ERZ1370068.8843-contig-7665_pt1 | contig 41642 bp, 65 predicted proteins | sample MGYA00561227_ERZ1370068 | MGnify/ENA primary metagenome ERZ1370068 (study PRJEB38410, sample SAMEA6850437) | metagenome | study: Metagenomic assessment of the ecological functions of the soil: analysis of the soil microbiota associated with the... | reverse complement strand
AACCACCGTATCATCGCTTGACTTAACACAGACGCTGAAAATCTTGATATCTTAACATACTGGGATCGAAAATCTCGATTGAGTAAATCTCACACAGGAGGTATGACATCCGCGACACGGTCCGGATCTTCCTTGTAGGCGACGTTTACGCTGATAACGTAGGCTGACCAGTCCTTGGTCATGTTCGAGAGTGTATTGATGGATCCGTTGGGAAATACGTGAACGACCGCGGCTTCGTCACGCAAAACGATGGTTCGAAACGAGATCGCTTCCACCAATCCTCCGGTGCCGTTGATGATAGCGACATCGCCGACCCGGACTTGATTTTCGAGGATGAGAAAGAAACCGCTGACGAGATCTTTGACCAGATTCTGAGCGCCAAAGCCAATTGCCAGACCGACGATACCGGCACCGGCGAGGACAGGGGTAACATTGACTCCGAGTTGTCCCTAGTGTCATCAAAAACCACAACGAACCAGACAAGCCCCACGACAATGGTCCATAGAACGCTCATCAAGGTCAGCACTCTCTTCGTGGCGGCTCCCGGAGTAACTTCCGCAGCCGCTGCGGCCCGGTTGAGGAGCGTTTCCAGGCGATTGAAGGCGACGCGCAACAATCTGAGACCTAGATAGGCAATACCAATGATCAAAGCAATGCGCAGCGATGCTTTGGCAAAATCCACTCCGATATCGATGAGCTTAGGCAAAAATGTCTCCGTTGAATTTCCAAACATTGCTGATTCCTCCTTCGTTAGTGATCGGAATATTATTGTGACTGACGCTCAGAGTTGCCATGCCGCGATTTCCTGAATGGCTTCTTACTATACCGCAAAAAATAAAGTGTGAAGCCATTGTAGATGCTTCCGCCGGTGAATTTTACCCTTGACAACGTCGTCGAACGCGTTAAGTTCCGGCCATCTAACCGGAGGTCAACCATGAATCGTCGAGTCAAGGCTGTTTCCACATTACCGTTGGCGTCGGCATTGCTTTGGTTCAATAAGACCGAGGCGGCGACGTTGGAAAAATCAGGTTTCCGTATTCGCCCATCGCCTGGAACAGTTTGCCCTGGTGGATGGCCAAGGAGGGCGGGTTTTTTGAGAAGTATGGTCTCGACGTGGAGTTGAATTACGAAGGAGCGTCATCAGTGATAGTTCAGGCGATGTTAGCCGGAGAAGCGAATTTCGCCGGTTTGGCGGGCCCGCCGGTGGTGTCGAACGTGTTAAACGGTGGCGATGTTATTCAAGTCGCCGCCGTGGTGAAGACGTTTACGATTCCGATGTATGCCCAGGCTTCCATCAAGGAAGTCGCCCAATTAAAGGGACAAAAAGTCGGTGTGAGCCGCTTTAACTCGATTTCCCACATTGCCGCCCTTAATATCTTCCAAAAGGCAGGTGTCACGGGCGCGACCATTATCCAGACAGGTGGTATTCCAGAGTCCGCCGCGGCGCTGATGTCGGTGCAATGTTGCGGCTGCCATGGTGCCGCCCGCCGCAAAGCGTCATGCTTAGAGAAAAAGGGTTTCGCGAGCTGGTCGGCGTCAGACAATTTCGGGAATGGAATATTCCGGTGGTTGAAAATGGAGTCGCCGCCCGCCGCTCCTACGCGGAGAAAAACTCGAATGTGGTCAAGCGATTTATCCGGGCGGCCTTTGAAGGCATTCGGCAGACTTACGACAACAAGGAGCTGGCCATGAAGACCTTGGCCAAGTACACCAAGCTTACGGATGAAAAGTTGTTGGATGAGAGTTATCGATTTTCCGTGGAAGCTCTTTCAAAAGACGCGTCCATGCCTGCAGAGGCCTTTACCGTCACTGGTGGAGCAGATGGTCAAGCCAGAAATCCATCGATGCCGCCGCCGCGAAAAGCTCCCGGTGTCGGCCTATTACGACAACCGTTATGTGGATGAGCTGGAAAAGGAAGGGGTTCTTCAAAAACTCTGGCAGTGATGGATGGATGAATGCCTGGTTTCGAGTTACGAGTCTCGGGTTAATCTCCAAAATCAGGCAGCCGAAGTTGAGCTACGATGGCGATAGAACGGCGCGCAAGCCTTTGAGCCACGGGTCGAGCGTCGATCAGGCGCAAAAATTCTGATGGATGGTTCGGGCCAGCAGCGCAGGGGAGTCATTTCGCACCCGGGCCGTCACGTCAACAACGTTCTGTACGTCCTTAGGCATCCCGGCGACGTTGTTTAGCCATTTAAGCCCGCCAGGGTTATCGGTCTCTGTCAGCAAGCAGATGATCCGGAATCTCGCGGGCGATGGCTTGTATGGTTTCGGAATAGGAAACTTCTACGCCGACGGTGAAGTAAGCGCCGAATTGAATTAGAGCGCGAAGGATATCCAGCGGTCCTGAATACCAGTGAACAATCGCGCGCTGAATATCGTAGCGCTCCAGCAGGTCGAGGATTTTTTTCTCCGCCCTTTCCGTATGGCAAATTCACCATTTCTTTGCCCCGGGCTGCGGCAAGAAAATATTCCAACACCTTAACTTTGTGCGGGTACTGAGAGCTGTCTCTTCACCCAGTGAAAATCCAGGCCGATCGTCGCCGATGGCGGGACTCTGTCGATCAGCGGGCTCAACTCGTTTAGACGAACCACATATTCCGGAGCCCGCCTGGGATGGATCCCGAATGTGGGCAGCACCAGGTCACACTCGTCGCCGATTTCAGGCTGCGTTCATACGATGGCACGTCCATCGCCACCGCGATGGTAAAAACCTGGTGGGTTCGAATCTCCCGTGATCGCTCGTTGAGATCTGGCCCATACTTGTCAATATGTACGTGAGCGTCAATGAGCATGATTAGCCCATACCAATCCGGCACAACAGCTGTCAACGCTGCTGAGTATGGCTGGTGGAGTAAAGTCAGGCAATCCTTAGCATGGATCGCGGAACGGTTAGAGGTTCCGCATGGTTTCGGATTTGCACTTCCACAGGGCTCCCGGGGAGAGTCGGACCGGTAGGCGTTGACAACAACGCCAAAACGAGCCGAAGACGGGCATTGACACGCTTTGGGTCCTCGGACCGGGATACTTGGTTGAGCCGGCCCACACGGGGAAGTCGCCTTGTCCTGGTCAAACGGTGGACACTCTGGTCCGGTACAGAGTGTGCGTTGGGACCCGCTGGAGACGTTGGACGTTCGTTGCCGCGCCCACACACACCGCGCCACGGTACACCGGGCACCATGCGTAACTTTCAACCTCCCTGGCATAACCCTAGCCCTGCTCGCGCCGCCGAGCTGACGCTCGACATATCCTGTCCGGCGGAAGACTCAAAGTCGGATTTTGGCGTCGGATGGTCGCAGGACGAGATACCAGATCAGTCACAAGGACATGGCGCGCGCATGGCGCGCGCAGCGCCGATGAACTCATCCAGGCTCCCGAGAATGGAGACCACCGATCCGGTGCATCACCGAAATACTACCGGATCCCCAAAATCCGGGCCATCGGTCCAGGAAGTCCCGTGCAAAAGCCTCGTGTCCGCCGACGGCTGACTTTGCGGCCTCATGCGCCTCTTCGCTGGCTATGAAGCGAGGTTGCGTGCTGAGGCCAACGGCCGGTTTCCTGGTCGGGAAATTCTGCCTGCACAGCGGAGTTAAAGCCACCGTTCGCGGGGACCACAGGCATGGCAAAGGAAGCTGCCAAGCGATCCCTCCAGCGATGGAACTCTATCGACCGCGCCAACGTCGAAATTCATGACCGTCCCATCCAGGAAAGCACCGACAGGCCGACTTTAACCGGCACCCTGGAGCTGGGGATTGCGTCGAAGACGCGCAAAAACGACGTGGCAAAAACTCGGCGCAGCAGTGAAATCGTCCCGACGCACATTCTCGCCGGGCGTGTAGGGCCGATAGATGTCGTCTCATCGGATGGAGCAATCCTTTGGCGAAGCCAATAGTGAAGTCGGGCCTGACGTGCTTTAGTGTGAAGGCGTGAGCTTGACGGCTTCAAGCCGTAAGCTGGTTAGCGTTAAATAATTTGCCACCGCTTTCCACCAGGAGAATTCGACATGGGAATCACCCGACGTGGTTTCCTCGTCACTCAATTCGACCGTTATCGCCGCTGCTCTGCTTGTCCGCCTGTGCGGACTGACCCAAGCCGGCCGTGAAGGTGCTCGGGCTCAAACGATAGCTGGCTACATGAAATTACTGTCGACAACGCGGCACATGTTCGTGTGGCGATGGAGGCGCGATTTTTCAAGACGAAGCGCTTGAACTAAACTGTGCTGATATCGGCTGGCGCCGTGATCGCACAGGGGTGACTTCCGGCGATCTGCAGATCGGCTGACCAACGTGATCTCACTTTAACAGGCGCACGTCGAGGGCTTCGATTTCAAACTGATCGCCGTACGGGGGCGACGAACGTCAAGGCCGGGGGCGAGAGCCACGCCATCGAAGTATTAAAAACCTCGCCCATCAAGGGCGCTAGGACTCGAAGGGTGACCGTCGCGGTCAATACGTTGAACAACATTGTTCACTTGATGGCGATGGCGTGGGTCGATAAGAGTGGCGCAGTTCCGCAAGGTAAAATTGCGGTGCGCTTTTCCCTCGGATGGAGGCGGCTCTGGTCGAGGAAAATCGACGCCATCAGCGTCCACGAACCGTCTCAGCGACGGCGGCGCTGGAACAACAGACCCGCGTCTGGCGTATCCTTGGGGCGACGTGCTGCCGGTTTCTGACTCCAGTTGGTTCGTTCTTCTGGAAAATGGATTGTAAAAGAACAAGGAACTGGTCAAGCCTTTGTCCGCGATCAGTCAGGGGCGTTGACCTCGATTCACGCGGATCCGGAAGGAGTCGCGCTGCCATGATAAAGTGGGCCTACTTGAGCCACTGATTTGGCCGGTGAGATCGGGTTGTCGGTCTTCGAAAAGGGGATTCTGAGAAAGATGTCCAGGCGACTATCGACTTGATCGACAGAAATACAAGCTCTATCTCTGCGCCTATTAACACGTGCACGATGTCATCAGCTGACTGGCGCCGAAGGGCTGATGAGGAATGAGTGCGCTGGAGCAATGGAGTATTGGGGGATCGGCATACTGGGAGGAGTGGGGATTTGACGCAACGAATCGAGAGAAGAATGAACTCTGCTTTTTCCCAGTACTCCACCACTCCAATACTCCAACCTCCTTCGGATTTATCTCAGGTGTCCATCTATTAATCACCTCGTGCCGATCCTCGAAGTCCAAGGTCTCTTCCAAAGCTTATCGCCAAATGGGCGGCGAAACGACAGTGGCGATTGGCAAATATCTCTTGCCGGGTCGAAGCGGGGAGTTTGTTTCGTTCGTCGGCCCTTCCGGCTGCGGCAAGACCACCTTGCTCATGTCCATTGCCGGCCTGGTCGCTCCACAGCAGGAAAATCGTGGTGAAGGGGCGCGAGGTCAGCGGTCCGCCACCCAACCTCGTTCTGGTTTTCCAGGAGTTCAATAAATCGCTCTTTGCCTGGCGCTCTGTGCTGGGCAATGTGCTTTTGGATTGATGCTAGAGGAAAAACGGTTCACGAATCCGAGGGAAGAGCCAAAGCACTCATTGAACTTGTCGGCCTGAAAGGATTTGAGAGCCATTATCCGTGGGAGCTATCCGGCGGCATGCAACAGCGCGTGGCGATCGCGCGAGGCGCTGGCTTACGAACCGGAAGTGCTTTTGATGGATGAGCCCTTTGGTTCGTTGGATGCTTTGACCCGCCTGGAGCTCGAAGACACACTGCTGAGACTATGGAACGAACTCGGCACGACCATCCTTTTCATCACTCACGACATCGAAGAAGCCATCTATCTTTCGGATCGGATCTGGTGCTCAGCCGCCGGCCTGCGGAAATCATCGAGGAACTGCGAATCGACTCTTCCCAGACCGCGCCATCAACTCGCGACGCGCGCCGAAGGACGCTTCATGGAAATCAGAAACCAAATCTATAAACAGATCAGCAACGAAAACACGGCGTGAACGGGCTCGAGCAAATTTAATTGGACCGGCTGGCTGGTATTCGGCCTGCTCCCTGTTACTCTGGGAAGGCGGCTCTGATCCAGCCCGAAGCTACAACTCTATATTCCCTCGGTTAGCCAGGTTATCGTTGCCCTCAGTCACTTGATTGTTTCCGGCCAAGTGACCACGCACCTTTTCACCACTTTGCGCCGATTCTCCGAAGGTTATCTTCTTGCCGCGGCAATCGCCGTGACTCTGGAATTGTCCTCGGTTATTTTCGCTTCGCCCACAGCCTGCTGGAGATGTTGATTGAGTTCTTGCGACCCATGCCCTCCGTGGCGATTATCCCTGTAGCCATCCTGCTGCTCGGCATCGGCGATGGGATGATCGTGGCGGTGACGGGTGTATGCGAGCACTTTGGCCGATCCTGATAAATACCTATCGACGGCGTGAGGCATATCGAGCGGACCTTGATCGATACCGGCAGGACCTTCGGCTTAGCCCGCAGGCGCATCCTTTGGCAATCGTCTTGCCTGCAGCCTCGCCTTATATCGTCACGGGCCTGCGGGTGAGCTTGTCCATCGCTTTGATCCTTGTCACGACGGCGGAAATGATTGCCGGCAGCAAGGGCCTCGGCTTTTTCATTCTCGACGAAGAGCGCTCGTTACAGAGCCGCAACATGTTACGCCGGGATCATTCTGGTGGCGGTGCTGGGCTACCTGCTCAATCGTCTGTTCTTGGCTTTAGAGGAAAAAGCGATGAAATGGCGTCGCGGCATGGTTGCGCGGGAAGCAATTTAAGTATGCGCGAGTCCAAGCTCAACGGGGTTCTCTTCTTGCTGGCTTTGCTGCTCGTTTGGGAGCTGGCGGCCCGAGCGGAATGGGTAAACCCACTGATCGTCCCGGCTGTGAGCAAGATCGTGGGCACGTTTTCAGAATTGTTTTGGTCGGGACAGATACCTGTGCAGATTCTCGCGAGCCTGAAGAAGGGCGGCAGTGGGTTACGCTTTGGCGGCGGCGGTATTCATTCCGCTGGGAATTTTCATGGGGCTGTTTGACAATATCCGTCGTGCGCTGGACGTCACCATCGAAATGCTGCGGCCGATTCCGCCGCCCGTGGTCATTCCCGCGGCGATGTTATTCTTCGGGTTGGAAGACGAGATGAAGATCTTTGTCATTTTCTTCTCCTGTGCATGGCCGATCCTGCTAAACACCCTCGATGGAGTTAGAAACATCGATCGGGTTCTTCTGCATACGGCCAGGACATTTGGGCTCCTCAACGAAAGATCATCTGGCAAGCGATCTTGCCCGCCAGCGCGCCGCAAATTATGACCGGCTTGAGAGTCAGCCTGCCGATCATGCTCATTCTCGTGGTGATTTCAGAGATGGTGGAAGTACCGATGGGATCGGCTACTTCATTCTGGATGCGCAGAGAAGGTTTAGAGTCGCTCAGATGTATGCCGGTATGCTGGCTCTGGCGATTTTGGGCTATGTTCTAAACCAGCTCTTCAACTTGGCACATCGATCGCTGCTCGGTTGGCATTGGGGGATGCGCCAAAAAGGATGAAGGATGAAGGCGAAAGGATGAAGTAAAGCTCTGGAAACTGCTTGCGACGGAAAGATCCGGATTGCTTATGCCTTTATCCCTTATCCTCCTTTTTACACTCGGTGCATGCCTCCGCCTTCAGGCGGTTTAGCGGCTGGTCGCGTCCCGGCAACCAGTCCGCGTCTTTTCGCGGACTGTTCCTTTCACTTCGAACTTCGCCCGGCCCATATTCTCAAACTCGATCTCAACCGAATCGCCCGGATTCATAGGACGGAGCCCCTCATGAAAGTGCCGGTGGCGACGATGTCTCCAGGATTGAGGCGGAGAAACTTTTGTTAACCAGGCGATCTGCTCAGGAATTTTGTGGGCCATGTATTTGGTGTTGTAGTTTTGCCGTGGCTCCCCGCTGGTCCACGACTTTACGACGACGTTGTGTGGGTCTGGAATCTCGTCCTTGGTGATGATCCACGGCCCGCAGGCAGCCATGGCTGTCCTGACCCTTGGGAATGAACTGGGTGCGCCGCATCATGCCGCGCGTTGAAACGTCAAAGAAAGGGACATAACCGAAAACGTAATCTAAGGCTTTGGACTCTGGAACGTCTTTGGCGGTCTTGCCCATGACGAAGGCAAACTCCGCTTCAGGCTGGTAGACCACGGCTGCGGGGATATCTCTCAGTCCGATCGTTCCGCCCGGTCCCACGAGATCGGGGGACTTGTAAAAGTATTCATTGGGCAAACTGTCAGGACTGCGATCGGGCCGATCGACATAATTCACAAAGGCCGCGAGGCATCTTGCTCGGTCTCGGAAGCGGGCACAGGAGCTTTACGCTGCTTAACGGCACACCCTCCTGTTCCGCTAAGATCTTTTTCGAACCTGCGGCGGTATTTGCGCCAACCCTCGATGATCTCTTCCATCACTCTCTGCGGGCCTCTGGCCTTGCGCGAGTTGACAGTGTCGCTCACATCCACAACCATATTGTCGTTTTTGATTACGCCGATCCTGTCATCGTCGAAGCGAAGAATCTTCAATGTTAAGTCCTCCAGTCGTCGAAATTTGCGCCTATCTTTGCGACAAGGCTGGGCAAATGTCAATCCGAATCCGAGCTTCCTGGCGTCATGAAATTACTGCCCTTGGGTAGGTGAGAGCCTTTCCAAACTCGGACGATTGGTGTAAGCGAATCATAGGAGGACAAAATGCTGCTCATCAACAACCAGGAAGTCGAAAAGCTACTCGATATGAAATCCTGTCTGGAGGCTTTGGAGGACGGCTATGACGATCTGCTTAAAGGCGATGCGGTTTACCGGCCGCGCCTCGACGTTTGGATGCCTTGCGATCGGCCCGACGGTTACTACCGCTGGGGCACAATGGAAGGAGCGAGCCGAAAGATCGGTGTGTTTGCGATTCGGATGAAGTCCGACATTGTTCATTGGCCTAATGGCGACACCGAAGAAAAGTATTGCATGCAGCCGGGAACCTGGTGCGGCTTGGTGATGGTTTTCAGCGTTCGTAACGGCGAGCCGCTGGCGATCATCAATGACGGACTGATCCAGCACATGCGTGTGGGCGCCTGTGCCGGCAGGAGCCAAATACCTCGCGCGACAGGACGCTTCGGTCGTCGGTGTGTTCGGCTCAGGAGGAATGGCGCGAACTTATTTGGAAGCATTTGCTGAAGTACGTAATATCAAGAAGGTCAGAGTCTATAGCCCCACGAAAGCCAACCGGGAAGCGTACGCCAGGAAATGACCGGCAAATTGGACTTGGAAGTGATCGCCGTGGATGAGCCCGAGATGGTCGTGCGCGATGCGGATATCGTAGCCACGTGCACGGATTCCGCCCGAACCGTTTTTGATGAGCCGGAATGGCTGAAGGAAGGGTCGCATCTTACCTGTGTGCGCGCTTGCGAGATCGGGCCGAAAGTCCTCAAGCGTTGCGATCTTTCCCTAAAGCTCGGCAAGAATACGATAGAAGCGATGGACGAGGGTATGGTGCGGCTCCACGGCAACGTCGGTTATATCGCCGGCCAGCCGGAGGAAAGGAGCCGGATTCCCAATCCCGTGGTCGACAACTACCGAGGTGACCACTTTAAATATTTCATGGACTTCAAAGCCGGCAAGGTTCCGGGACGAACCAGTGACAAGCAGATTACTTTTTTCATCAATGCCGGTACGCAAGGACTTCAGTTCGCTGCATGCGCCGGGAAGGTTTACCAGTTGGCCAAGGAGAAAGGCGTGGGCCGGGAGCTGCCGACAGAGTGGTTTTTACAGGATATCGGGGATTGACAAGAGTTGAGGCCGAGACTCACTAGCTGCTCGAAGTACTCGATGGTGAGTTTAAGGCCTGGGAAAATAATGGTAGCATGACCATATGATTTCTCAGCTGACTGACAGGCCCAATTTTTGTGGGATGAACCGCTTACTCGAGACGCATCTGAAGAAGCTTTTGGACTGGTGGAAACGAGGAAGAGCGTGTTTATTACGCGGCCAAAGATCTTGAGAAGAAGCGCTGATTTGAAGAAGTCTGGGGATTATCTCTCTCCGATGTTTCTGGCCGCTCATTGGGAAAGGACTTCGCCGGAGATTGGGACGGAAGAAAAGGTTCTGGGAGTTTCTTTACGCTACATGGCGTGAGCATGGCCTTATCAGCTAAAAATATCCTCTCCGCCTTGCAGTGGGATTTTTTGTCTTTTTTTTCTAAGGAAGCTCCCCCCTTTTTCTTAACCGGAGGGACGGCTCTAAGTGCCTTTTATCTTCAACACCGCTATTCCGAGGATCTGGATCTGTTCACGTTGGACAGTGATGCCTTCGACCGCGTGCCTCTCTATGTGGCCGATACCGGGACAGGGTTAAATGCCTCGGTTGCTTCGCTCCAAACCGCGCCTCAGTTTCGTCGTTACAGGCTTTCCCGGAACCAGGAAGCGGTCATTGTGGACTTTGTTAAAGAGGTAGTCCCGCAGATATCAGCAGGTAAAAATAGCTTTGAGGGAATCGTGGTGGATACATTGGATGATATTACTGCGAATAAGGTTTGCACGGTAGTTAGCCGGGCAGAGATCAAAGATTATATCGACCTCTACTTCCTCGCACGCGCCGGATATCCCTTGGAGAAGTTCATCCAGCCAGCCCAGCAGAAAGACGCGGGCGTTTCACAAGCGATGGTGGCTTATCTCTTATCCGATTTTCAGGCTTTCTAAGGTCCCCGACTTCATGATTGCCTCCTATTTCGCTTGCGGGAGGTTCAGGACTATTTTCACTCTCTTGCTAGGAAGCTTGCGGTAGAGTCTTTTCCTCATTAGAGAGGGGCTTGTCTGTTTAATACTCCCAGCTTGTCGATTTCATCATCGTCAAATCCAAAGTAGTGGGCGATCTCGTGCAGCACGGTCGTGCGAATTTGCTCGCGCAACTCGGCCGGGTCGGGAAAGTCTCGCAGCAAAGGCTCCGAGAAAATTGTAATTTTGTCTGGTAGAATGGGTGGGTAAAGGCTGGAGCGATCGGGCAGTGGAATGCCTTGGTAGAGTCCGTAAAGCGTGTCTTGTTCGGGGTCGAGTCCGGCCTCGAGAAAAGCTCTTCTCCGGGCCTTTCCTCGATCACGACTTCGAGGTTGTGCAGCCGCTTACGAAACTGCCTGGGGAGCTTGTCGAGAACGCTGGCCACTTCTTTCCTGAGGTCGTCCTTATCCACCGGTGAAGAGTTTGTATCAAGTAAAGAGTCGGCGCAAGGGATGGCAGCTGCGGTTGCCATTGTTGGCCGCAGTCCTCTCCGCCGTGTTTGTCTTCGCAGGATGTGTCAATCGGCAGCCGCGGTTTTCGGTCAGGCCGGATCTCACCGATGACCTTGATGGGAGTCGCTGCGCACCGCGCTACGCCGCAGCGTTTCTTACTTGGAGAAACTGCCGCCGGAGCGCATTGTTGGCGAACAGCCGCGACGGTTTACAGCCCGGGAAGTGCTGGAGTCCCTCCTGGCTTTTGAGCAATTGCTGAATCGTCGCGATTGTCGAGACTGTTGGAAGCGTGACTTCAAGACTCAATTCGATCTCATTCCCTCATCCGGCGATCCTGGCTTGGAGACTGTCTTGTTTACCGGCTATTACCAACCAGTGATCGAAGGCAGCTTGGTGCCGACGCCCGAGTACGCTTATCCGATTTACGCTCCGCCGGCGGATCTGATCGTAACTGAACAGACCACGCTCACTCCATCGATGGCATCAGTGAAGACGGTCGGTCGTCTGGAAGGAGGTAATCTCGTGCCTTACTATTCCCGGCGGGAGATCGATGAATTGGGGTCCCTACGGGGACGGGGTTATGAAATTGCCTGGGTAAAAAATCCCATCGATTTGTTTTTCTTCACATTCAAGGATCCGGTATCCTCCAATTAGAAGATGGCCGGCGCCTTCTCATTGGTTATGCAGGCGCCAATGGTCGACCCTATCGCAGTATCGGACGATTGCTCATCGATCGCGGTAAGATCCCGCAAGGGGAGATGTCGATGCAACGCTTGCGACGATATCTATTAGATTATCCGGAAGAACGAAACGAAATTTTTTCTTACAATGAAAGCTACGTCTTTTTCCGCTTCCTAGAGGAAGGCCCGCTGGGGAACCTCGAAGTTCCGCTGACACCCGGCCGGTCCGTCGCCACTGATGCGCGGCTGTTTCCCAAAGGCGCGCTAGCCTTCATCGTTACAGAAAGGCCGGTACTCGATGCCGCAGGCCAGCTTGTTGGTTGGGAGCCCTTTGCTCGTTTCGTTTTGAATCAAGATACCGGCGGCGCGATCCGCGGTCCGCAACGCGCCGATCTCTACTTTGGCACCGGCTTCGAGGCCGAAGCTGGGGCTGGTTATATGAATAGGCCCGGGAAACTTTATTTCCTGTCGTCGAAAAATCTGTCCGTGGCTCCCTCTATCGAGAGATAGCCGCTAACGCCGCCCGCCAAATATCGGAAGCGTTGACCTCTTGAGCGAATTCCTCGGGGAGAGTAACCTTTGCAGACGTGGAGCGCCATACCGAAACACTGCGGCTAAAACTCGCCCTGGTCATTAGCAGCCTCTATTTTTTGCCGAGCTGGTCGGCGGTTTTTTGACCAATAGCCTGGCGCTCTTGTCGGATGCCGGACATATGCTGTCCGACATCGCGGCTTTGGCATTGAGTCTCTTTGCTTTCCGGATCGCCAAACGGCCGGCAACTGTGAGCAGCACCTACGGCTATCATCGCGCTGAAATATTGGCGGCGCTCTTCAATGGACTGATGTTATGGTTAATTGTCGGAGTTATTTTCGCTGCAGCTTACAACCGCTTCCTCGATCCGCCCGCGGTTGCAAGTTTCGGCATGATGATCGTAGCGTCACTGGGCCTGCTCGTTAATGTCGTTGCGGGAGCCGTTCTATACGGCTCACATCAACATAATCTCAATCTGCGCGGAGCTTTTTTGCACGTCGTGAGCGACGCCCTGGGGTCCGTCGGAGCCATTGCAGCGGGTCTGATCATGCTGCTCACCGGTTGGTATGTTGCTGACCCGGTGATCAGCATTCTTATTGGGCTGCTGATTCTCCACTCTTCTTGGAATCTGATAAAGGAATCTCTGAGTGTGCTCATGCAGGCCGTTCCAAAGGGCATCCGGCTCGAAGATGTTCAACAGGCGCTCGAAGGGGTGGAGGGAGTCAGCAAGGTGCACGATCTGCATGTCTGGGCGGTTACCTCGGACATCTTTACTCTAAGCGCTCACGCTGTGGTAGAAAACGGCGGCGATTTTCATCAGGTCCTCAATGGCATCGAGGACACACTCAAGGAGCGCTTCAACATCGAGCACACAACGATTCAATTGGAAACCGAAAGCCGCGAGGAAAAAGAGTTCAAAGCGTTCTGACAACCGATTGGCCGTCATTAGGCCGCACGCTTTAGGATACACTTTGGCTAGACACGATTGCCTTTGGTCGAGGTAAAAGACAGGCCATCAAACCGACACTAAGAAAAGAGAGAATTCCCAGAAACCAAAAAATCGTGGATAGACTGGCTGATACGAGCAGCAAACCCACGATGGAGGTCGAGGTTGTTTTCGAGACCTGCTGAATCAGCCGATCAAAGGAGACGATGCCGCCGCGCAATTCCGTCGGCGCATTCTGGGTCAGAAGACTTTTCTGCATCGGTGAAATCACACCGTTTGCCAGCCCGTAGAAGAACAGCGCAGCACCGGTCAGCCAAAGACGCCGGAAATAAAGGGGACGAGCGATTACCGCCAGCCCGCTAATCAAAAAGGCGACGAATAAGAGATGCGTTTTGTCGCGCCCCGCTGCCATGCCGCCCCGCCTGGCTCGACGTGATCATGGCGCCGACAGAAGAAAGACGTAAAGGAGTCCCCGCGGTCGCGGTCGAGACCCTTGGGTGCGCACGAGGAAGAGCGGGAAGTAGGTTAAGAAGCCGTAGTCCAGAAAAAATCTCAAAAAGCCAGCTGAAAAAGCAATGAGGAGCCGCGGATGGCGGGTGAGACGCATAACGTCCCCAAGATAGCCCTTGAGCGCCGTTAGTCCTTTGTCCTTTAGTCTCGGGCATCCAGAAAACGCCGCAATCCCAAGAGGGACAGTCAAAAATAGCAGGTGAACGGCCAATACCAAGCAATCGTCGCTAGCAGGCCGCCGATGGGGGAAGAACAAAGTATCCAACGCGATCCAAAAATACCTTTCAGCCCTTGGCCGCCGATCTCCTTGTCTCCTTCGAGCAGATCACCGATTAGAACGATCGTCAGCGGGATCACGGCGCTATAGGCGACGCCCTGGATGGCCCGGAAGAAGAGCAGCCAAGCGAAAGTTGGAGCCAAGGCCATGGCGGCGCCGAAAATTCCGTAAAGTAATGAGTCCCCATGCCAGCAGCAGCCGTCGTCCAAAGAGATCGGCCACGGCACCGAACACCGGTGCCAAAAATCGCCGGCGCAGTCAGCATGGTCATGACCAACCCCAGTTTGGCGTCGCTGATCCCGAATGGCTGCGTGAGCGCGGGCAGGGCGGGTTGAATGAAATTGACGCCCATGACGAGGGCGACGCTTGTGGAGAAAACGAGGGTGAGCGCGCGGCGACGTTCTGGGACCAATCTCACCGAGACCGAAGAATGAAGTCAGGAAAGCGCGCGCATTCGCCGCAAAGTAAATCAGTTCAATTTGCGAGTCAACAGACGAAGCTGGCCTCGACAATTGGAAAGATTCGACTGCATCCGGTAAGGGCAGGCTTGCGGCTTCAGAATCTTAGGAAGTGCGGGCACGACTCTGTATGGCTGGTGGTGGCTGACGATGACTCCGTGATATGGATTGCGCAAAAAGCAGAGCAAGTTCTAGAAGAGAGGAGATAGCTTATGGCGCAAGATATGCGCTCCTGGATTAACCAGTTGGAGGAAGCCGGACTGTTGGCGCGGATAAAGAAGCCGGTGGATCCACGCACGCAGATGGGAGCTTTGCTCTGGCAGGCGAGGGATCGGGCGCTACTCTTTGAGAATCTGTCGGGATTTCCCAATTGGCGCTGTTTAGGGCAGGCGCCCGGCGATGTGTCTTTAGCTCCGGTGGCCTTCGGGACTCACCGTGACGAGATGGTTCCGGAATTCGTGCGCAGGACGGAGCGATTGGGCACGACGCGGCTAACGAATTCGGGTCCGGTCAAAGAAAGGATCATCACCGGCGATAAAGTTGACGTGACGAAAATGCCGATCCATCAAGCCGGCATCCGGGACGGCGGTCCCTATATCGGCTCGGGGCTGATGATCACCAAAAATCCGGAGACCGGCAGGCGTAACCTGAGCTTTCATCGCCTGCAGATGAAAGATTCTAAGAAGTTTGGAATTTTGCTCTATCCGCGTCATGCCTGGGCCAACTACCAGATGTACGAGGCCCAAGATAAACCGATGCCGGTTGCGATCATGATCGGCCACCATCCGATGTATTACTTCGCCGCAGCGACGACGACACAATACGGCGTGGACGAGCTCGAGATCGCTTCCGCGCTGCTTAAGGAAGAGGTGGAGCTGGTAAAGTGCGAGACGGTGGATCTCGAAGTCCCTGCCCACGCCGAAATCATTTTGGAAGGTGAAATCCCGCCGAAGACGCGGGAGCAGGAAGGCCCATTCAGTGAGTTTCAGGATTATTATCTAACGGGCGCTGGGATGAACCCGATCGTAAACATCAAGGCTGTCACCATGCGGGGCGATGCCATCTTCAAGAACGTCCAGAACGGCACCGAAGTAGAAGGCTGTGTCTATCACAAAGTGCCCATGTCGGCGCAAATTTTGCGCCGCATCAGGACCGTGGGTGGCTTCGCTGACGTAAAGAACGTTCTGGTGTTGCCGGGAATTTTCGGGGTCGTAGTGCAGATGACTCCGCGCTATTACGGCGAGGCGAGGAACGTTCTGCTATCGGTGCTATCCAGCGAGTATCAACATCCGAAGGTCGCCATCGCGGTTGATGAGGACGTGGACATCTTTAACTATGCGGAAGTTTTGTGGGCCATTTCTACGCGGGTGAATCCGGAACAGGACATCATCGTCATTCCCGGAGCCAAGATCCATGCGATGGATCCCTCGTGCCCGGAATTCGGCGCGCCTGGAGCGCCGGGCTGGCATCGGATCGGCGGCAAAGTTATCATCGATGCGACCAAACCGCCCGAGTGCGATCCCAAGCGACGCTTCGAATTCGAGCGCCTGCGACCGGTGGGTTGGGAGACGATTCAGTTAGAAGACTTCCTGCCCGAGGGCTCGCCACCGTTACGTTATAAACCGAAAATTCCAGGTGGGAAGAGTGAAAAAGTTTAGGAGTTCAAAGGCTCACACTGACTGCAGTCTTGTTCTGACCCTTAAACCTTGAACTTTGAACATTGAACCGATCTGCTCATCGAACTACGGCGTGAACATCACATCGATAAAGCCGGCGGACTCCTTGGAGAACATCCCTAACTCGACCCCTTGCTGAAGCCAGCTCTTTTCGGCAGTCAACGTCGCTGAGTCAGGCCATTTGAAATCTGCCGGAAGCAGGAAGACTTTGGTGCGCTGCCAGGCCGGAGCGAGCTCCTCCGGTTTTTCCAGACCGAAGAACTGCTTGGCATATTTGCGGAAATGGGGCTCATCCTGTTGCACGCCCCGATAGGCTTCGGTCCAGGCCGCGCGCAGCTTCGTTACCGAATCGGCGTTTGTTTTTATCCAGGGCTCGAGAGTAGCTAACCAGATCACCGGGAGAGTTTTGGCGTTGAGCACCTTTCCGAGCTCATCGCGGAAACCCAGAATCACCCGATATTTTCCCGAGGTCAGAAGCCGTGATACGTGCGCCTCCCACAAAATGCCGGCTTCCACCTCGCCTTTCTCCAACACGGCGATGATGACCGGCGCGCCAAGTTTTTTCAGCTGAAAGTTCTTTTCGATGTTTACTCCCCGTTTGCGATTTATGAAGTCAAAAAGATTGTAGAGCGTGGTCACTTCCGGCGTCAGGGCGAGGGCCTTGCCTTTAAGGTCGTTGATGCTCTGGTAGGGAGACTCCTTGCGCACCACGACGAACATGTGCGACGTTTGATAGGGTTGAATCAGCCGGATTGGAACTCCGCTCACATTGGCGCGCAGGGCGGCTTCAGGCGTCATCAATCCCACGGATAGCGCCTGAATGCCGAGCAGCCGCTGAATCTCCGGCACGCCGGCCCAACGGGGTTTCATCACAAAGCCATTCTTACGATCTAAACCTTTGTCGATTATGTATTGGCCTCCCAGGCCGAAGAGCCCATCCTTCCGGCAATCCGACCTCGATGGTCGGAAGCTCGGCGGCGCGGGTTTGAATGCCGGGGAGAGAGATACCCATCGCCGCGCAGAAAATGATTAGCGGCGCCAGAAGACGTAGAATGCTTTTTCTTGAATCAAAAACAGCAACCTAAAATACGAAGTGAAGCGTTGATTCATGTTTAGTCCTCCTATGAGGCTGTTTGTAGCACCAGCTTGAGCAGTTTCTTTTTGAATTCGATGAATCCGTGATCGTCCAAGTCTCTCTGCGAAGGATCGAGGGGTTGTCGATAATCTCTATGACGCGAGCCGGTCGAGCGGAGAAAACTATTATGCGGTCGCCCATAAAGGCTCCCTCCTCCACGTCGTGGGTTACCAGGAGCGTGGTTTGCTTGAGGCGAGCGCAGATCGACAGGGTATCCTCCCGCAGCTTGCGCGCAGTCAACTGATCGAGCTTGCTAAAGGGTTCGTCCATGAGAAGCACTTCGGGCTCGATGACCAGGCGCGCGCGAGCCCCACTCGTTGGCGCATGCCGCCCGATAGGTAGAGCGGATACTGTTGGCGAAATTCGATCAGGTCGACCAGAGTCAAATATTCTCGGATTCTTTCTTCCCATTGGTTTTCGGGCACTCGCATGCCTTTCAAGGCGAAGGTCATGTTGCCTTCCACTCGCTTCCAGTTGAGGAGCCGGGGATCCTGGAAGACATAGCCGATGCGCGGCACGCGAGAGCCGTCGCTTTGATGCGATACGATTTCCACCTGACCTTGATCCAGAGCCTCCAGCCCCGATATGACGTTGAGAAGAGTAGACTTGCCGCAGCCCGACGGCCCGAGCAGGCAGGTCATGCCATTTTCTTTTGCGTCAAAGGAGACCTTTCCAAGGACAAGCATGTCGTCGCCGGCCTCCCGGGCGAAATATTTCACAGCGCTGTCGACCCGCACGTAAGCCATCTAGCGCCTCCAGGCCTCGACCCGCGGCCGCCAGCGGGTCACGGCTCGTTCGAGCCAGCCGATGATGCCGAATTCGATAATGATCATCACCACCAGAAAACTGATGGCCCAGGCCAGCACCGCTTTCATGGAGAACACGTTGAAGCCGCGAACGACTTGATAACCGACGCCGTTGCTCAAACCGAACATCTCAACCACGACGACGACTTTCCAGGCGAGCCCCAGGCCGTAGCGGATCGCCGCCAGCATGTGAGAGATGAGCTGCGGCAAAATAACGTCGACGACCTTGACCAGGGACTGGCGTGAAAGATCTTGCTCATGTCGACCAGATCCTTGTCGATGGATTTGGTCCCTTGCCAGATGCTGATGGCCAGCATCGGCATGATGGTAATGGCAACCGCGGCATAAGCGCTGGTTTCGTTGAGACCAAAGAACATGATCATCAACACCGCCCAGATGAGACCCGGCATCGTGAGACCGAGAATCACCGGCGGCTCGAAGAAGCTCTCGAGGCTTCTTAGGGTTCCCATGAGAATGCCGAGGGGAATGCTGACGATCATCGCCAGGCCGAAGCCGACCAACACGCGGCGCAAAGGTGCTGCCCATTTCGCTGAAGAAGTTTCCGGTGCTGACGATGGTCGCCACTTCGGCGAAGGTATCGAATGGTTTCGGAACCAAGGTGGGGGGAAAAAGAGACTGAGAATCCACCAGATCAGGATCAAGGTAAGGATGGACCCGGCTCTCAAGCTGAAATCGATCAGCGCTTGCTTGGCCAGGCCTGGCCGCGGCTTGGCGATTAGCGTGGACCTCGAGATCGAGAGCTGAATAGCTCTTGTCTTGAACGCTGAGAGTTTTCCCTTGTTCGGTCATCAGCTCTAACCTAATCTCAAACGCGAGAGCCCAACAACTAGCAGACGATGCCTTCGCTAGCGGTGAGACGGCTGAGGTAAACCAGATCCTCGGGGTCATGCGATAAAGGAATTATTCACCGGCGCTAACGATTTCGGCGGGGGTCTTGCGCGACGTTGCTCCTTTGCCGCCGGCGATCACCAGACCATTCTTGCTCTCTCCCGCGAAGGCCTCCTTTAAGGGCGCCGCACACGGTGGTGGTGACGCCCGAGGAGTGCCAGTCGAAACCGAGAACACAGCCTAAGGATTGAAACCAGTAAGGGTCGGAGATTCGTCTGAGGATTTCTTTCAGGACCGTCGTCTTCGATGATGAGACGAATAATTTCTCGTCCCAGTTTGACCATTCTTTGAAATAGCCAAGGAGGCGCCTTGCCGCCGTGGAGCGGCAGCTCGGCGATGCCGGTGCGATGCATACTCGCCGTTATTCATCGGTTTCGCCGAAGTAATCTCTCAGGATTCGCTCTTTGATATACTCTAGCGCTCCCAGATCCTGGATGATGTCACCACCGGTGTCGTAGAAGAAGATGTCACCTTTATGGTTGCGGCCGATGGCCACCAACCATTCCAATTCATCGCGGTCTTCCAAGAGATAATTGATCGCCTGATTGGCGCCCTTGCTTGCGATAATGGTGACTTTGGGATTGGCGGATTTTTTAGGTTGTGACATGCAGGTCCTCCCGGTACGATGAGAAGTCTATACCAGAAGAAAGCCTTCCACAACTTGGTCAACCAGTGTTTCGACGCCGTGGGAACTGGGTAGGTAGGCAAGCGTTGAGCGAATTTCATAACCTCGTCCACGAGGCGACGTGGGAGAAGGGACAGCGATGACGCTGAACCTCTCCCACACCAGACCTGTCGGCAATGCTAGAGCACCTACTTTTGGAACTCCAAATCCAGTTGCTGCTGTTGTTGCTGCCGGGCTTTGTCTTCCTCTTCCTCGATCCTTATCCCCAGACTTCTCGCCAGCGGCAATGAGTTGCGACCAGTCGAGATTGGGGCTGGAGCTCATCGCGAGATTGGTTTTAATGGAGGCGCGAATTTGACCCCCGGATCCCAGAATTGCCCAAACGAGTATGCAAAGTTCGACTCCAGGTAATTAAGGAAGTTGGCGATTCCGCTCATACCGGCCTGGATATTCTTCAGCCCCGTCTGACGGTCGCCGAGCCGTAGCCTGCGTCAGGCCAAGGTAGAGTCGTGCGACATTATCAGCCGGGTGCATGGAAAGCGCTTTTGCAACGATTGGCGCGCTTCCGGGTATCTCCCGTTCGCAGGTATTGGGCTTGGCCTAAATAGGTAAAGATTCCCAATCGCAAGCGTTGCGCCGTACACCGCGATTAGGGTTTGTTTGCGCGCAGCACTCTGAAAATAGCTGAGGGCGGCTGGATAGTTGCCTGTAAACAGTGCTTCGTCTTCCCGATGCAATCTGGCCTGCATCCTCGACGGTTGCGCAGGCGGAAGAGAAAAATAGCCAAAGAGAACGCCACGCAAAGAATATCTCGCTTTTTCATGCTACCTCCTTTTGCGGTCGGACCTTTAAGATGGCAGACCATACGATTCTAGTATCTCCCGCAAGCGCAAAGGCCAAAGAAATTAACACTCCGAACTTGGCGTTCTTAGCGCTTGGCGGAAGCAACTTGTCCGTTTTCATAGCTCGGGCAGCTGATAACATCCGCGGAAGCCCCAAACTGCCAAGGATAGGAATGCAGATGGCTCTCGGAAACAGCCTCAAACTCTGGCAGCTCAGCGCTATGGAGCTTTTGAGCTGCTGCAGTTTTGGAACTGTTACAGCTCTTGGAGCTTGTGCAGCGGTAGGAGCTGCTGGAGGTTGTGCCGCGGTTGTGGCAGCGGCCGTGGTAATCGATTCGGTGTAAACGCGAATCTCCACCCGGCGGTTCTGTTCACGCCCTTGGGCAGTGCTATTGTCGCCTACCGGCGCAGTCGCACCATATGATACCGAGCTTACCCGAGCTGGATTGACGTTTTTCTCAAGGGTCAAATACTTCATGATCCCCTTAGCGCGCAAAAGCCCCAACTCGTAATTGTATTCCGGGGTTCCGGTGTTGTCGGTAAAACCGGCAACGACAAGCACGCACATTGCTATTCTCAGCAAAGTCAGTCTTGACGATCGCTCAGAAACACGTCGATGTTGTGCTTTCCCGCCGCCGTTAGCACTGTGGAGTTTGAGGCATAAAAGGCGCCATCTTTGAGATCCAGTAATGAGCTTCCGCTCCAAACGCAGGTTAGCAACGCTATTTAAAGCCTTGTCGGCCTTATTGCTGACCTCATCGACCTTAGCATCCACCTGACTGATGCGACCCTCGGCGCTGGCGAGTCGATTCTCGGTGGCGGATAGCTGAGTTGACATTTGTTTCAGCTGCCCTTCCAGTGTGCCGACCCGACTTTCAGTCGGTGTTAGTTGCTCCCTCACCCAATCCTGCGTGGCAAGACATCCTTGGAGGAATAACACCGGCAAAGCTATAAGAAGGGCTGCAAACCCTTCTTCCTAAAACGATATTATCAAATCATCACCATAAACTCCTTTGGCTGATTTTCTCGTCACGATTTACAAAACGAACACTGAGCTTTCTTTCTAGTAAAGAATTGAAAATCTGTCTATTGGACTTTGAGTCCAATACGAGGAAAAGGAGCCACAAAAACTCCATTTGGTCAACCCGCGTCCCTTCAACTCGGGAGAATATTGATGGCGCGTGACAGGATAATGACCATCGTCAAAAGCGAGATCGTGCTTTCGATCATCATCAACATCTTGGCGCGACGCGTAAGCGGCAAGGCATCGGTGGGACTGAAAGCCGTCGCCGTGTTGTATCCAAGATATAGATAGTCGAGGAACAACGGCCGCCAGTCGGGCGGCAGGTCTTCCGGTTTCGCCGGTTGCGGAAAGACCCAATCCGGCTTTGCACCCGACTTGCTCGCCCGAGCATACGGACCGCCTCGATCGATTTGCCAGTACAGCAAAGAGAAGGTCAGAACGTTGGCCACCCAAATCGCCACCGATGAAGAAAGAAGCGAAAACGCGTTGTTGCCCGACGGATGGAGTGGTGATGACGCCGATCATATCCGCCAGCTCCGCGATGGTGTTGGCAACATAGGCCGTGGCGAGCAGAATGATCATCGTTCGCTCGATGCCGAGCCACAGTGTGTTCCCTGCGGTGAGCGCGACGGCAGCCATCGGCACAAGCACCGCGACCGCGGCCAGGTAGGAAACCCAAACCGGCAACGCGGTGACGTGGCCAGGTAACACCGCCAGCAAGACGAGCACCGCAACTATCGCGAGCGCGGGGGCCAGCGCGACTCGTCGCGGATTGTTTGGGTTGAACCGTTCATGCGTTCAGAGGTCGAAAATTCACCAAACTCAAGACATTCTCGGATTCCCCATCACTGAGAGCGTAGAGATTGAGATAGGCTCAGGAGATTCTGTGGTTTCACGCGAATAAGGCGTGCGCGCGGAGTGTCGATTTCCGCTATGAGAAAGAATGCGGCGGGAAATAACGAGCGGCAGCAACCAGAAGTCAACCAGGATTCCGCGTTGGGATTTCGCGCACCGAATCCAACCAGCACATTTGCAGCAGATGGCGATCGTCGCCATCAGACCCCACGCCGCAAACGGAGTCGGTTCTGCCATGCTGCTTGCGTGTAGCCCTGCGAGTTCAACACTTCGTTCATGCCCGCAATCGCCAGGCTGGTAAGGGGTGTTGGCTGCGCGACAGCTGGAACCTGCACCGCGGACCATAGCGCGGCTTGCAATTTAGCAGTTTGGGAATTGATTTCCGAAAGCAGTTGCTCATTACGGGTGCGATAGAACAGGATACGCTGATCGAGGTAGTTCAGAAGCAGCGCCCGCACTTTCGCCGCATCGACTTCAGGCAGCAGGCCGGCCCGGAGGTATTCTGTGCCGACAGCGTTGGCCTCCGTTTGCTCGTTGTTCTTGCGCTGATCGTAACCGGCCCAAGGCCAGCGAAAAGGCGAATCCGATGATGAGCCTGTTCAAAGTCAGAGTTCCGGCCCGGACAACGTCGAAGTCTTCACGCACGTCGGCTTCGGCCGTCCTCAGCCTCTCAGAAAATAACACGCCGATCCGTGCCGCGAGTACCAGGCCCACGCAAACAGAGCACGAAAACCAGCACCGGGTAGCGTATTACATTCATCGTACGGTAGACTCTATTTGGTGCTGTTAGGCAGTTTCGTTTGCTCTAAGTGCCAAAAGGAAGGGCACCCGCCACCTCGACCAGGCACGGGAAATGAGTAGTCTTTTTCCCCTTACCTCTTCACTGGGTCCTGCGCAAATGCGCCTGCTTTACCAGCCTCGAGAAACTGCGGCCCGTCAAGGTGGCCGAAGAGTTCGATCAGCTTCGCGACGACACCGGTCCAGCCCGTCTGGTGGCTGGCTCCCAGGCCCGCGCCATTGTCACCGTGGAAATATTCGTAGAACAGGATGTAATCTTTCCACTGCGGATCGGTCTGAAATTTCTCCGTACCTCCGTACACCGGCCGCCGGCCAGACCCATCTCGCAGAAAGATCCCGGCTGAGCCGATTGGCGATTTCCCGGGCCACCTCGAACAGGTTCATTAACTTGCCCGAACCGGTCGGACACTCGATTTTGAAGGTGTCGCCGTAGATACAAATAGAACGACATCAAGGCGCGGATCAGCAGGGCGTTCACCGGCATCCATATCGGACCGCGCCAGTTGGAGTTTCCACCGAACATGCCGGTGTCCGATTCTGCCGGGAGATAGTTCACCCGATATTCCTGGCCGGCCACATTGAAGACGTAAGGATGCTCGGCATGGTAGCGGGAGAGCGCCCGTATCCCATAAGGGCTCAGGAATTCGTTCTCATCGAGCATGCGCGACAGAATCCGGCGCAACCGTTCCGGATTGACCAGCGCAGCGATGCCGCGACCGGCATACCCAAGATGACCAGGCCCGGTTGGATGAATGCTCTCGAGCAGTTCGGGCATGCGTCGCAAGCGTTCCAGTCAGAATCTGCACCACTCGCGGTGCCCGTTGGCGCTGCCACGGCTCGATGACGGTGGTGGCACAGATAGGTAACAAGCCCACCATGGAGCGGACCTTGAGTCGCGTGGCGCTGCCATCGGGCAAGCGCAGGACGTCGTAATAGAACCCATCCTCTTCGTCCCACATGCCGTCAGGGCCAGTCTGATTCATGGCGCGGGCGATCCAAAGGAGATGGTCAGCAAACTTCACGGCCATGTCTTCGTAGAAGGAGTCGTGGGCTGCCAGCTCCATGCTGATCTCGAGCATGTTCTGGCAGAAGAGTGCCACCCACGCCGTGCCGTCAGCCTGCTCGAGGTGGCCACCGGTGGGCAGCGGCGCGCTGCGGTCAAAGACGCCGATGTTGTCCAGTCCAAGGAAGCCGCCTTCAAAGAGGTTCTTGCCAAAGCGATCTTTGCGGTTCACCCACCAGCTGAAGTTCAGCATCAGCTTGGCAAAAGACCTCCTGAGGAATTCCAGGTCGGCTTCGCCCTTGAGCGCCTGTTCCGTCCGGTACATGAAGATGGTTGCCCACGCGTGCACGGGCGGGTTGACGTCGCTGAAGTTCCACTCGTAAGCCGGGATCTGACCGGTCGGATGCAGGAAGAACTCCTGCAGCATCAGGTCGAGCTGTTCTTTCGCGAAATCCACATCGACCGTCGAGAGCGCGATGGTGTGGAACGCCAGGTCCCACGCGGCATACCAGGGATACTCCCACTTGTCCGGCATCGAGATGACATGGTCGTTTACCATGTGGAACCATTCGCTGTTGCGCATTTGTCTGCCGCCCGGCCGCATCGGATCCACGCCATGTTCTTCGAGCCATTTGTCCACGTCGAAGCCGAAGTACTGCTTGCTCCACAACATCCCGGCCAGCGCCTGTCGCATGACGCGGGCCTGCATCTTCGCTGACACGTTTCGGAGTGATGGCGCGATAGAACTCGTCCGCCTCGCGCTGGCGACCCTGCATGATTTCAGCGAAGCTGTCGAAGGGATCGCGCAGGGCAGCAGGCGCCAGGTCACTGAGCCGCAGACGGATCGTGGCGGTTTTCCCTGCGCCCACATTGACCTGATAGTGGGCGGCAGCTTTGGTCCCCGTGTTCTGCGGGTTGACGGCATCCTGCTTGTCCGTCGACTACGTAGTTGTTGATCCCGTCTTTGACGTAGGGACTGGCGTTGGGCGTGCCGAAGATCCGCTCGTTGTTGGTCTCATTCTCGGTGAAGAGCAGCGGGACGTCTCCCTCACAGTACAGGTACCGCTCGCCTAGCAGGGTGTGTGACGCCGCAACCGCCTGGGAACCTTTACTACCCGTGGCCTGCTTCAAGGCAGGCTTTGGCGTGCCAGGCCACCATGTCCAGATATTGCGAAACCATAGAGTCGGCAGGACGTGTAACGTGGCCGGCTCCGGCCCGCGATTACACACGCTGATCTGGATGAGGATGTCCTCTGGTGTCTGCTTGGCATATTCCACGAAGACATCGAAGTAACGATCGCCGTTGAAAACACCCGTGTCCAGCAGCTCGTATTCCATGTCGCCACGGTTACGCCGCTTGTTCGTCTCGATCAGGTCGCCGTAGGGATAGGCTGCCTGCGGATACTTGTAGAGCCACTTCATGTAGGAGTGCGTCGGCGTCGAGTCGAGGTAGAAGTAATATTCCTTGACGTCCTCCCCGTGGTTGGCCTCGCTGTTGGTGAGGCCGAAAAGGCGTTCCTTGAGGATCGGGTCGCGGCCGTTCCACAGCGCGAGCGCAAAGCAAAGATGCTGCTTGTCGTCGGAGAATCCCGCCAGACCGTCCTCGCCCCAGTGATAGGCGCGGGAGCGCGCCTGGTCATGGCTGAAGTAGTCCCAGGCATTTCCATCCTCGCTGTAGTCCTCGCGCACCGTGCCCCACTGCCGCTCGCTCAGGTAGGGACCCCACTTGCGCCAGAGGACGCTCCGCTCGCGCGCCTCCGCGAGGCGCTGATGCTCCGCCGTGCTCGATACTGTTGCCATCAGTCTTCTCCCTTTGTTGGGAGCGCCTCACTGACCGTCGCACTCCCCGCCTGATTATTATTTCTCCCGTCATACTGTTGAACGCGGTGGCCAGCGATCGGCGCAAGCATTTGAAGCGCATAGCAGGTTCTGTCCTGCTCACGGCGATCCTATTCTTCGCAGGGCGCTCCGGGAACGGGCGTCGGCCGGTGTTCCCGCTGCCCGAAGACAACCTTAGTGGAAAACGGGAGGCATATTGACTTTGGTCCAATAGAGGCTAATCCTACCGAGTTCGTGAGGCAATTATAAATAAGCGTAGCTACTTCATCTTGATCTGCATGCCACCGGGCCCCAGGCCCAATCAGGTGCCTGACTCTTTGGCCACTGTTTTTAAGCTCGACGACCGTCACGCCACCTTGATTCTTCATCGACATCTTGGTGGTGCCCCCGGCGATGGCAAGAGTCGACTGGACCGCCCCATAGATTCTGGAACTCGCTGGGACTGTTTAGGTCATAGACTTTGCCCGCGCCGGCGAATCTCGAAATGCCTACATCCGCGAGACTCAGACCCGAGAACCGCGTCTTTTGTTAATCCGTTTGCCGGCTCGCGATCAACAGCCACGAGTGGCTGCGCTTGCATTGCAGTGTATTCTAGCTAATAGCGCAAAGGCTGTAGTATTGGACTTTGGTCTAATCAGGTCCTCACTGACTCTTCCGCACCCAATTACCTACATCGTCTGGATGTAGGAGGTTACGGACACGACGCCAGGCACCGAGCGCGCGTCTGCAATGAACTTTTGAACACTCGCCTGTGAGTTGACCACCCCGACGAGCACGACATGGCCTGCATAGACGGCGATGTCGACCCGGCCTGATACCAGGGCGGGATCCGCGATGAGGGCCACTCTGATCTGTTCCTTGATTGCGATATCGCTCTCCCAGGAGGGCCGAGAGGGCACGAAGTACGTCTCGACCCGTTTCACGCCCGGCGTCTGGCGCGCGATGTTCACCGCCGCCTGACCCGCTTGTGAGCCCGGTGGCACCACGCCCACGAGCACCACGACTCCTGGCGGCAGTACACGTCGATCCCGCTGGTGCCACTCACCGGCGAGGCCAGGAGGGCGGCCTTGATCTGCGCTTCGGCCTGCGTGTCCGTGGCCTGGGTCACGACCGAGCGGGGGTCGGTGGCGACCTCGTAGGTCTCCTTGACCGCAAGCGCATAGGGGCGCAGCCGGCGAGGGCAACGACCAGCATCAGCGGTAGTACTTGTTTCGTTCTCATAGTAGAAGCTCCTTTTGAAGGGCCAGCCGCCGACAACCCATGCCACCGTACGTTTGAGAAACTCCAGCAGCTCGAGAAAGCGACCTGGTCCCGTAGTGGATTTTTGGCGGAGATTAGCCGGTATTTAGCTTTGATGTCAACCTGATCAGGAAGATTGGAATACTGCAATAGTGGAATATTGAATGGCGAGCCGATGATTAAATCGGTTCTCAACCTTCTATCTCTCCATTATTCCAATACTCCATTCAGCGTCATTCCAGTATTCCGTTATTCCAATTTCATTCTTTTACTGTTCCATTATTCCAATCGGCATTTGGTCTAAAAGACAACTGCCACCTGAGTGCCCAACACCAACGCGTTTTTGATTGCGCTGCTGCCGCTCGGCCTGATGACATACTGTATGTCCGGGGTTATCGAGAGCCAGCGATTTAAGGTGATCTGGTAATTCACCTCAATCACCGTCTCGGCCGTTGTGCGGGGAATGTAACGGCTGAAGCTCCCGCAGATGACCTCCGCTGAAGCGATATCGTTGTCGCGGCCGGGAATCGGGCCCTGATAGCTCAGGCCGCCACCGACGAAATAGGGCATAGTGTTGACACTCGATTTCGGCGCGAGGGCGGTCTCTCCCCAAACCGTCAAGCCTTTCTGGCTGCCGGCTCCTCCGTCGCGGTAAACCATCTGCTGAAACATGCCATAGATGCTGTAGGTACCGCTCTCAGTGGAGTTAGGGTTGTTGAGACTGGTAAATCTGTTGCTGTCGTAGAAGCCGCCGAAGACTGTACTGCCCCGGCAAACCAATATCGCCCTGGGGCGTGGTTGAAGAGGTAATTTAGCTGAACCACCGAAAGCGCGCCCCGGTTGCCTTGCTGAAAGGCGAAGTTGAGCCCGCCTTTACCACCGCCGAGCTGAGCTCTGGTTGGTGTTGAACACCCCGACCGCCATCTGAAACGCGGGGGAAATGTTGTAGATCGCTTGAGCGCCCCATTCCGTCCCAGGCGGATATAAAGTAAACGTGGCGTCGTTGATGCCGAGAGAACCTGGGACAGGATTGATACCGGCGTTGATGTAATTATTGAGCACCGGCATGGTGGCGAAGGTATTGGCAGGTGCCAGACGGCCGACCGCAATCACGAGTGAGTTGTTAAACAATTGTTGCTGCAAGTACGTCTCGCCTAAGGTGAGGTTATTCGTGCCGTTCCCCGGAGAGCCGTACGCGCTCTGAACCGTAAAACTGTTGCCGATATAATCGGCCGAAAGGTTCTTGCCGGTGGACCATGCGCCGCCGATGTTGAACGAAAGGCCCGGAATGCGCAGGAGCTTGTGCGAGGTCCCAGAATATCGATGCCTGCAAGGTCCCGGCGTAGGTGAATCCCGTGACTGTCCGCCGCTTGGATTGCCCAGGAGTTGGGTCGTATATGATGCGGTCGGCGTGATCCCAAGCTCGGTTCAGTTCGGTTCGAAATCCCGCCCAGTCTTTGGTCAGCGTTTCCTCGATGAAATCAAACGGCCGCCCCCTGCATTCGAAATACAATTGCCAGGGATCGGCGGGAGATGGACAACGCACAGAGGACGGAGGATTTGTCTGTCCATGCGCCGCTGCGGGAATCCCCACGCATAACGATAGCGAGAGCAGGAGCACCTTCCTTCCTCTCCATGAGCGATGATGTGAGGGATTTCTGTTTTCCGAACAACATGAGTAACAGGACTTCAGTGTGTCAGGTTTCGGGTTTCAGTTTTCGGACTTCAGCTTCACGAATCACGCTTCAGATTTCGAACTTCGGATTTGGCTGACACCTGAAACCTGGAATCCGTTCTGCACACTGCTCACTGCACACTGCTCACTTTTCTTGAGCGCAGCAAGTACACCAACAAGGCAGCGAACGCGACTCCGCCAAGCACTAGCAGAAGCGGGCGGTGCCGGTGAAAAAAGGCCGCAATGAAATGGATGTCGCGACCCAGGTAATAGGTACCGAGACCCCAGCTGCACGTCCACAGGACCGCACCGGCGACGTTGTACGCCGTGAAAGTCCACCACGGCATTTGCAAAACTCCGGCGACGATCCCGTTCAATTGCCTCAAGCCGTCGAGAAAGCGGGCGAGCAGAATAACTCACTCCGCCGCGGCGCTTGAACAGATCGTCGAGGCGTTGCTGTCGCTGCGGGTTGACGTTGAGCTTGTTCAATGCCCTGCGGCCGCCCCAACGGCCGATGGCGTAGCCGATGCTATTCCCGACGGTGGCCGCAGTTGTAACGAGGATGAGGAGCAACGCGATGCTCATCCGTCCCTCAGCGGCCTCCAGGGCGCCTGCCATGAGCAAACGTTTGTCCAGGCGTGGGGATTCCCATGCCTTCCACCATCACGGCGGCGAATGCCGCGCCGTAACCGTAGCGCTGCAACAGCGGCTGCATTCTCGCAAGTGAACGTTCGAACCTCCGCACCGCCGCGCTTTGTTGATGGTCCGCCGGGGCGGCTGAAGCCCCACTGAGGAGCAGCGCGTAGAGGCGACCGGCGGGTCGCCCCTACACTCGCCGGCCGCCAACACTCAGGAGGCCGAGCAGCAGAGCCAAGAATTGACCCACGATTAATATCAGCTTGCGCGAGCGATTTCCCCTCGACACCCTGAGCCCTCGACCCTCGCTCATTCGGGAGGTTACTTCGGAGGCAATACCTTGGGAAGAAGAAACGCTACCAGCTTATACACGGATTCATCGATGATGTCGAGGCGAGCTTCGGAGTCGTCGATGGTGCTGTCACCTAGGGTTTGGTCAGAGATGACAAACAACGCCGCCATTTTGAGATCGTGATGGCTTCTAGCAAACTTCGCCAGATAAAAGCCTTCTACATCCATTGCGTCAACCGATTTTGACTCTCCAGTCCAACAACAAGGCCTCCAGTTTCATGATAGACGGTCTGGCACCCAGCCGTGCTTGGTTCGGCCGTGGACGGTAACCCGATTTGACAGATCTGTGACATAAGCCTGCGCTAAGTTTCTCTGAAACGGTACAGAGACATTGTTGCTGTCTATAACCTGATTAGGAGTCGCCACAGCGCCAACCGTGATAATTCGGTATCGCGCCTGAGGTTCCCAAATAGACAACCTGACGAACGCCCTTTTTATAGAACGTATCCATAATGATATTCGGCATCACTCGCCATAGACGTTGCGCGCAACCACCAGTCGCTGCTTGATCGTCGGGTGCGGTAAACGAGACCAATGTCCAATCCTTCTTTTACCAGAGGATGGAGCTGCCAACTTTGCTCCAGCAGAATCTTTGTTCCCATTTTCCTTTGAAGCCGAAAAGCAGCCAATCCTGATCGTTGAGTCTTAAAGAGATCCCGCTTGATTGAAGACGAACAACGGCAGCTCAGCTTGGCCTGAACCGAATGCAAACTTGAAAAAGTGCCGGAATGATAGATTTGGCAATAAACATCGGCTTCTGGTCGCGGCCCCTGAACGTTGGTGAAAACGACCCGATAGGCGTGCGGGTTCGATCTCACCGCAAGATAAATATTGGCGATGGAGCTGACCGCGCCGCGGTTTGTAAAAAATAGAAGGTGCTATAATCGGTCACGTCGATGAAATTCATACGCGTCTTCGACGGTCTGGTTGTGCACATAAAGCTCTGTGGGTAGCTATGGTGCGCGTCGGGAAATTGTTCTTTTAGGAAAGCTGCAAAAGCCGTCGGAAAGCGGTCGGCAGTGTAGTACTGAACGATGTCCATATGATACTGGCCGCGAGGCGCGGAACAGACTCACGGGCTTCTGGCTAACTTTGAGAGGCTCCATCGATGGTCGTTGCTTTTGAACGAAAATCTTTCTCAGATGAAAAAGTTTATCGTCGGGATAGCCCTGGTACATTTTAGAGCTCATATCCTCCGCGACGGGTTTGAACTGAGCCGTAGCGGGCGGAACCCTGTAAAGAGTTTTAGGGCAGTGTCGGTGAATTTCTCTGCCCAACGATCCCCGGATTGCGCTCTTTGTAAATCAGAAAATTAGCTGAAGAAGGACTTCTTGCTGATCCGTTCGCTCCATCGGTCATCGGTTGACAATAGTAAACGCTCGTCCCAGGCTCGATGCCAGATCCAGCGCACTCTTGTCTGACTTGATATACTGGGGCACGCGGATTTGAGGTCCTTCAAGAAACCCTTCCAGCTTTCTTCGAACAATGACTTTTGCAGCGCTGTGAGATCCTCGCTCACCGGCTTGGTACAAGCCTCAATCTTCTCTATGACTGTCTTTCACCGCGGGATCGATGAGGCCTCCATTGTTGCCCACCCAGCTTCGAATGGTCCTTCTGAACTCGCTGCCGAAGATCTCGCCCGTCAACTCCTCGATCTCAAGAAGTAAGTTTCACGTTGGCAGGCAAAGTCATCAATGGACGGGAGATGAGCTACCCTGATTCTTCAGAGGAACTACGCACCCATAGGAGCTTGTGAATCTTGATTAACCGGAGCAGATCTCACGCGACCTTGATAAGAATCGTTCATCAGATGAACTGGATGAGTTGTTCAACGTTTCGATCCCTGAGCAGGGCATCGTAGTTTCTTCATCGGCTGTCTCCTGGGTGGTGAGCAACTCTCAACCTCGATCACCATATTTCTGTAGCGCTTTTACACCATCAATGCGCGTTCTCTGGCAGAAGCCAGAGTGATCCTCGTCACCAGCTTGATTCACCGGACAACCACTATGCGCGAAAGTGGTTTCCCGATGTCTGAGCGCATTCGTTTGTGAACACTGGTATCTCCTGAAAGCGCAGCGAACAATTGCCATCTCTGCCTGAGTCGGCGGGTCAAAGGTGCCGGCATAAAACCCACGGTGGCAGCCGCGACCAGCGCCGGAAACAAGACCGGACGCCGAGGACCAACGCCACCGAAAAACCTTCTTCAAAAAATGTTTTCTAAATCCAATCATGGTAAGGTCCGCAGTCCGAATATAAAAATCGGAATAGGCATCGCGGTAAGACGCAAAGCTATGTCCTGGGCGAGGTCGAAGGGAGCGCGCAAGAAATTTTCTCTTGCTTTTGCTCCGCTCGACTTCACCACCCCTCCTCTTGTAAGGAGGGGTTAGGGGAGTGTAGATTGCGCGTCCAATTTCATCTTCAAACCTTCGAATACCCCGTACAAGTTCTTCAAGATCTCGTTGTTCGTATTCCGGATCATGTGCGTCGCTTTGTTGTATGCTTGGTATCGGGATCTCTTCTTCCACCTCACCCCCTTATAAAGGGGAGGAATTGCTTACAGGCTCACCGGAGGTCACCTCCTGACACGTGAAACCCGACACCTGTCACTTGATCCTTGGTCCCTCGACACTTTTTCGACTCGCTTTTACGCCGGAAGCGATCATGAGGTATAATCAAGCACATAATACGTCGCGTTTTAGCGTGACTTATGTTGAGTTAATAGTAGCCGTCGAAATGTCTGCTGCTGCTTGTGCCACTCCCAGGCCTACCGACTCGCCGTAGGCAATGAGCCTGGGCCACTCGACGTTGCCGCTGGAAATCATGGCGAGAGCATTTTTGATGTTGGCTCCTGAATCGCTCCGCCCGGGTCCCAGCCTTCGCCGGGAAAGTTCCCGTTTAAGTAATTGAGCCAGCCATTCAGTTGTTTCATGCTGGCTTCAATATTCTTGAGCGCCGCCTGATTGTCTCCTAGACGAGCCTGAGTGAGGCCAAGATATAGCCGTGCGAGATTGTCGTCCGTGTTCTGCGCAAGCGCTTTCTCCAGAGTCTGCCGCGCTTCCGCATAGTTTCCGGTGAGGTATTGGGCTCTGCCCAGATAACTCAAAACTCCCAGATTTAACTGAGTGTCATATATGTAGCTGGGGTCTTGTTGTGCAGCAGCTTGAAGATAGCTGAGGGCGGTTTGATTGTTGCCGGCAAGCAACGCTTGTACTCCTGACTGAACGTAGCCACCGGCTTGATAGCTAGCGCACCCAGAGAGCGCAACACTCAACGAGAGCATCGCCAACAAATCGGTTGCCTTCATGTTCTTCCTCCCCGAGACTGTGGTCCTGATCTTATCGAAGGGCTCGAAATTACGATGTGGCTATTTCTATCGAAGCGCTAAAAGCCTGTATATTGGACTTTGGTCCAATATGTCCTTAAGCAGAAATCGGAAATTCGAATATCGAAATCCGAAAGAAGCATAGGCACTACGAACGGAAAGCGTTTTTCTCTTGCCTCCCGCGACCGACTACCCCTCCTTTGTAAGGAGGGCCAGGGAGGTAGATCACACGCCCAATTTCATCTTCAAATCTTCCAATACTCCATCCAAATTTTTCAAGATCTCGTCGTTGGCATACCGGATTATGTGCAGTCCCAGATTATTCAGGTTCTTTTCCTCTGCTCGTCTTTTTCGTTTCTGCAATTCTTCCCCGTGTACATCCCCATCTACCTCAATCACAGTCAGTCTTTTCCGAACAGTAGAAATCTACGATGTAAGGCCCCACTCCGTGCTGACGGCGAAATTTGAGACCGAAAACTGTTTGGCTCGAAGTCTGACCACAATAGTCTTTCCGCACTTGTCATCTCCGAACGGAGTGAACGCTTCCTGCTCAGATTTTGTGGATTGCCTTGTTGTATCCGTGGCATCGGGGATCTCTACCGCAGCTGTTGATCTCTACCTCACCTTGCCTCCCTTACAAAGGGAGGAATTGCTTACAGGCCAGCGGTGATCAACCTGAGACGCTGAAGCCTGACACCTCAAGATGATAGGCGGCTGCGGCTTTCGGTTTTCACAGGACGCATCTCTCCTCACGCCGGCAGCGGCGCGCCGTCAGCGATCATCCGCACTCGTCCGTCGTCCTCCGGTTTTAGCTCCCATAGCTTGCCGTGGAAGTCGGTAAGCGCCGAGCGGTGGGCGATGCTGATGACCGTTGCATCTTTCAATCGTTCGGTGAGCAGCTCGTACGCGTGCTCCTGGCTCGGTTCGTCCAGCGCCGAGGTAGCTTCGTCGAGGAACAACCATGCGGGCTTTTGCAGCAGCGCTCTGGCGATGGCTACCCGCTGCTGTTCGCCGCCGGAGAGTTGCTGCGCCCAGTTATGCTGTTCATCAAGGCGGTCCACAAATCCGGGTAGCCCGGCGGCGGTGAGCGCATCGCGCAACTGCGCATCGCTGAAGGTTTCTGGCGGCTGCAGGATAGCTCACTACCTGGCGCAGGTGCCAATGGGAAAGTAAGGGCGCTGCGGCAGGAAGAGGGCGTGGAAATCGGCGGGCTGCCTGACTTGCCCCCTGCCGAAGGGCCAGATGCCGGCGATGGCGCGGAAGAGCGTGCTCTTGCCCGAGCCGGAGGGGCCTTTGATGAGCACACGGTCGCCAGGTTCGATGCGGGCGTTGATTCCGAGACCAGCACACGCCCCGTGGGTAGCGCCAAGTCCAGGTTGCGTAACTCCAGGTCGTCGATGGCAGCGTCGGCCACCACCGCCGGCCCTACGCCGGCGCGGCTCTCTTCCTGGCGTCAAGAAGATCGCTTTGTGAAAGCCGGTGAGACGGTCCACGGTCGCCTTCCAAGAGGCGAAGTCGGTGTAGGCGCCGATGAACCAGGAAAGTGCCCCTGCACCTGGCCGAAGGCATTAGAGATCTGCACCAGGCCGCCAAGTTGAATCGCGCCCGAGAAATAGCGCGGCGCGCCCACAACAAAAGGAAATACGACTGGCCGCCTGGCTGTAGCCCACGGTGAAAAAGCTCAAGAGTTTTTGCCGCTTCATGATTGCCCACCAGTTGTCCACCACCGACGCGAAACGGGAGCGGAAGCCGCGCAGTTCATCTGCCTCGCCGTGATAAAGCGCCACGCCCTCGCTATTCTCGCGGAAGCGCACCGAGGTTGAAGCGGAAGTCCGCCTCGTACTTCTGCTGGTTGAAGTTGAGCGGGATGAGCGGCTTGCCGATCTTGTGGGTGAGCCAGGTCCCCACAATAGAATAGATGATGGCCACCCAGACCATGTAACCGTAGATGACATAGGTCGAGCCGCCGAATGGAACTCCAGGGGGCCGGATATCGCCCAGAGAATTCCGATGAAGGAGCCCAGAGTCACGGCAGCATTGAGAAAGCCCAACCCTAGGGAGAGGCACTTCGTCCACGAACAACCGAAAGTCTTCCGCGATTCGCTGGTCGGGGTTGTCGGTGTCGTTACCCTTGAGCTGCATTCGGTAATAGTTGCGGTCGGCAAGCCAGTCGCTGAGATAGTGGTCTGTAAGCCAGCGCCGCCAACGGATTTGCAGCATCTGGTTCAGGTAGATCCTGTACACCGCAATCACGATGTAGATCGTAGCCAGCACACAAAATCGCCCGATCTGGTGGAAGAACTCATCTTTGGCCTTGTCCTGCAGCGTGTTGTAGAAAAGATTGTACCAGTCGTTGAACAGGACCGTCATATAAACCATGGCGAGGGTAAGAGCGATGTTGGCGATGAGCAGCAGCCACGCGCTCCGGCGCTCCTCCGATTTCCAGTAGGGGCGCAGCAACATCCACAGATCGCGGATAAACTCTTTCAGTTTGACCATGCGGTTACTCCAGAAATGAATTATAGTGTCAGGGTATTTTCTATAAAGGCGCTCTGGAATACTGAAGACAAGTGCGTGGAAAATCGGGTTTAGCGGAAAGCGATCATTGTACGTTGACTCCATTCGACTTGACGCATCGTACATATCGAGCTTATTTCGCAGCCTGCTGTTATTTCACCCAGTGCAGCACATTTCGAATCACCGACCAGCGGGGTTGCTTGGGCTGTCGCGTCCCGCCCCAGGATCCAATGGTCATAGAGTGCCTGGATCGTGCCGTTCTTGCGCTGCAGGTCGATCCAAATACCGAGGAAGCGCGCCAGCTCCAGGTCTCGCCGCGCGACCGGATAGGCGAGGGGAAGCGAATCGTCAGCGGGTGAGGCACTGCAACCGAGAAGGCCGGATAGAGTAAGGTGAAATACGAGCCCCGTTCGGCAGGAAAAACGAGTGCGTCGATGCGCTCCATACGCCCGGTGAAGAAATCGACAACGCGATCAACCGATACCGGCACGATCTCAGCCCGCGGGAATTCCCGGTGAATGATCTCCTTCGAGATAGGGCAGGTTGGGAACAGCAACCCGCAAGCCGGAGTTGTGCGGACCCATTCCGCGCTGGAGAAATCGGCCCGGCGATGGTCCGGAACCACGAAGCTAAGCGTCTCGTCGATATAGGGCGGTGAGAAGACCATTTCACTCGCGCGTCCCGTCGTGACCGAGATGCCAGCCATAATGACGTCACAAAGACCCGCGTTGATGACCTCGGCCAGCCGTTCGCGCGGCACCGGCACGGAACTCAATTTCCAACCCCAACTCCCCGCCAGAGTGTAGGCCATTTCAACGTCGAAACCCACCAACTCGCCCCGGCCGTTGAAGTAACTGTACGGCATCGCCCCGTCCACATAGCCCACGCGGATGCGTCCGCGCGCCCGCATCGCCTCGAGGACGGACGCGCCTTCGCGCGGAGCGGCAGCGGCCGGGATGGCAACTCGCGCAGCACCGTAGCCCGCACCGTGGGTGGCCGAAGGAGCTTCATCTCCTCAACCACACGGTCCTTATCGTAAGTGCCGGCGCCCAGGGTCCTGAGCGAGCATCACCTGTCGCCGCCAGGAGTGGCCGACGGTCAAGCCGCATGGTCACCAGCGCGTAGCGCAGAATCCGCGCGGCGGAGAAGCGTAAATTCCCGACCAAGGCGTAGCTGCCGGCCAGGGCCAAGGCTGATCATGTACATCGCGGAGGTCAAGGTGCCGAAGCGCGCATTAATCACGCCCGTGGTGAGAAAGAGCTGAAAAGTGTCCGCCGGAATTTTCACAAGGTCGAGCAAAAAGGGCAGGGCAACGTTGATGCTACCGAACAGGCTGACGATCCCCGCGAGGACAAGCACTGGATAATCGGTGAGGTTAAGCAACGTCTGCGAGTACCACGCCGGCGAATAGCACGAAGCTCAGGGACAGAAGCTTGGCCGCATGGGGAAAATTGTAGAAGGCGGGGACGATGACTTCGGGTGGCGATCCTTCCTCGGGTTCCGGCAAACCGTGGGTGATTAGCAACTCTTTCGAACGGTCGATGAGAATCGGCAGAACGATGAAGAGTTCACCGGTCGTGAACGCCGTGATCAGGGCATCCCTGGTCTTGTTGAGGATCTGGTGAACCGGAATCGGGGTGAGGCAGGCCACCAGTCCCGGCAGGACCCAAAGCGGAAAGGAGTAGCGCACATCGCCGCGTAGGCGATCAGATACGACACGCACTCGATCAAACTGGGCCGCGTCCACCGTTCCTACCATCTGCGCCGCGATAGCGAAGAGCCCGATGGGCGTCAGGCTGACCGCAAACTGGTTCGCCCGCTCGCCAGTCTACGTTCGATGAGCATCAGATTTTCGAGCAGGCCTTTGTTTGTCGCCAATACCAATGAGAGTTGGAATGCTGAAAGAGTGGAATACCGGAATGATCAACGCACTATTCCACTACTCCAGCATTCCACCGCGCTATACCAGTCTTCCGCCGCGCCAGCCACTTCTGCCGGGCAATCAGGAATCATGCCGCACTCGAACATTTTATTCGCGATAGGACTTGCGCACGCGGTTGAGAAACTCCGTACGCATCTGGGGGTCCTAGGCGCAGCATGTCCGATCGCTTCTGTTCAACATTTCTCTTCTTTGCCGGCTGGGGCTGGCTCTTTTTCAGCGATCAAATCCTGGCAAGACAGAGCTGATATTTCTGAACGACTTTATCGGCCAACTTGATCCATTATCGGAAACCGCTGCAGCGCCGGCGGACGCCGGCCTGCAAACAGCAAAACCCCGGCAAAAGTAATAGCGAAATCTCATCAAACTTTCCTCCTTCTCGAGTGTGATTTAGCCTTACGTTGATATTGGAATATTGGAACAATGGAACACTGGAATGGTCGGCCGATGAATAAACAGCTGTTGCACCTTCATCACCCCATGGTTTCAACCTTTCATCATTCCAATAGGTCCAGATGAGATCCTTCCAACTTTGATGAACCCGACATAAGTCGCGTCATGACGCAAAAGACGCCAAGCATGGAAGGTCATCGTGATCATCCAATGCCGCGATCGGACAGCGCCCAGAGCGCGGATCAATTTCAAATCAAACCGAAAAATCGAACATCGGATCCGCATGATTCTCACCATTCCAACTTGCTGCTATTCTCTATCCTGACACCCGAAACCTGGAAACCTAAAACGACGGCAGAAACAGCAATGAGTGGTCCAGCGAAGTCCAGATCACTGTCCTGAGCCGGGAGAGAGTGATAGCGCATCGGGAGCAGGGGAGATCATCAGAGCCGTCGAATGGCTGTGTACTCCAGGATCGAAGAGCGTCGAGCTGGAAACCGCCACTGGCACAGATTAGCACGAGGGCGGCGATGACGGTTGCCGTCGGAGTGCGAAGACAATCGCACAGTACGGCGAAGAGAATGCTGAGCCAGAATGTCAGTACCACCAGGAACAGCAACGGGACTGGATCGGTCAACTGAGCAATCCGTAGCCAACGCGTTGCCAACACACGTCACCGCTGAGCTGCAGGGCCTGACGACTTAAACTCGCGCTGAAGTCGTTCGCGGAGAGAGTTCGCGAATTTTGTCCTCGAGGCCTCGCTCGCCTGCGTCATCTCAGGCGAATCCGTTCTCCAGGTGCGGAACCATCCTCGGGCCGCAGATGATCCTGAAGGCTGGCTTGTTCGAGCAGATCGCGGATCTCTTCGTCTCCGGTCCGTAACCGGCCAGGGCTCGGCCGAGTCCGATGATATCGGCAGCGGTATGGATTGAGTCTCCCGATTCTGGATGTCAAACGAACTCTTGCCGACGCAGTCGATTCAAGCCAGGTGACGGGGCTGCCATCGTCGCGATCAGACCACACGCTAGCTTACGACATCCTTGACTCCTGAGCTCAGATATCTGGCAGCATGGCGCGAAGAAGATTAAGTAGTGCGCTGCTGAAGACGTACGTAAAACAACCAGCAATCATTGCACTTGGTGATTCAAAGCCTTCGCTTTCTTATCGCTATACAATAAATGAACTTCATTCTGGCTATAAGTTGACGGCGATCGGTGAAACATAAGGTATTATAGCCCAGCGACGTCGCCTCAATTCTCGAAAATCGGGGTCCAGTTCCGTCCTACTTAATTTCTGAAGAAGTGATTATCCGCCGAAGTCGTGCGCAGTGGACCTTGAGTAGGGAAGCATTCTGGAACAGACATAATTCTTACAGAGGTCTAATTTTACCAGAGTGGCAGAGCGCACCAAAAAACCTGGAATATCTCTCATGCTGCTAAAGTATGTCTCTAGTAGTGTCAAGGCTGTAAAAGTGACGTGGGCGAAGGCCTGCCTTCCTGAGGCCGCTGTTACTCCTCCTGAGTGCCCAGCCAGCCCCAGCTGGGCTAAATGACAACTCTCTGGACTTATGTTCTGGCGTCTCTGACTTCGCCTAAGGCAGGCTGAGGAGCAATTCTTTTATGCTGGGGTGTCGTGATGACGCTTCCCAGCGCCGTTTTTGCTTTGCCTGACCGCGCTCGTTTCAGCTCGCCAATGTGCTGCATCATGATGTAAAAACTGCGGCACGAAGGTATCGCGAGTACCGCGGAGGGATCTGAACACTACGGTGCTGGAGTGATTGCTGGCTGGTTTTGGTGCTGTGGCCGTTAGCGCGGACGACGCCCAAACGCGCGCTATGGAAGTCATTGGGATCGGCCGAAGCCGTCGCGTCGCTTCCAGTGCCGCATCTGCCGCCGACATGCCCCGCCCTGAGCTCTCGGGGAACCCACGATCAACCCGCGTTTCGCGGCCAATGCAATCATCAATACGAGACCGATCTGCGGTGCAAGCTGTTGGAAAATGCCGGAGCGCTAGAGTGATGACGATTCCCACCAGTGCCATAGGCACGGTGAGAATCACCTGCGGCCGGGTTTCCAGCTTTCATCTGGCAGCGATCACCAGGAAGACCAGGTGACGAGAGGGCGAAGATAAGATAGCCTTGATTGCCAATGAGTTTCCTGGTAGGAGAGTCCTGTCCATTCGTAATCCATGCTTGGCGCATGGTGTTCTGGCGACTGCTCCAAAGGTTCGCCTCCCGAGCTAACTTTGGGCGGTAATGCCGTGTTGTGATGGCGGGATAGAGTTGTACGCGGAGAGTTTGGACCTGGGCACTTGGCGCTTGCTGGCGTGCCCAGCGGTACCATCTGATTGGACCGATTGTTGTCTGAAAGCTGGTGATGTCCTCCAACTGTCGGCGATATCGGCTCGGCTTGCACGCGTACCTGGAAGCTTGTTGAACTTGTTGAACAGGCTGACTAAGTCGATCCTAAATAGGCTTCGTGCGGTCTGGGAGACGTCGTTGACGTTGACACCGAGGGATTTGGCCATGGTTCGTCAATATCGAGGTAGAGCTGCGGGCTGTTGGCGCTAGGTAAAACTCCGTAAAACCGGCTGCGCGGTGCTGAGAACTTGCTGCACCGCTTTGAGCCGCTGAGTCGGCTTCCGGTTGATTTTGATGATCATCTGGAGCTGCTTTTCAAGCTGGAACTGGTGAGGGCGGCAGCATGTCACCCGCGCGAATGATAAATTTTTTCGAGCCTGTGAGTTGATTGGTCTGGAAACCGGTGGGGTGGTCCCGTCTTGATGATGACAACCGCTGTGACGATGTTGGGTAAGTTGAATCCAGCGCGGAATAGCCGCCGATATTACCATCCCTAATGCCAGGTATGTCTTTGAGCACGGCGTCGATGTCGTCCGCTAACTGGCGCACCTGCGGCTGTTGTGCGGCTGCTAGTTTCACCGTGACGATACAGTAACCCCTGGTCTTCCAGCGGCACCAGGTTTGGTAGATCGCACGACCGCCTCGCCAAGCTGATGACGATGAAAACACAAACCATTGTCCGGGGCGCTGTGCCATCCAGCGGACGACTTGATGTAGTGCTTTTGCACCGCGGCGTAGGTCCGATTGAGTTCCCGTTAAACCAGCTGACCTTCCTTTCCTTGGGCAGCGCCGCAGTTACGCACGCGTCGTTTCAACGTCAGCGCATTGATGGCGCTGATGATCGTTGTGGTCGCAATCACCAATGCAAACTAAACATCTGGCCCGTGATCCCGCAGAAATGACGCCGGTAACATCACGCGTCAGCACTAAGGTGATCTCCTGCACCGCCCTGAGTTTCGTATTGTTTTGATCGCCGCATCTTGGGGTCGACCTGCTTATGCGTGGAGGTGTTCTGACGATGACGATGGCATCGTTCACCACGATGCTGATGGTTGTGGATCATGTTAAGAGCGCTACCAGATTGATTTAGTAATACGCGTAACGTTCAAACGGGGCGGCACC